>Ga0073932_1003114_pt1 | contig 23239 bp, 17 predicted proteins | sample DewCreD2012metaG_FD_76967 | JGI IMG/M metagenome (GOLD analysis project Ga0073932, IMG submission 76967) | Hot spring sediment bacterial and archeal communities from British Columbia, Canada, to study Microbial Dark Matter (Phase II) - Dewar... ...
GCCGAGGGTGGTGTCCACCACCTCCCGGTTGCGGTTGTTGAGGATCCGATAACCTTTCGGCACCAAGGGTTCGGGAAGGGTCGTGAGCGACAGACGGCTGTTCACGTTGGAAACGTCGCGACCGACGCTGCCCGCATCCGGAGCGCCGGGCTGCCCCGCCGCACGCATGATGTATCCGTTGACGAACTGCCGCTGCGTCGTTTCGCGCCAGACGTCGTAGACTTTGACCAGGGCGTCCAGTTTCCGCTCGGCCAGCAACTGCCCCGTGGCCGAGCTGATCACCTGTCCGGCCGACGTCAGCTGGAAGATGCCGTTGGAATCGAAGACGAATTCGGTCGTCGACCGGTTCAAGTCCGTCTTGTCGATCATCTCGTCGGCCTTGTAGCGGTAGCTCCGGATCACGTACGTCCCGTTCATCACGGGATCGGTGCCGAATACGCCGGAGGTGAAGATGGGCCACGTCTGGCTGCGCTCGCGCGTGAAGACCGGAATGGCGGTGTTGTTCATCGTGCCGTCCTGATCGCAGGTCACGATGTCCTGCGGTCTCGCGGCGCTGCTGTCGATCTGGCCATGTCCCCAGGAGGCGCCCAGCTGGGTTTCCGGCTGGTTCGTGTAGACCATGATCGGTTCCATCTCGGTGAAGTTGCGGCCGAAACGGTCGATCCATTCGATGTTCGGATTGAACTTGAGGATGTCCAGGTTCGAGTTGAAGTTGGCCATGATCAGGCGGGCGACGGAGCCTTTCTTGGGATTGGCGAGCCGCGCGTCGTCCCAAGGCCTGATGACGCGGAAATACAGATCGTCCCAGGAGCGGAACGGCTGGCGCTTGTAGACCTCGTTGCCCGATGCGGCCGGAACGCCGTTGGCCGGGTTGAGATAAGGGAAGGCGCTGTCCGGCTGTCGTGCGATCAGGATGCGGAAGGCCAGTTCCTGCGCCTCGTTGATGCGGTCGCTGCCGGCCGGATCGACGCTGCCGTTGTTGCCGATGTAGTCCATGTCGTAGCCCGGCGGCAGACCGGGTTTGATGGCGGCATACCAATCGACATCGTAGTTCGGCTGCCCCTTGCTGGCGGGGATGCGCTTCAGCCCCTTGGGGGTCAGGATGTACGGTTCCACCTTGCGGTACGGGTTCCGGGTGGGATCGTCGTAATCGTTGATCTTCCAGTCGGGATCGGTGTTTCCGTTCCAGGCCCAGCGGGACTTGCCGCCGGCCAGCAGGCTCATGTCCGCATCGGTGCCGACGGCCATGAAGTTGCCGTGCGTGACGTTGATGCCCATGAAGAGCGCGGCGAGCACCTTGTCCGTGGCCGTGTTGATGTTCACCGGCGCGCGGTGGATGCAGAGCGGGAACCGTTCGTAATCGATGTTCGGATCGTCGACGAACTGGCCGTTGGCGTCGGTTTCGGGCAGATAGAGCGGATTGCCGTTCGAGTCCTGCAACCCCACCCCGGAGGCATTCGTGGGCCGATAGAGCCTGGCGTCCTCGCGGGCGATGATCATGTAGGAACTGATCGGACCGGGCGGCACGACCATGCTCTCGTCTTTCCCGCTGCCGTAGCCGTAGAGCGCGATCCAATCGATGCCGTTGGTGGCAATGCGGCGGAGCTGCCCGGCGCCATGCCCGTTGACGATGGCGACATACGACCCGCGCAACGATCCGCGCTCGTTTTTAGGATCCCCCACCGGATCGTCCGCCACCCAGCTCTTGTCCCGGTCGATCAGGATCTGGCATTGAACGTTGGATTCCAAGGCGTCCGTCACGATGTTGCGCACGAAGGGAATGACGGTGGTCGTGGCCGTGATCGGCGGACCGACATGATAGTACGAAACCCATTCGAACTTGCCGACCGACACGGTGTTGGTATCGACCCAGGAGTCGGTGGTCAGGTGCGGTTTCAGCGCGGCAAACTTGGCCTCGACTTCCACAAACTCCAGCGGATCGTCCAAGGCGCCGGTGCCGTTTCGATCCACGAAGGTCAGTGCCTGTTTGACCTGCTCCAGACTGGTGAACCTTCCGTTTCTCGATCGGAATCCGGCGATGGCGTACCCATCCCCGAAAACGGCTTGGCCGGAAAGTTCGGCGGCCGAGCGGCCCGCCGCCAGCAACAGCGCCTGGTACGGAGCCTTGTTGTCCTGAACCGGCCGGCCATTCGCATCCAGTTGATAGTAAAGGTCCCGGTTCGAATCCGTGTCGAGCGAGTTGTAGCCGTAGATCGACAGCGAGTTGTTGCTCTCGACATACCAGCGGTACGGCTGGAGCATGTCCAGATCGGCGGCCTTCAGCGGCGGCCCGATGACTCGGCAGAGGTTGTCCAGCACCACCGCCAGATTGTCGCAGGCGTTGATGTTGATCTTGCTCGCCGCATCCGTCACCTCGACCGTAAACCGGTCGCTGTCCTCGCCCGCGGAAGCGCCCAGCGAACGCGTGAAAACCGCCTCCGTTTCGCCTTCGTTGTCGATGATGCCGTCCGCATTGTTGTCTTTGCCATCGCAGAACGGGAAGGAAATCCGCCTCTTTCCGCCATGCAGATAGTCCGTCGTGAACCACGTGTCGCTGGGATCCTCGGGCTTCAGATACGCCTGCACCCGCAGACGCGCAATGGCCTCGGCAATGCCCGCACGCGCCAACAGATCGGCACGCATCATGTCCGAAAAACGGACCGCCGCCGACGTTCCCGATTGGCTGATCGCGTAAAAGGCCGTCCCCATCGCCGCCAGAATCGCCAGCACGCCCGCCGTGAAAATCAACACCATGCCCGGCTCGCGTCGATTCGAACAGCCTCGGGTACGCATCGATCCACCCTCGCAATGATTGCCGATCCCCGTCCGTACGCCGCATGAGGCAGGCAGGATGCCCGCGGTCCTGCGCTCTCCCCGACAACGTATGGGTAGCGCCAAACGTCTGTATCAGGACAACAATCTATTCGGCCGGCCAGGAACTTCTCCGAGCCGCATAACCTCAAGCAAACCACAGGCCTGCGGATGAATCGACACGCCTGCTTCTGTGCAAACATCCTTAAAATTCCATTGTGCCGCGGGTGCGGGTTTGCGACACGAAGACCGGTGGATATTTGATGCGGCGGTAGGTAAAATCTATTCGAATACTTGCGGCACGAAGCAGTAGGAGCATGGACGTAAGGAGGCGAATGAGTGCGTCAAGCGTGCACGTGTGCGAACGTGGGCGGCAGGCCGAAACCGGACTGCAACACGCCCCGCATACCGCAGTCAGTTGACTTTTGAGTCGATGTGGAGAAAGGTTTTCACCAGGCGGTCAGGAGTTGCGGTGCCATGAGCAGGGACGAACGGTTGATGCGTACCTTGGCCAGCGAGATCCCGCAGTTTCGCGAAGCCTTCAAGACCCACGTGGCCGACTTTGGCGGCGTCTTCTGCCATGCGCTGATGGAAGAGTTTGCCAACCTGATGATGGATGCGCTCGCCAAGTCCAGGTCCGGACCGGATGCGGCACAGTGGGCCCTGGCCTTGAAAACCGGACTTGACCATCTCGAAAAAGCCTACGCCGGTCCCGATCCTGCCGTGAAGCAACTCATCCGGGATTCCTTTCTTGGCCATCTTTGGAAGGCCGGCGAGGACCTGGGGGAACTGAAAGTGCACATGGGACCGAATCTGAAAAAAGTCCTGGCCGAGTTGAAGTAGGCGGATCGGCGGGGCCCTATCGTTCCAGCCAGCGCAACACCTCGGCGCGTCGCGGCATGCCGGCTTGGGCGCCTTGGCGCGTGACTTTCAGCGCCGCGGCGGCCGCCGCATACGCCGCGGCGGAAGCCAAGTCGCCGGGCCGTGCGGCCAGTTGCGCGGCCAGCGCGCCGTTGAAGCAGTCGCCGGCGCCCACCGTATCCACCGCTTCGACCTTCGGCGCGCGCGCGAAACCGGGCACGTGGCGGATCGGTGAAGAAGCGATTTTCGCGCGGCCTCGCCCCTTGGCGCAAGACCGGGAGCGCGGTTGGCCGACGGATCCGGAAACCGACGAGGCCGTGTCCGGGCGTCGCGTCCAGGGGCCCGCGGCGTATAAGTCCACGCCTTTCGGGCCGCGGGTCACCAGCACGGAAAACGCCCTTCCGCATCCGCTCGCTTTCGCGAGGCGGGCCGGCGCCCTGCGATCCCCCACCGGAACGCCGCACAGCTGTTCGAATTCCGTCTCGTTCGGCGTGAGCAGGTCGGCGCAGGCGAGCAGGCGCGCGGGCAGCCCGTCGGGCGGGAAGGGGGCCGGATTCAGGATGACCGTCCCGCCGTGCGCACGGACGATGCGCATGGCTTCGAAGACGCTTTCGAGCGGGACTTCCAGCGAGACGACCAGGACATCGGCGGCGTCCAGGTCCCCGGGCATGGCCCGTTTCACGTCCGCCGGGGTCAGGCGCGCGTTGGCGCCGGGCGCGACGATGATCTGGTTTTCGGCACGCGCGCCGCCCCTTCCCTGGCCGATGGCGATCAGGGCCACTCCGCTGACGCTGCCCTTTTTCACGGTGCAGAAGGAGCAGTCGATCCGTTCTCGTTCCAGGTCCGCGCGCCGCGCCGCGCCGAAGGCATCGTCGCCGAACGCGCCGACGAAGCGGACGCGCGCGCCGGCTCGCGCGGCGGCGACCGCTTGGTTGGCGCCCTTGCCGCCCGCGAAGGTCTGCAGGTCGCCGCCCAGGACCGTCTCGCCCGCCCGCGGCAGACGGGCACAGCGCGTGACCAGATCCGTGTTGCTGCTGCCGACGACGATGACGCGACCGGACATGTGGACTCCCCAACCGCCCGTCGAAAAACCCTCTCCCCGTCGGCTCCCACGGCGGTGAGAGCGGGAACGACAGCCCCTTTATAACGGGCGGCTAAAACCCGTAGGTCTTCTGCTCGACCTCCAGCAGCATCTGCTCGTAGGGCCGGCTGGTGCGCGATCCGGGCGCCCTGCGGCTCCGCTCCAAAAGCAGCGCGGCGGCCTTCCGGCCGATCTCGGCTTCGGGCTGCGCGATCACCACCGTCGGGCGGCCCAGGTGCGCGGCGTAGGGAACTTCGTCGAAGCAGGCGACCGGCATGTGCTCCCAAGGCACGCGCGGCGCTTGGGCCAGCCGGTCCAGGCAGCCGGCGAAGATCTTGTTGTTCGAGCAGAAGATGGCGTCCGGGGGATCCTCGAGTTCCAGGAACTGCGCGACGCCCCGCTGCCCCGTCCCTTCGCTGGAATCGCCCAGGAAGACCAGCTCCTTGGCGAACGGAATGCGCTGCCGGCGCAGGGCGGCGCGATAACCTTCCAGACGCTGCCGCCGGGTCGAAATCTGCGGCTGCCCACCGATGAAGCCGATCCGCTGCGCGCCGTGGCTCAGCAGCGTTTCGCAGAGCTGGCAGGCCGCCATCAGGTTCTCGACGGCCACCCAGTCGCAGCCCAGCTCGTCGATGACGCGGTCCAGCAGCACGAAGGGAAAATCCTCGCTCTGCAGGGCCTGCAGGTGTTCGTAATCGGGACCGACCGGCGCGATCAGGAGTCCCTGGGTGCCCAGGGCGGCCAGTTCGCGCACCAGCGCGCGCTCGCGCGCCGCATTCTCTTCCGAACAGACCGCGATGGCCAGGTGGCCGGACCGGCGGAGTTCCCCGATCGCCGCCGCCGCCACGTTGCCGAAAAAGGGATTGGTGAAATCCGGGAGGATGAGGCCCACGAACGGAGAGCGGCGGGACGGCAGGGCCGTGGAGGCTTCGGTTCGTAGACGTCGCGCCATGGCTTTTCCCCAAGGATTTTCGAACGGGACGCCGCGGTTTTATCTTTCCGGACGCTCCGCATCAAGGCGTCTTTGCCCCCGTTCTGCGCTTGCCTTCCTTCTCCTCTTCTGGAAAGTGTGCCCACCGAAGGTGTTCCGGAGACGCGGCGACAGGCCCCGGGCGCGAGCCATGGCTGAAGAGACCGAAAGCGACGAAGAGAAACTGGCGAACCTGCTGCGGAAAGACACGCGTTTCCGCCGGGAAGCCTACCAGTTCGTTCAGGAAGCGCTGGAATTCACGCGCCGCAAACTGACCCGGCGCGGTCATGTCACGGGACGCGAGCTGGCCGAGGGAGTGCGCGATCTGGCGCTGGAACGCTTCGGCCTGCTCGCCCAAACGGTGCTCCACCAATGGGGCATCCGCTCCACCGGACACATTGGCGACATCGTCTACAACATGATCGATGCCAGGATCATGGTGAAACAGGACTCGGACAGCCGCGAAGATTTCGACAACGTCTACGACTTCGAATCGGCCTTCCAGGCCGAGTTCAAGATGGAACTGGAGAACTGACGCGACGCGACCGGCCGGATGGCGGGCGCGTCGGCAGCGGACCGCGCAAGCCGGAAGCCTGCGCCGCAGACCTGGAGATCGCGCTCATGGCCGAAGAACCCGTTTTGCTGGACCTGCTGGAACGACGGTGCGCGGAACAGCCGGATGCGCCCGCGGTCGGCGATCCCTTCCGCTCGCTGACGCGGCAACAGCTTCTGGGCGAGGCCCGGGCGCTGGGCAGCGCGATCGCCGCCGCCACCGAACGTCCCCTCGTGGCGCTCTTCCTGCCCATGACCGGCGCCTTCTGCAGCGCGTTCCTGGGCGCGTGGTACGCCCGCAAGGCCGTCCTGCCGCTGAACATGCTGCTCAAGCCGGAGGACCTGGCCAGCATCCTGGTCGACTCGGGCGCCGACCTGGTGCTCACGCTGCCGGATTTCAAGGACAAGCTTTCGGCGCTTCCGGTCAGGGTCCTGGCGCTCCCCGAGCTGAGACCGACAGGGGCCGCCGCGGCGAGGCCGGGGCCGGACGATCTGGCCACGCTGCTCTACACCTCGGGCAGCACCGGTCGTCCGAAGGGCGTCGAACTGACGCACCGCAACCTGCTGACGAACGCCGAGGACGGCGTCCAAGCCATGCGATTGGACGCCACCCATCGCTTCCTCGCCTGCCTGCCCACCTTCCATACCTACGCCATCACCGGCACGTTTCTGGCGCCGCTGATCGCCGGTTCGTCGGTGGTCTGCGTGCCGAAGTTCGACACCGACGCCGTGTTGCAGACGATCCGGCAGGCGCAGTGCACGGTGATGATCGGCGTGCCCTCGATGTACCGGCTGCTGATCCGCAAGCAGGAGCGCGAACGGCTTCCGCACGCGCTGCGCCTGGCGATCGCCGGAGCCGAGCCGCTGCCGGCCGAGGTCGCCGACAAGTTCCAACAGACCTTCGGCATCCCGCTCTTCGAAGGCTACGGCATGACGGAGACCAGTCCCGTCATCTCGGTGAACGCGGTGGGACAACACAAGCCCGGCACGGCCGGCCGGCTGATGGCGCGCGTGCAGGCGAAGGTCGTCGATCCCGAAACACTCCGGGAACTCCCGCCAGGCTCCATCGGCGAGATCTGGGTGAAGGGCCCCAGCATCATGCGCGGGTATCGCAACCGGCCCGAAGAGACCGCGCAGGTGCTGACGAAGGACGGCTGGCTCCGAACCGGCGACATGGGCTGCCTGGATGCCGAAGGTTACCTGAAGATCACCGGCCGCTTCAAGGAGATGATCAAGGTGGCCGGCGAGATGGTCTTCCCCGCCGAAGTCGAGAACGCGCTGGCCAAACATCCGGCCGTCGGCGAAGTCGGGGTGATCGGCGAGAAAGACGAACGGCGCGGCGAGAGCGTCAAGGCCTTCGTGGCGCTGGCGCCCGGCAAGACGGCCAAGGCCGACGAGTTGATCGAGCATTGCCGCAGGCTGCTCGCGCCCTTCCAAGTGCCTCGCACGATCGAATTCCGCGACGCCCTGCCCAAAGCGCCCACGGGCAAAGTGCTGCGCCGACTGCTCAAATAAGGCACATGCTCAAATAAGGCGCACATCCCCGCCCGCTTCGCTGCGGATCTCGTTCGAACCGGGTTTTTCATTTCCAGGAAAGCCTTCGCCGAATAGAACTGCACGGGCTGTCGCTTCGGAAGAGCCGGCGCGCACGGAGGACCAAGCATGTTTTGCCCGAAATGCGGAGCGCAGAACGACGACCGCGTCTATCACTGCGCCACGTGCGGATCGCCGGTGCGTGCCGAACCGGTTTATGGAACCCCCGCGGCCGCGGCAGGCGCCTATCTTTCGCCCGACGGCGCGCCCCTGCCCAAGCCGGACAACTGGCTGATCCCGGCCATTTTGGTCACCGTGCTCTGCGGTTGCTGGCCCCTGGGCATCGTGGCCATCGTCTTTGCCGCGCAGGTGGACGGGAAATACCACCAGGGCGATTACCAGGGCGCGGTGGAGGCCGCGCGAAAGGCGAAAATGTTCACGCTCCTGGCGCTGGTCCTGGGCGTGCTCTGTTTCGGCACAGCCGTGGTCTTGCAGGTGTTGGGAATGCTGATGAGCCTGCCGGGCGGCGGGTGCTAGCAGCCCGTTGAAAAGGAAGCGTTTGTTTCTCCGCGTGGGAGAGGGCAGGGAGAGGGGTTTTTCAACGGGCTGCTGGCCTGCAGTCGAGGATCGGAAAGGTGTCCATCGCCATGCCGGATCTCCAGGATCGCATCGCGCTCGTCACCGGTGCCGGACGGGGCATCGGTCGGGCCATCGGCCGCGCGCTGGGCGCCTGCGGCGCCCACGTCGTCCTGGCGGCGCGCAGCGAAGACGAACTCCGGGCCGTCGCCGCTCAGATCCGGAAAGGCGGGGGGCAGGCCACGCCGCTGCGCTTGGACGTGGCGCAGGAGTCCAGCATCCTGGGCGTTTTCAAGCAGATCCAGCAGCGCTTGGGGCGGCTCGATATCCTGGTCAACAACGCCGGCTTGGGGCTCTATGGCCCGATTCGCGATTTCCGCACCGAGGATCTGGACAAGCTGCTGGCCGTCAATTTGCGCGGCGCGTTCCTCTGCTGCCGCGAAGCCCTGCGCCTGATGGAACCGCGCAGGAGCGGCTACATCGTCAACGTCTCGAGCGTGGTGGGATTCAAGGCGTACGCGAACCAGGCGGCCTACACGGCGACCAAGCACGGACTGGCGGGGTTGACCAAGACGCTGGCGCAGGAAGCGCAGCCCCACGGCATTCGCGTCAGCCTCGTCTCGCCCGGCGGCGTCGATACCGACCTCGTCCGTGCCGCGCGTCCCGACCTGGACCCGTCGGTCCTGCTGCAGCCCGAGGACATCGCGCAGGCGGTGCTGTACCTGCTTTCGCTCTCCGAGCGCGCCGCGGTGGACGAGATCTACATCCGCCGGCGCGCGAGCCAGCCGTTCTAGCAGCCCGTTGAAAAACCCCGTTCCCTGCCCTTTCCCACAGGGGTGAAAAGGAAACAAAAGCCCCTTTCTCAACGGGCGGCTAGTCCTGCTCCACGATCACCCGGAAGCCGACGTTGAAGACCTTCTGATGCGTCTCGTACGCGCGACGGACCGAGGAGCCCGCATCCTTGGGACGGTCGGCCCATGAGCCGCCGCGCACGGCCTTCCGCTCTTCGAGCTTGCCGTCGTTCCGGCCGTCGTCGTCCTTGTACGGATACTGGCGGTAGCTGGAGCGGGTCCACTCGCAGACGTTACCGATCATGTCCTTCAACCCCCATGCGTTCGGCTCGCACTGGCCGACATAGTCCACGACGAACCACCGGTCCTCGAAGCGATCGTCACGCAGCGGGAAATTCATCTCCGGCGGATAGGGCAGCCGGTTATGGAGATTGCTACCCCCGGGAAAACTGGTGTTCGTGAACCGGAGCTGGCGGTCGGCGAGGTTGGCGAACTTGCCGAAGTCCGTGTCGAGATCGCCGTAGAAGAACGGCGTGGCCGTCCCGGCGCGCGCCGCCCATTCCCACTGCGCCTCGGTCGGCAACGTCACCTTCAGGCCCGATCGGTCGCCCATCCACTTGCAGAAGGCCATGGCCTCCTGCCAGGAGACGCGCGCGACCGGTTGGTCCGGGTGGTTCGCGATGTAACCCGGCACGCAGTGATCCTTGCCGTGCTCGTCGATGTAGCGCGTGTCGTGCGTGGGATCGAAGGCCTCGTACTGCGCGTTGGTCACTTCGCACACGCCCATCCAGAACGGCTTGCCGATCTTCACGACCTGGCGGGGCCGTTCGTCCGGATAGCCTTCCAGACTGCCCATGACGAACGTTCCCGACGGAATGAACGCCAGGTCCATCCTGAATCCGCCGTCGAGCGTCACGGTCCTGCGAAGGTCGCCCTTGGCCTGCCGCTTCTGCAGTGCGACCGCCGCCTCGGCGTCCAGGGGCCAGCCTTCCGCTTGCAGGCCGTCGGGGCCGGCCGGCGCGGGCGGCACGGGCACGACGAACGTCTCGGGCGGACGCTGCCTGAACGACTGCTCGGCCCGCCGGTATTCGTCCTCCGGATCCGCATCCAGGCCGGCGAACTTCTGCGCCAGTTCCTTGCGCCGCTGCTGTTGCGGCTGGCCGCGGTACGTGCCCGGCAGCCAGGCCCCTTTGAAGGGCACGTTCAGGTCGATCCAGCAGTAGAGGCGTTCCCACTCCTCCGGGTTCAGGGCGACGCCATGATGCCCCTTCTTCAGCATCTGGACGAGCGGGCTGGTGGATGCGTGGTATTCCATGGGCGGAAGCAGGGCCATGTCGCTCTCGGGCCCCGGCCGGTTGGTGTACGGATGCATGCCGTCATAGGCCTTGCGCGCGTCCTTGAAGCTGGGTTTGAAGGCGCCGTTCTTCGCGGGCGTGCCGTCGTGACAGCCGACGCACCGGCGCTGCACGAGCGGGTAGACTTCGAACTCGAAGGCGAATGGCCGCGATTCGCCGTACCAGGGCTTCAACGGAAGCGCCTCGCGCTGCCCCGCGATCGTTTTGCGAATGGGCAGCGTCGTGCGCCGGTTCTCGTGACAACCGACGCACGAAACGTACTCGCCCGGCATGCCCACGAACCAGGTGCGCATGAGCTGCAGCGCCGCGCCGTCCTGGTCCAGCGGCTGCAGGAAGACCGGCGTGTTGGCGGGGATCTGGAACTGGGCGGAACCGTCAGCCTCCACCGGCGTGGTGCCCAGCACGCGCTTGACATCCCAACTGCTCTCCACCCCCAGGGACGCGTGTCCGCCGCGCCCCAGGTAGGCATAGTGGTAGGCGACCACGCGCAGGCTCTTCACCGTGCCGCGCGGAATGCCCTGGAGCCCCGGTCCGGCGTGAATGTCGCTGATGTGCACGTCGGCGGTCTTGCGGTTCAGGTTGATGCGATCGGGGATGATCGGCGGGCGTGGGCGCGCGCGCAGCGGGATCGGCTGGAATAGCACCGCATCCTCGATCTCCGCGACCAGCGTCATGTTGTCGAAGAGGTCGACCAGGTAGATGCCCCAGAGGGCGTTGGCGTTGCGCTTCATCGAGACCAGGAAATGCTTGTCGCTCAGCGGCCACGGGTGCAGGAACTGCGGCTTGCCCTCCTTCCAGGCCTGCTGCGCGATGCCGTCGCAGACGTTGCCGACGACGTTCTGGCCGTAACCGGGAATCTCGTTCACGAAACCCGTCTTCTCGGCGGGCAGGATCTCCGGGATTGCATTCATGTACGAGCCCGGCTTGCCCCACTCCTTGCTCTTCGGGCGGTAGCGGAAGGGGTAGAAGTCGTTCAGCCACGGGTTGACGACGGCCAGGCGGCCGTGTTCGGGGAAATCGTGATGCCCGGCGATGATGCCCACCACCTTGCTGGGATCGCCGGGAATGGCCTTGGCGAACTTGAAGGCCGGAGGAAACATCGACCCCGAACCGTAATACGCCAACTGGCCCGTGCCGTCCGGGTTCATGACGAAAAGCCGGCGCGAGTAGTAATGCATGCTGTCCGTGTATTCCCAGCGCAGGTACATTACGCGGCCGTCGTTCAAGGTCGTCGGGTGCCAGTCGCTGTCCTGCTCGAAGGTCAGTTGGCGGATGGCGTTCTTCTTCAGGTCGAGCTGGTACAGGTTCACCATCGGCTTGCCGCCGCTTTCGCACGGCAAGCCCTGATAGCCCGCCGTGGACGCGGTGACGATGCGCCCGTCGGGCAGATAGCAGGAATCGAAGAAGTCCACGTCGGACAGGTCGACCGGGGAAAGCTGCTTCAAGCCGCTCCCGTCGGCCCGGATTTCGAAGATCGCCCACCGGTCGTTCGCGCAGATGCCGGAGAACATGATCCGTTCGCCGTCGAACTCCAGATCCAGATCGCGGAGGATCGTGCGGTCCGGGCTCCGGTAGAGGGTCTGGTACTTCGGCCCATTGCGCAGGTTGCTGAAGATGCCGATCTCGTTGTCCCAGCCCCTGTGCGGGATGTCGTCGTTGGTGTGCGAATTCAGCCCGATCAGGCCGCAGGCGGAACCCATCACCTTGCGCCCGGCCCCGGGAAAGTTGCGGCGCAGGACCAGCAGGCGCTCGAAGTCGAAGAGCGGGTTGGCCAGCAGCGCCTCGCGGCGCAGGGCATCGAACCGCCCCAGCCAATCGACGAAACGGGCGTTCTTCGCGTCCAGCGCGCCGGCCTGCCGGAGGTCCGCGAATTCCTTCTCGCACTGCTCGAGCCGCTGAAGATACTCGGGACCCTTCGGGTAGCGCGAGCCGAAGCTCTGCCGGAGGTCTTCGACGCCCAGTCGCAGGCTGCGCAGATCCGTCTCATGCCAGCCGGCCACCAGGCTCTCCGCCCTGCGCGAGGCGTAGTAGAGTTTGCGGAGCGCGTCGAGATCGGCCGGCGTCTTCGCTTCCCTGGCGAGCCGCTGCGCCTCGTCATGCCCCACGCCGCGCGTCGCGTTCGCGTAGCGCTTCGCAAGCTCGTCGACGCTCCCCGCCCGCCAGTCCCCGCGCCAGATGTGGTCCGCCCGCTCCCAGGCCATCTGGGATTGCGCCTCGGCCGATGGGAAGTCGGCCGCCAGCCGGTCCCACAACTGCTCCCTCGCCCGGACCGAACGGCCGAGGGGTCCGGGGTCCTCGGAAGTCGAGAAGTAAAAGCCGCAGCCGCCGCCCTGGTTATGAATCTTCAGCAGCAGCGCGTTCTCGCCCTTTTTGAGTGCGAGCTTCACGTTTTCCTGATTGGGTTCGACGCCACGCCCCACGTCCTTGGAAAGCACCTTCTGCCCGTTCAGCCAGACCGCCAGGCCGTCGTCGCTGCCCAGCCACACCGGCAGCCAACGGTCCGATTTGACGGCGATCGTGCGATACAGGTAGAAGGCCGCGTTGTCGGGCGCTTCCAGCTCGATGACCACGCCGTCCAGCCACTCGGCCTTCTTCTGCCACCGGGTCTTCTTGTCGTACGCCTCGGCCAGATCCACCTTGTGCTCGGGCGGATAGACCTCGGCGAACGCGCTTTTCCGGTTGCTGCCCCGGAAGGGACCGACCACGTGCCACGGGCTTATGACGACGCCGTCGCCGAGAGGCGACCGGGCCAGCGCCTCGTCCTCCTGCGCCGCCAACGCTTCGCGCGAGAGACGCAGCGTTTCCTGCCAGGTGTCCTTCCTGAGGTAGGGCGGCGCGACCTCACCGGCCGCCAGGACGGCGCAGGACAGGCCGATGAGCGCAAGACCGGAAAGCCGTTGGTGGATCATCGCGGTATCTCCCATGTACCTCTTTCTTCATATACCCCGTCCGAGGTTGAATAAGGTCTGCCGATGGCCGATTTCGCTCAACCCTTCAAGAAGAAGTCGTTGGCCTCCGGGTCCGTGTGCCGGACGCCCTTGTCGTCGTGCACGTTGGCCACTTCCGTGACGATGGCGCCTTCCGGGCCGGCCCACTGCCAATGCTTGCTCTCGACCTTGGCCAGCGCGACGAACATGCCGGGCCTGGCGAGCGTTTCGTGACGCGTTTCCGTTTTCCCGCCATGGTGGCATTTCGGAATGACGACGTCCTTGCCCAGGTTGTCCTCGCCGATGCCGACGATGTGCGATTCGCCGTGCCGCACCAGCCAGCCTTCCAGCTTGGCGGGATTCTTCTCCGTCGGCAGATGCCAGTGCTCGGGCAGCATCTGGTGGGGCAGCAGGAAGAGGTCCATCAGCATGTAGCGGTCCTGCTCGTTGTTCATGAACATCAGGGCGCCGAGGCCGAACTCGGTGAAGTGACCCTTGCCGTAATCCGACACCCATAGCTTCTCCCGGATGCCGTCGAAGACCGGGTAGCCGTGGTACTTCATCAGGTCGACGAGCGCGTCCTTAGCCTTGTCTTCCCTGAACTGTCCGCGGCCGTCGTAAAAGTCCTCGTTCTTGAAGCGAATCGTCTTCCGGTCCTTCGCGTGCGCAGTGCCCGAACCCAGCAGGGCCGCACCGGCTACGCCCGCCGCCGCGGCCACCAACAGTTCGCGTCGTTCCATCGGTTTCTCTCCTCTTCTTCTGTCTGTCCTGTACGGTGCCATGGGCGGCGCAACCGTCCGCGCTGTCCGTGACGTGCGCCGGATGCGACGCCATCCTCCGGATGGCGTGCGCAAGCCGGAGGCATGCGCTACTTCTTCAGCTCGATCACCGAAATCGTGTGCAGATCGTCCCGCGTGTTGGGGCCGTAGGTGATGTCGATGTTCGACACGTACACCCGGTCGCCGCGGCGGATGCATTCCGACGGGGCATCCAGCGCACCGTCCGCGCCGTCGCCCGGCGGGTTCTTGGCCACGATCGTCACGGCCCCCGTCTCGCAGTTCACCTTGGCGATCGCGTTGCCCATGAAATCGGCCACCCACAGGTTCCCTTCGTTGTCCGTATGGCAGCCGTCGGCGCTCAGCATCCCGCCGCCTTTCGCCAGCGACGTGCAGGAGGCGACCTTGCCGTCGGCATCGAAGGTCACCTTCATGACCTCGGCATCGCCGAAATCGCAGAGGTACAGGTTGCCCTGGGCGTCGAAATCCAGGCCGTTGGCGCCCACCTGGTAGAGCGGATCGGGATTCTCCGTCGACACCTTGACGAGCAGGTGCGGGTCGTTCAGGCCCGTGACCGCCACCGGCGCGTCGGCCTTCAGCTCGTCGATCTTGAAGCGGTACACGCCGCTGGGCATCGGCTGGGTCGAACCCAGCGTCGTGTCGTTCACGTAGACGCAGTCGCCCTTGCAGGCCAGACCGTTGGCCATGTTCAGCCCGGTCACCACCGTCTCGACCTTCCCGGCCTTGCCGTCCTTGACGACCACGCGCAGCACGCGCGATTTGCCCAGGTCCGGTTTCACGAACATCTGGTTGTCCGAGACATACAGGTTTCCATCCGAACCGAAGCCGATTCCCAGCGGGCTGCAGATCTTCGTGTCGGGGTGGCCGGGCAGTTCGCAGAAATCCTCCAGCCGGTCGTCCTTCGTGATCCGCATGATCTTGCACGGATGCTTGAACTCGTTGTTCTTGTTGTTCATGGACAGATAGATGCAGCCGTCCGGCCCCAGGCACATGCCGTCGGGACTGCTGCAGCTTTCGTCCAGCTTGGCGAGCAGGGCCGGTTTCAGCAGTGCGGGCGCAGCGCCCGTCGCCGCCGTTCCGGCCGGCGATTTCTTCGGCGTGTCCGGCTTCCGGCCATCGCTCCCGCAGCCGGCCAGGAAGATCGAACCCAGCAGCACGCCGCCGAGTCCGAGACGACGAACCGCACGTTCCATGCTCACCATGATCTCCTCCACCCTTTCCTAGGCCCAGAACCCACTCAACGCCTGCACGGCCGAACGATACGCCGCGTAGCGTTCGGCATAGAGGTTCCTCCTCTTCGGATCCGGCTCGCAGCGCCGGGCCACGCGCGTCATCGCGCCCACGGCCGTGCGATAGTCGCGGTGGATGCCGGCGGCGACCGCCGCCCCGATCGCCGCGCCCAGCGCGCCCAGTTCCGTGCCGGCCGGGATCTCCATCGGCACCTGGAAACAATCCGCAAACGTCTGCACCCAGACCGCGCTGCGCGCCGCGCCGCCCGTGAAACGCACGCTGCGCGGCGCTTTCCGGAACTTCAGCAGACGCCGGTAGTGCGTGTAGTGGCTGAAGACGATTCCCTCGTAGACCGCCCGCATCGCGTGCGCTTTCGTGTGCCGCGCCTGCAGCCCGATCAGGCAGGCCTTCGCCCGGGGGCCGGCATTCGATCCGTAGAGAAACGGCAGGAAAAGCACCCCGCCGTCCTCCGGCGGAACGCTCGCCACCAGCCGGTTGCAGAGGTCGTACGTCGCGCCGCCCTTCCCGCCGGCGCCCAGCCATTCCCGGAGAAACCATTCCAGATTGCTCGCCGACGTCGGGCTGCCCTCCAGCACCAGGTAATGCCCGGGGATGCAGAAGCAGGAGGTCATGCAGAGATCCCGGTCGATCAGCGGCTTCTTCGAGACGAACAGGTGGTTCCCCCACGTCCCGGCGACGAGCGACATCAGCTTTTCGTCCACCAGGCCGGAGGCCAGCGCGCAGGCGTCGATGTCGAACAGGCCGCCGGCCACCGGCGTGCCCGCCTTCAGCCCCGTCTCCTTCGCGGCCCGGGCCGTCACCTGCCCGCAGAGGTCGGCGGATTTCGCCAGCGGCGGCAGGAGACCGCGCAGGTCTTCAAGGCCGAAAAGCCTCAGGATCCGGTCGTCGTACTGCCCGGTCACCACGTTCATCAGGCTGGTGCCGGACATGTCGGTGATCTCGGCACGCACTTCGCCGGTCAGGCGCAGACGCACGAAATCCTTGCACATCAGCACATGGGCGGCACGTTTCAGGACGGCCGGCTCGCGATCGCGCAGCCAGGCGAGGAGCGCGTTGGGTTGCGCGGCCCAGATGCACTGCGCGGTCATCGGCAGGACCTTCGGTCCCAAACCGTCGGCCAGCCACCGGTCGCTGTAGGCCTGAGCGCGCGCATCGGTGGAGTAGATCGCATGGCGCACCGCCCGTCCGGCCTTGTCCACCAGGTACAGGCCGTTGCCGTGACCGGTCGGCGCGACGCAGGCGATCGATTCGGGCTTCACCTTCGACCGGGTCAGCACCTCGCGGACGGCCGCCGCCGTGGCGCGCCAGAGGTCGTCCATGTCGCGTTCGGACCAGCCGGGTTGCGGCTCCAGCACCTGGACCTTGCGCGAAGCGACGGCCACCTCGCGGCCGCCGGGCGTGAAGAGCGCGGCCTTGGAGACCGTCCCGCCGTTGTCGATGCCCAGGAGGTAGTCAGGCACGCTGCGCTTCTCCTTCCAGGACGGTCCCGGAGCCTTCCTTTTCCCGCAACGCCTCCTCCGGTTCCCGGCTGACCGACGTGTCATCCCTGAAGCCCAGCGCAAAGAGAACGGCGATGGCCGCCACCATCCCCGCCGGCCAGAGATAGATGGCCTCCCAGTGGTGTCCGGCCTGGCCCTCCAGCCTGTAGCGGTCCACCAGCAGGCCGGCCAGCTTGCTGCCGAAGAACCAGCCCATGCCGAAGGTGATGAAGGAAATCAACCCCTGGGCCTGCGCCTGGATGTCCTGGGAGGCCTTCTTGTTCGTGTAGAGCTGCCCGGTCACGAAAAAGAAATCGTAGCAGGGGCCATGCAACAGGAGCCCAAGGAAGACCAGCAGCCACGTGGCGCCCTGCCAGTGCCCCTGCGAGAAACAGACGAAACGCGCGAGCCAGGCGAAGAGCCCGAGCAGCAGCATCTTCTTCACCCCGAAGCGTGCGAAGAACCAGGGCATCACGAACAGGAAGACCGTCTCGGCCATCTGCCCGCTGCTCTGCCACGCCGCGGCGTATTTCATGCCGGACTCGTTCAGGTAGGCGTTGGCCCATTGCCAGTAAAACATGGCGGGAAAGAAGATGACGAACGAGGACGCGGCGAAGACGGCGAAGTTCCGGTCCTTGAAGAGCGCCAGGGCCTTCACGCCCAGGATGTCCCGGAAGGACAGCTTCCCGCCCTTTCCGGCCGGTTCCGTATGGGGCAGCGCGAAGGCGACCAGACCCGACAAAATGCCGATGCCCGCGCCGATGTGCATCGGCGTCGCCGTACCTTCGAAATTCCTCAGGGCCGGCACCCAGTCGCTGAAAAGCGTCGTCATGCTGACCACGATCCAGCCGATCGTGCCCATCACCCGAATCCCCGGGAACTGTTGGGCCGGGTCGGTCATCTGGCGCAGCGCGATCGTGTTCGTCAGCGCCCAGGTGGGCACGTAGCAGAGCATGTGGCCGAGCAAGAGCCAGTAGAAGGGCCCCAGCACCGTCCTGCCCTCGGCATCCGTGAACGGCCTGCCGTCCGCCGCCACCGAATGCTGCGCGGCCAGAAAGAGCAGCACGCCCGCCAGGATGTTGAGCACGCCCAGGATGCGCTGCGCCGCAAAAAAGCGGTCGGCGATCATGCCGACGAAAAAGGGCGCGACGATGCCCGCAAGGGCGAACGTGCCGTAGGCGTTGCCGATGTTGTCGCCCGAATACCCCCGCGTATTCAGGTACGTGACCAGCGGGATGATCCAGACGCCATTGAAGGCGTATTGAAGAAACATCATCGCGCCGAGTCGAAACCGGACGTTGCCGGACAGTTCCATGAGCCTGTTCCCCCGGGCGAGACGCCATCCCGCGCGCCGCGGCCGTTCGGGCCGCACGGCGCGGGCCAGCCGCCCGCGCGCCTAATGCATCGCCAACCCGCCGCTCACGTCCACCGTGGCGCCGGTCATGTAGTCCGAGCCGGAGCCGCACAGAAAGACCACCGCCCGCGCGATCTCCTCGGGCAGACCCACGCGCTTCATCGGCACGCGGCCGCTGAACGTCTCCGGATTCGCGTCGATCTGCTTCGCCAGCATTTCGGTGCGCATCAGGCCCGGCGCCACGCAGTTCACCTGGATGCCCTGGGCCGCCAGCTCCAGGGCCAACCCCACCGTGAACGAGACGATCGCGCCCTTGCTGGAGTCGTACGCCAGCTTGCCCGATCGCGAGCCGCGGAAGGCCGCCTGCGACGAGATGTTCACGATCTTGCCGGTGCGTCGGGCGGCCAGCGCCCGCCGGACGAACTCGCGGCTGCACAGGAACGTTCCCCGGACGTTGATCGCGAAGATCCGGTCCCAGTCCTCCTCCTCGATCTCCGCGATGGACATGCCCTGCGGCGCGATGCCGGCGTTGTTGACCAGCGCATCCGCCGGTCCGAACGCGCTCTCCAGCCGCGCGAAAAGCTTCGCCACGTCCCTGCCCTTGCCGATGTCGCCGCCGAGCGCAACGGCCTGGCCGCCACGTCGAACGATCTCCCGCACCACGTCCGAAGCCGCCTCGCGGCTGGAACTGTAGTTGACGCCGACCCGCGCGCCTTCCGCCGCCAGTCCCAGACAGATCGCGCGGCCCAGCCCCCGCGAACCGCCGGTGACGAGCGCGACTTTGTCCTTCAGGTTCAGGTCCATGTGTCTTCGGCTCCCGGTCGGGCGAGGACGCCCGCGCTCCCCGGACCGCGGCCATCCCTGGCCGCCTCCGTCGCCCCGAACGCTCCCGGACCGTGCGGGCAGGAGGCCCGCGGCCCGTGCTACGGCTTCAGCACCACCCGCAGCGCCTCGCCGCGCTGCATCAATTCGAAGGCCTTCAGGATCCCGTCCAGGCCCATGACATGCGTCGCCAACCGCTCGACCGGCACGGCGCCGCTGCAGATCATCTCGACGGCCGTGCGGACATGTGTGGCGGTCGAATCGCTGGAGCCCACGATGCGCAGTTCGCGGTAGTGGATCAGCCGGCTGTCGAGCTGGATGAGGTGTTTGCCTTCCGGGAGCGAAGCGAAGAGACAGACCGTGCCGCGCTTGCGGGCCAATTCCAAGGCGGCTTCCTGCGGCTGGGCCGCGGGCGCGGCGACGATCACGACATCGGCGCCCAGGCCGCCGGTCTGTTCGCGGACGACCTGGGCCAGATCCTGTTCCGCCGGGTTGGCCAGGACATCGACCGGGAAGTCCATGGCCTGCTTCAGCCGCGCGTCGTTGACCTCGGCCAAAATGATCTTCTGCGCGCCGAAGGCCCGCGCCACACAGGCGTTGAGAATGCCCATCGGGCCCGCGCCCACCACCACGACCGTATCGCCGGCTTTAAGGCCGCAGTTCTCGCAGGCATTGACGGCGCAACTGACCGGTTCCGCCAGCGCCGCATGTTCGGGCTTGACGCCTTTCGGAACGCGAACGACATGCCCGTTCTGCAGCGCGCGCTGGGGTATGCGGACGTAGGCGGCCATGCCGCCCGGATGGCTGAAGCCCATGGGCGCCACGTTGGCGCAGAGATTCCGCCAGCCTCTGCGGCAGTAGACGCACTCGCCGCACGAGACCGACGTCGCCATCACGACCCGATCGCCCTTGCGGAACCCGTCGCCGTTGCCACTCTCGGTCTCGACCACGCCGGTGAACTCGTGACCCATCACCATCGGCGGCTTGATGCGCGGATTGCCGGCCAGATAGGCCTTCAGGTCCGAGCCGCAGACGGCACAGGCGTCGACTTTCAGCCGGATCTCGCCTCGTTGACAGGCCGGCGCCTCGATGTGCTCGACGCGAACATCGCGCGGGGCGTGGTAGACCACGGCCTTAGTAAGCGCCATCGCTCTTCGCTCCATCCAGGACCGCTTCCGTCGAGGCGACGCCCAAGCGCGTGCAGCCCTGCTTCAGGTAACCCACCGCGGTTTCCCACGTGCGCACGCCGCCGGAGGCCTTCACGCCCATGGTCCGGCCCACCGTCTTGAGCATGACGTCGATCGCCTGCGGCGTGGCGCCGTCGCCGTTGAAACCGGTCGACGTCTTCACGAAGTCGGCCCCGGCCGCCTCGGCCAGCGTGCAGGCTTGGGCCACCTGGTCGAGACTCAGCAGGCCGGTCTCGAGGATGACTTTCACGAGGACCTTCCGCGGTTTGGCCACCGCGACGACGGCCTCGATGTCCTTCCGCACCGCGGCGTGATCGCCGCCCAGAAAACGGCCGATGTTCATGACCATGTCCAGTTCGGCCGCGCCGTCTTCGATGGCCAGCTTCGCTTCCAGCGCCTTCACTTCGGGGCGCGTCGTGCCGTGCGGAAAGCCGATGACGACGGAAAGCCTGCAGGCGCTGCCCTTCAGCGACTCGGCCGCCTTCTTCGCATCGCAGGGGCGCACGCAGAGACTGCCCACGCCGCGCTCGATGCACATCTTCGCCGCCTTGACGACGTCAGCCTCGGTCTGCACCGGCTTCAGTACGGCGTGGTCGATCTTCCGGGCCACCTCTTCCTTCGTGAACATGGGTCTCCTCGTTTCGCCAGCGCCCGCCTCGGGGTCAGTGCATTTCGCGGCCACCGGTCACGTTGATGGCCTGGCCGGTCATGTAGTCGGCGCCCGCGGACGACAGGAACAGCGTGACGGCCACCACGTCGTCGATCCTCGCCAGGCGCTTCAACGGGATCTTCTCGGTGAACTTCCTCACGACTTCCTCGCGGGGCATCTCGAGGTTCTTGATGTAGCCGGCGGAGACGTGGCTCCAGACGCCGGTGCGGTCGGTGATGCCGGGGCAGAGGCAGTTGACCGTGATGCCGTGCTCGGCCAGTTCGTGGGCCAGCGCCTGGGTCAGGCCGATCACCGCCGCTTTGGCCGCGGAATAGTGTGCCATCAGGGCCGAGCCGGTCTTGCCGGATTTCGAACTGAAGTTGACGATCTTGCCGTAACGGCGCTGCTTCATCAGGGGGACGACCTGCTTGATGAAGAGGAACGTGCCGCGGCAGTTGACGGCGAACATCCGGTCCCAGTCGGCGACCGACAGGTCCTCGACCTTGCCCTGGCCGACGATGCCGGCAACGTTGACCAGGATGTCGATCGTTCCGCCGAGGTGCTTCGCCGCCGCCGCGACGACGTCGGCCACCGGACCTTCCTGCGTCACGTCCGCGGCCAGCCCCTGGCAGCCGAGTTCCTTCGCGGTCGCATCGACGGCCTTGGGATCCAGATCCGTGACGAAGACGCGCGCGCCCTGCCGGAGGAAACCGGCCGCTACGCCCTTGCCGATCGCCCCGGCCGCGCCGGTGACGAGTGCCGTACGTCCCTGGAAATCCATGCGTTGCCTTTCCTTTCCTTTCCGTCAGACCGCCATCAGTTGCAGCCCCGCCTCGCGCAGTTCCTGCCGGGCCGGCTCCGGCAATCCCGTGTCGGTGATCAGCAGATCCAGGCGTGTCAGCGGGAACATCAGGGCAAAGCCGCGCTTGCCGTACTTCGTCGAGTCCGCCGTCAGGACCAGCTTGTCCGTCTGCCCCGCGACCGCCTTGACCATTTCGGCTTCCTCGATGTGGTGGGCCGTCACCCCGCCGCCCGTGCTGAAACCGTCGGTCCCGATGAAGGCGTACTTCACGTGAAACTGCCTGATCTCCTCCACGGCCAGCGGACCGACCATGCCCTCCATGGAGGGCCGGAACTCGCCGCCGATCAGCGTCACCCGGATGGACGGGTTGAGTCGGACATGCTGAAGCAGCAAGGTCGAGTTGGTGACGATGTGGACGTCGCGCTTTCCGAACAGGTGCTTGGCGACCAGCGCGGTGGTCGTTCCCGCAACCAGCATGATGTGATCGCCTTCTTCGACCAGTCCTGCGGCGGCCCGGGCAATCCGGTCCTTTTCTTCCACCTTGCTTTTCTGGCGGGCAAGGATGTGCTGATGGAAAGCCGGAACGGCACCGCCACGCCTGTGGCGAACGATGAACCCTTTGGCCTCCAATTGGTTCAAGTTGGTGCGAATGGTGACTTCGGAAACACCTAGACGCCGACTGAGTTCTGCAACGGAGACACCTTCGTCTTCGGAAAGGAAGCGGATGATCTCCTTCTCTCTTAGAGTGACGGTTGCAGTCATGACCACGGCTCCTTATCTTTCATACACCTTTAGAAAAACTTTCGTATCGATTTTGTTTTAATTTCTGATTTTACAGGAAAAAAAGTCCGATGTGATTATTCAAGTTTTAGTTATGAAAATGGAAAGAAATTTTAAGCCAGAAATGCTCCTTGTGCGTAGTATGAAATGGAGAACGGGTACGGTTGAGCGTCCCGGTTCTTTGAAAAGTGGCCAGCCACCTCGAAGTATGCCTGCCTAGAGGGTTTCAATGCGCAGTGCTCTCAACAGGCGCTGTGCCCTCGCAGTGGTCCCCCGAGGTGCTGATGTTCCCCATGAGTCTGATGGCAACAGGCTCGCTTGGCTGGCCTACGAAGGGGAAGAGGAGCCCGCGGTCGCGCTTTCGGGTGCGCGGTCATGGGCTCCTTTCCTTTTTATGAAAGATATTGGGATTGCATCTTGACAAGGTTTGGAAAGCGCGATCAAATAGGACTGTCATTCGATGGTGACCGGCCGTTCAATCCCAAGAGAAGAACGTTCGTGGCCTCGGGTTTGCTCCACCGATTCCCGGTAGTGGCAGGTCTCAGTACCGCGCCGCAGAAGTTCCTGACCCAGTGTGCCGCGGATGCGGGTCCGGATCGAGGCGCGAGCGAGGAGCATATCCGGAGGAGATCTGTGACGAGCGAGCAACGAAGAGCCGGGCC
>Ga0073932_1003117_pt1 | contig 23235 bp, 19 predicted proteins | sample DewCreD2012metaG_FD_76967 | JGI IMG/M metagenome (GOLD analysis project Ga0073932, IMG submission 76967) | Hot spring sediment bacterial and archeal communities from British Columbia, Canada, to study Microbial Dark Matter (Phase II) - Dewar... ...
CAGAACGTCCGGGCTTCGGTTTCGATGTCGGTGGTGTCGCCGACGAGCGTGTCAATCCAGTTGGCGTAGCGCTGGCCGGTGTAGTCGGCGCCGACCCCGACCTCCGACCGCGGCGAGAGTCCGAGTCCGACCAGCACAAGGAGAATGGTCATTGCCGGCCGCAGGAAGAGAGGTGTTCCCTAGTTGTCGCCGGTGCCGGTTTCGAGCAGGTCGATTGCCCGCTGGACGAGCCGGCGCGCGCGGGTGGTCAGGCTCAGGGCCGGCTTGTATTCGCGGGCGGCGAAGCGCTGCCGGGCATTCGCCTGCAGGGAGAGCGCCTGCTGGAACAGGTTCCGGGCCGGGGTTTCGTCACCGGCGCCGAAACGGTCGTTCCAGTCGGCAATCAGCGCATCGGTCTGGGCCAGCGCCTGCTCGACCGGTTCGGGGCCGAGCCGGGAGCGAACCATGTTCCACGCCCGCCAAGCCAGCTCGCGGCCGGCGAACGTCAGCCGGAGCGCCTGAAGCGACTGCCGGTTGCGCAGGGCGTTGTTCGCCTGTTCCTGCAGTCCGACCGCTCTGGAGAGAAGCTGATTCGCCAATTCGTTGCCCGAGGCCTTGACCGGTTCGGAAACGCGGTCAATCAGGGCCTGCGTCCGGTCCAGCTCGACGCGAATCCGTTCCGGGTCGGCCTGGCCGCGGCAGAGCTCAAAGGCTTCTCTGGCGTGCATGCGCGCGGCGAGCGCGAACTTCAGGGCGAAGCGGAAACGGCGGCCGTTGAATTCGTCGCGGGCGGTTCCAAGCTCGGTCTCGGCCATGCGCCAGAGTTCGTTGGCCCGGGGCAGGTCGGCGCGCCTGACTACCGGTCCGAACTCGGCCATCAGCTCGGCGGTGCGGCGGATTTCGGCCTGCACCCTTTCCGGTTCGATTTCGACCATGGCCGCGGCGTCTCTGGCCTTGCCGCGCGCGTTCAGGGTGTAGCCGAGGGCCATGCGGAAGCGGTTGCCGCGATAGGCCTCGCGGGCCTGTTCCTGGATGCGGATGCCCTCGTTGAGCAGTGCGGTGGCTTCGGGAACGCCGGCGTTCTCGACCAGCGGCTGGACACGGCGGATGACTTCATCGGTTCTCTCCAGCTCGAGCCGGGCCTTTTCCTGTTCCCGGTTCTGAGCGAGGACTACGGCCAAGGGGAGTATCAGCAGAAGAGCGAGTTTTTTCATAGTGCCCTCCCATATGCACTTGCCATGCCGCAACTCAAGTCATACAGGTACGTAACTTAGTCTCGGCCGGCGTCTGGCTGGGTGTGCAGAATTGCACAGGGTGGTGATTTAGGTTCACTGTTTTTCGTCGCTGGCGATGCCGTAGCGGGCGAGCTTGGTGTAGAGCATGCGGCGGGTGATGCCGAGAAGGCGTGCGGCCTTGGACTTGTTGCCGCCGGATTTGGCCAGCGCTTCCTCGAGGAGCCGGCGTTCGACTTCGAAGAGCGAGCCGCCGGGGGTGTCGCCGGATGTGAGGACCGGCTCCGGCAGCTGGATGTGTTGACGGGCGATTTCGGCGCCGGCAGCGAGAATCAGGGCGCGCTCGAGGACGTTTTCGAGCTCGCGGACATTGCCGGGCCAGTCGTGCTCGGTCAGCAGTTTGAGGACGGGTTCGGCCAGCGGCCGGTTGCAGCCCAGCCGGGCGAGGATGTGTGCGGCCAGGGCCGGGATGTCTTCGCGGCGTTCGCGCAGCGGCGGGACGACAATCGGGAATACGGCCAGCCGGTAGTAGAGGTCTTCGCGGAAACTGCCGTCGCGCACCGCGGCGGCAAGGTCGGCGTTGGTTGCGGCGATGATGCGGGCGTCGACCGTGATGTTGTCGGAGCTGCCCAGTCGGGTGAATGTCCGGTCCTGCAGGAAGCGGAGTAGTTTGACCTGCAGTGCCGTCGAGAGTTCGCCGATTTCATCGAGGAAGAGCGTGCCGCCGGCCGCGGCTTCGAGCCGGCCCGGTTTGCGGCCGGTGGCGCCGGTGAAAGCGCCTTTTTCGTAGCCGAAGAGCTCGCTTTCCAGAAGCGTCTCGGGCAGGGCGGCGGCGTGGACCACGGCGAACGGCCGGTCGGCGCGCGGGCTGAGGCGATGGATGAGCCGGGCGACGAGTTCCTTGCCGACGCCGGATTCACCGAGAATCAGGACCGAGGCAGAGCCGGGGGCGACTTTCTGTGCCAGCTCGCGGACGCGGCTGAGGGCCGGGCTGGAGCCGACCATTTCGGCGTAGCGGTCGGTCGCGGCCAGTTCCTGTTTCAGAGCGGCGTTTTCGCGGCGCAGGCGACGTCGCTCGGCGATGCGTTCGATGCGGACCGCGAGCTCGTCGAGCGAGACGCCCTTGATGATGAAGTCGTCGGCGCCGGCTCGCATCGCCGCAACCGCGGTCGGAACCGTGCCGTGGGCGGTGAGCATGACGACGTCGGTGTCGGGATGGGCGGCCCGGGCCGCGTTGAGGACCGCCATGCCGTCGACCGGTTTCATGACCAGGTCGGTGACGACGACGTCGAACGGGACGGTCTGGAGGAGCTTGGCGGCGGCTTCGCCCGAGGTTTCGGTGACGACGTCGTGGCCAGAGTCGCGCAGGTGGTCGGCGACGAGCTGGCAGTAGCGGGGTTCGTCGTCGACGACTAGTATTTTCATGATGCCGGCAGGTTCAGTTCGATGGTCGTGCCCCGGCCCGGTGCCGAAGTGGCCGAGACTTTGCCGCCGTGCTCTTCGACGATGCGCCGGACCACGAAGAGGCCGAGGCCGGAGCCTTTTTCCTTGGTGGTGTAGAACGGGGCGAAGATGCGCTTGAGGTCGGCCGGCGGGATTCCCGGGCCGTGGTCGGTGACGCGGAGCAGGACCCGGCGTTGCCGTCCCTGGCCAACGGCTTCGCCGCTGAGCCGCAGGAGTCCGCCGCCGGGCTGAGCCTGAATCGCGTTGAGGACGAGGTTGAGGAGGGCCTGACGCAGGGCGAGCCGGTTGACGATGACCGGCGGCATGTCGGCGAGTGCGTTTTCGACGGTGATGCCGAGGCGGCGGGTTTCCGGTTGGACGGTCGCGAGCACTTCGGCGCCGAGCGGGCCGGGTTCGACCGGCTCGATCGAGTCGGGCCGGGCCGAGCCGAGGCTGAGGTAGTTGGCGAGGATGTTGTTGAGGCGGTCGACTTCTTCGATGATGTAGCCGATGGTCTGGTCTTCGGCGGCGTCGTAGCGGATGCGGACGCGTTCGGCCGCGGCGCGGATGATGGCGAGCGGGTTGCGGATTTCGTGGGCGAGCGCGCCGGAGAGCTGGCCCATTAGGGCGAGGGTGTTGGCCCGGGATGCGGCGCGTTCGACGCGCAGGGCGTAGCGGGCGAGGCCGAGCGAGACGGCGATGATGGCGATGATTGCGAGCAGGCTGAGGGCTGAGATGAGGAGCTGGGAGTTGCGGAAGGCGCGGAGCGCGGCGAAGGCGCGAGCGTCGGCTTCGACGCCGAGCACGGCCGCGGGCAGGCCGAGCGAATCGGCAATCGGGACGTAGACGGTTTTCAGGAAGTAGTCGCCAGCGGCGTAGAGCCGGGAGCGGGCAGGCGCGCCGGCAAGTGCGGCGAGGATTTCGGCCGCGTCGAGTTCCAACGCCGGGTTTTTCGTGCCGACCTGCGCTGGGTCGCGGGCATCGGCAAGGAGCGTCAGGTCTTCGTCGACGATGAACAGGTTGAAGAGGTCGCTTGATCGCATCACGGCGTCGAGAACCGGAAGAACTGCGGGGTCGGGGTGCCGGCCGGCGAGCTGGAGCGCGAGGGTGGTGCCGATCGATTGGAGGCGGTCGCCGATTTCTTTTTCGAGGACGCGGCTGGTGGAGCGGAGGACGAGCCAGCCGTGGATGTTGAAGACGATGATGAGAGCGACTGCGAGTGCCACGGCGAGGATAGTGAACTTGCGCACTGTTTCTCCGGGGTGAGTGTAAGGCCGGACAGGTCGAAAGTCAAAGAGACGCAGCGCCGCGATTGTTGGACGTTCTCCGTCGCCGGATTTGCCGGCCGGTTCGACGGCGAGCGTTCCGGAGGCGGGTTTGTGCCGATGGGGTAGCAGACCCCAGGCCGTTCCCGGGGTGGTTCGGGTCGGGCTTGTGCGGTTTGAGGCCGGGTTTCGGGGCAGGCGCGCGGGAGCGGGTGCGGGGAGCCCGGTTTGTCAAGCCAACATGGACGGAGTCGGGAACGGTCACGACTGGAGAGCGGCGTCCGGGCCGGCGGCAGGAGTGTCGGTGTGGCGGTGGTCGGCGCCGCCGGCAAGCGGGCGGGCACGATTCGGGCACACAGGACAGGTAGCCGGCCGCCGGTTGCGGGTGAAGTCGGGGCTTGACCGACAGGCACGGTTTCGCTATCCTGCGGCGAGGGAGATGTTACCCCCGGTTATCGTGACAAGTCCGGATGTGGTCGAGGCGGTGCTGGTGCCGGCCGGGCCGTTTCCGTTCGGGGTGGCCAAGGAGACGGCGCTGGAGCAGGTGCGGCAGCTGGGGGAGAAGGATAATCCGATTTTCCACGTCGAGCATCCGCGCAGTATCGTTACGGTCAAGGACTGCTATATTGACCGGTTTCCGGTGACGAATCGCCGCTTTGCGGCGTTTCTGGAGGCGACCGGGCACCCGAGTCCCTTGTTCTGGCTCGACCGGCAGTGGAACGACCCGGACCAGCCGGTTGTCGGGATTTCGTATCGCGACGCCGAGGCGTTTGCGAAGTGGGCGGGGAAGCGGCTGCCGACCGAGCAGGAATGGGAGCGCGCCGCCCGCGGGACCGACGAGCGAATCTGGCCGTGGGGAAACGAGTTCCGGCAGCAGCACTGTAACAGTCGCGAGTTTGGGGCCGGCCGGACGACCGCGGTGGGGATGTTTTCGGCCGGTGCGAGTCCAGTCGGGGCGCAGGATATGGCCGGGAATGTCTGGGAGTTGACTTCGGGTAACTGGGAGGGGCAGGGGAAGGCAATCCGCGGCGGGTCGTATAAGAACGGTGCGGCCTACTGCCGCTGCACCTGTCGCTGGGGTATCGACCCGGACGTCAAGGGCTCGACCTGGCTGGGTTTCCGCTGCGTGATGGACCTGGCCAAGGCGCGGATTTACGGCAAGCCGGTGAGAAGCCAGCTGCCGTAGTTTCAGTCTCTGGGGCCGGTGATTTCGGCGAGGACCTCGGCCAGTGCTTTGGCGAAGCGTTTGTTGTCGGGCATGGCGCCGACCGAGACGCGCAGCGCGCTCGGGAACTGGTATTCCTTGATGGTGCGGGTGATGACGCCGCGCCGCTGCAGGCCCTCGAAGATTTCCTGCGAGTCGACGGCGAAGTTGACGAAGACGAAGTTGGCGTAGCTTTCGAGAAAGAAGAGTTTCAGCCGCTTGAATTCACGGTAGAAGAAGCTCTTGCCTTCTTCGTTGACGCGGCGGCTGCGCTGAACGTGGCGTTTGTCGTCGAGCGCGGCCAGCGCCGCGACTTGACCGGCGCGGTTGGCGTTGAAGGGGAGGCGGACTTTGGCGAGGTTCTGGACGATTTCCGGCCGGGCGAAGCCGTAGCCAATGCGCAGGCCGGCGAGGCCGTAGATTTTCGAGAACGTCCGCAGGATAAGGACGTTGCGGTTGCGGTTGTAGTAGTCGAAGGACTTCGGGTAGTCGCGGCTGGTGATGTATTCGGCGTAGGCTTCGTCGATGACGACGAGGACATGTTCGGGGACTTTTTCCATGAAGGCGTCGAGTTCGGCGCGGGTGACGATGGTGCCGAGCGGGTTGATGGGGTTGTCGAGATAGACGATTTTGGTGCGCGGCGTGATGACGGTGAGCATGCGTTGGAGGTCGTGCCGGTATTCGACCGGCGGGACTTCGATGACCCGGCCGTTCATGACCGCGGCGCCGATTCTCGCCATGACAAACGAGCCGCGGGTCATGACCAGTTCGTCGCCGGGGTCGAGGTAGGCGAGACAGGCGAGGTAGATGAGGTCAACCGAGCCGTTGCCGATGATGCAGGAGTCGAAGTCGACCTTGAACTGAGCGGCCAGGCGCTCGCGGAGGTAGTGGCAGGAGTCTTCGGGGTAGTAGTGCAGCCCGGGCAGGGCCCGACGCAGGGCGTTGAGCGCCCGGGGAGAAGGGCCGAGCGGGTTTTCGTTTGAGGCGAGCTTGGCAATCGGGCCTTTGAGACCGAGCTCGCGGACGACCTGCTCGATCGGTTTGCCCGGCCGGTAGGGCCGGATTGACTCAAGCGTCGGTCTTGGTATTGGCAGCACTTTTTTCCTCCGGGTTGTGAGCGCCGTCGGTCGACGGCCGGCGCATAAACGAGAAGAGCAATCCGCCCGCCAGCGCGAAGACCAGGTCGAGCGCCAGAAACAGGAGCGCCGCGGCCAGCGCTTTGTCCGGCGCGAGGGCCGACGCCAGCCAGGGCTGGGTGAAGAGCGCAACGTAGGAGACCTCACGCACGCCCAGCCCGCCGATGGACGGGATATTGACAACAATGTTCAGAATCGGAATCAGAATCAGGTAATAGACGAGCGGAACGGTTCCGCCAATCGCCCGGGCAGCGTGAAACCAGGAGAAGCTGAGCGCAGCCTGCACGCCAAGCCCGGAAAGGAAGCTCAGGGCCAGCGCGGCGGAATGAGAGCGGAACGCCTTGACCGCAGCGAAGGCCGAGTCGAAGAGCCGGCCGAGTTGCAGCAGGCGGATGCGACCGAGGGTGCGGCCGAAGAGCCGATGGAGCCGGTCGCTGAAGAGCGCCAGCGTCACGAGGACGAGACCGAGGAGCACGAGCAGCAGCAGGCCGAACAGCACGTCGCCGCGCAGGGCAAGCGGGCCGGCAGCGGTCTGGCGCAAGACGAGCTGCTCGCGCCAGAGCCCGCGGCCGGCAAAGAGGCCGAGCGCGGCCGCGACCGCGAGAAAAGTCAGGCTGACGAAGCCGATGAGCCGGTCGAGAAAGGTGGCGGAAAAGGCATCGGCCGCGCGTCCGGGCCGGGCGGTGTAGGCGATGCGCATCACGTCACCGCCGATCGAGGTCGGCAGCAGCTTGCAGAAAAAGAGGCCGACGACGAATACCCGGGATAGGTAGCCGGTCGAGAAGCACAGTCCCTTTGCCCGGAGCAGCACCTGCCAGCGCCAGGCCGAGATGATTATGAAGGCAACATACCAGCCGCCGGCAAGCGCCACCTGCAGCCCGTCGGCTTGGCGGATGTACTGCCAGCAGGCGGGCAGGTCGCGCCGGAACAGGAAGAGCAGCAGTCCGAGCAGTCCGAGCGAGACTGCGAGGCGGAGCCAGCGGCCAAACGAGTTGCGCGGTGCTATCGGGACTCCTCATTCCTTCCGGTGCCGGAGCAGCCTCTCAATCCGCTCCACGCGGTCGGTAACGCCGGCCAGCCACTCGCCGAGGAAGCCGGCGGCAAAGAAGACGAGGCCGGAGACAGTGAGCAGTATCACCAGATAGAGGAGCGGGCGGAAGCCGTGGCCGGCGAGGCGCAGGGCGACCGCGACGATGCCGGTCAAGAACCCGAGCCCGAGCGCGAGCATCCCGAGCGTGCCGAACCAGAGCATCGGCTTGCGCATGAACGAGAGCTGGAACGCAACCGCGACCAGGTCGAGCAGGCCGATTATTATCCGCCGGCGGCCGGAGTACTTGGCCGTGCCGGCGTGGCGCGGCCGCAGCGACACGTCCACTTCGGCTACGCGAAAACCGCGGGCCGCGGCCAGCGGGACGAGATAGCGGTGCCAGTCTTTGCGCAGGTGAATTTCGTCGAGAATTTCGCGCCGGAACGTCTTGAGCGCGTTGATGTCGCGCACCTTCAGGCCGAAGAGGCGCCGGGCGAGCCAGTTGTAGAGCGCCGAGACCGTCCGCTTTTCGTACCTGCCGACTTTGCGGCCGGTAACGATGTCGGCGCCGGCGTCAAGCTGCGCGACCTGTTTGACGATGTCTTCGGGAGAAAACTGCAGGTCGGCATCAAAGACACAGAGATAGTCGCCACACGCGACCTCGGCGCCGGCAACAATCGCCGCGGTCTTGCCCTGGTTGTGGGCGAGCCGGCAGACGCGCAGAAAAGGATACCGCGCGCAGGCCGCAGACGCGATTTCGAGAGTTCCATCGGTCGAACCGTCATCAACAATGACGACCTCGAACGACGAGTCGAGCCGCGCGGCCAGCTCAGCCAGCAGCGGCTCGATATTCTCCGCCTCGTTGTATGCCGGCACGATCACCGACACACGGGGATGTTCGCCAAACCCCATAAACTGCAAGAATATAGCACGATAAGCCAAGTTGTCAAGGGGTAGATTCAGTCTCGGAGCGAGACCGCGGAAGCTAAGTGTCTGATAAAACTGGCTTTATGTTATTGAACTGCGATTCAGACGCATTCGTTTGCAGGGCGGAATGGAAGCGGATAAGTTATTGATAAAGAATGCGTTGCAGTCTTTTACTCCCATTCGATGGTGGCGGGTGGTTTGGAAGAGATGTCGTAGACGACGCGGTTGATGCCGCGGACTTCGTTGATGATGCGGTTTGAGACATGGGCCAGGAAAGCATCCGGCAGCCTGGCCCAGTCGGCGGTCATGGCGTCGGTTGACGTCACTGCCCGCAGCACGACTGCGTTCTCGTAGGTGCGCTCGTCGCCCATCACGCCGACGGACTGGACCGGCAGGAGCACGGCGAGGGCCTGCCAGACGCGGTCGTAGAGGCCGGCGTGGTGCAGCTCGGAAATGAAGATGGCGTCGGCTTCCTGGAGAAGCCGGACGCGCTCCGGAGTTACCGTGCCGAGTATCCTGACCGCAAGGCCGGGGCCGGGGAAGGGATGCCGGCCCAGTATCGCCTGCGGCAGGCGCAGGGCCCGGCCGAGCCGGCGGACTTCGTCCTTGAACAACTCCTTCAGCGGCTCGATGAGCTCGAGCTTCATTTTCGCCGGCAGGCCGCCGACGTTGTGGTGGGTCTTGATTGTTGCCGACGGGCCGCCGAAAGCCGAGCGCGACTCGATGAGGTCGGGATAGAGTGTTCCCTGGGCAAGGAACCGTATCCGGCCGTGGCGGTGAGCTTCGCGCTCGAACACGCGGATGAACTCATGGCCGATTATCCGGCGTTTCTGCTCCGGGTCGGTGATGCCGGCAAGCCGCCTGAGGAAGCTGGCGCCGGCATCAACGACGTGCAGGTCGAGCCGCCGGCCCAGAAGCCGGCGGACTACCAATGCTTCGTTCTTGCGCAGGACGCCGTTGTCCACGAAGACGGCCACGAGTCTCCTGCCGATGGCCCGGCGCAGTAGTGCAGCCAGCACCGACGAATCGACGCCGCCGGAGACGGCACAGATAACCCGGCTGTCGCCGACTCTGCGGCGGAGCTCGCGGCTCTTTTCGGCGATGAAGGAGCGCATGGTCCAGCTCGGAGTGCAGCGGGCGATGCGGAATAGGAAGTTGGCGAAGATGTCGCGGCCGCGCGGAGTGTGTTCGACCTCGGGATGGAACTGGACGCCGTAGATGCGACGTTCATCGTCGGCCATGGCGGCAATCGCGAGCCGGCTGGTGCTGCCGGCCTTGACGAATCCGGGCGGCAGCCGGGTTACCGAGTCGCCATGGCTCATCCAGACCGCCATCGTCGGCGGCAGTCCGGAGAAGAGCCGACCGGCCCGGCGACGGAAGCGGGCGTGGCCGTATTCGCGCACAACTGAGCGCGTTACAGTGCCGCCGAGCAGCCGGGTCGTGACCTGCATTCCGTAGCAGATGCCGAGCACGGGAATGCCGAGATTGAAGATATCGGGGTCGGGCACGGGCGCGTTGGAGTCGAAGACGCTGGCTGGCCCGCCGGAGAGGATGAGCGCCTGCGGATTGCGGCTGCGGATTTCGCCGGCGGGCAGGTTGTGGCGGACGATTTCTGAATAGACCTTGAGTTCGCGAACCCGCCGGGCGATAAGCTGGTTGTACTGGGAGCCGAAGTCGAGGACGAGGACGCGGTCCAAGTGCTAGCGGCCCGGTGGTAGAGTTTCGGCCGCGATTGCGTCGCAGACCCCTGAAGCCCGGCCGTAGAGAAGGATGCACTTCTGGTACAAGTCGGCCGTGGGCTTGGCGCCGCGGGCGGAGCGCCACTGTTCGACCGCAACCCGGAGGTCGCGGATTTCTTCCTCGAGTTCGGCGATGAGGCGGGTGTAGCCGACTCGCTCGCCGGGCTGGGCCAGCGGCAGCCGGGTGCGAATCCGGGCGATGCGGCTCAGCATTTCTTCGATCCGGGATTGGTAGACCGCGATTGACTCGGCGCTGACCTCGAAGCTGACCGGTGCTGCCTGCCGGCGCCGCTCGAGGACGAAACCGCGAATCAGATAGCCGGCAAGCAGGACCAGCACCAGCACCGCAGACCAGAAGAGAGCTTTCATTTCGTTTCCCTACCGCGTTACGAGGTTCACCAGTCGGTCCGGGACGCAGACGGTCTTGACTACCTCTGTTCCGGAGATGAAGGGTTGGACTCCGGGCGCGGCCAGCGCACGGCGGATAGTTTCGGCCTCGCCGGTGCCGCGCGGAATCCGGATGCGGTCGCGGAGGCGGCCGTTGACCTGAACCGGGATTTCGATTTCGTCGAATTCGAGATAGTCGGGGTCCGGTTCGGGGAAGGGCTCGTCGAAGACCGACCCGGCAGCAGGTTGCGCCTGATGCCAGAGTTCCTCGGCCAAATGCGGAGCGAAGGGAGCGAGGAGAAGAATCAGCCGGCTGAGGGCGAATCCGAATACCGGCGAGTCGGTGGCGGTGAAGGCCGCTAGGTCGTTGAGCAGTTCCATCTGGGCGGCGATGGCGGTGTTGAACTGGAATGCTTCGCAGTCGGCGGCCACCTTGCGGATTGTGCGGTTCAGACGGATGTAGAGGTCGCGTTCGGCGGGCGTGAAGCGGCCCGGGTCGGGCTTTGCCGGCCGGGCCGGGCCTTTCTCGGCGTAGAGTCGCCACAGGCGGTCGAGGAAACGGGTGACGCCGGTGACGAGGTCTTCGGTCCAGTCCATCGGCTTCTCCGGCGGCGCGGCGAAGAGGATGGTCAACCGGGCAACGTCGGCGCCGTGCTGCTCGACGAATTCGCCGACCCAGATACCGACTCCCTTTGAGCTTGACATGGTGACGCCGTTGAGGCTGACCATACCCTGGGTGTGGAGGACGCGGCAGGGTTCCTGAACCGAGACCATGCCGAGGTCGTGGAGGACGCGGGTGAAGAAGCGGAAGAATATCAGATGGCCGGTGGCGTGTTCGATGCCGCCGATGTATTCGTCAATCGGCAGCCACTTGTCGGCCTCGGCCCGGGCGAACGGGAGCCGGTCGTTGTGGGGGTCGGTGTAGCGGAGATGGTACCAGGACGAGTCGACGAACGTGTCCATCGTGTCGGGGTCGCGATGGGCCGGGCCGTGGCACTGCGGGCAGGTGGTGCGGTAGAATTCTTCGATGCCGGCAAGCACCGACTTGCCTTTGGGTTTGTAGTCTTCGACTTTTTCCGGCAGGAGGACCGGCAGGTCGGCGAGCGGGACCGGCACGATGCCACAACGGTCGCAGTGAATCATCGGTATCGGCGTGCCCCAGTAGCGCTGGCGCGAAACCAGCCAGTCTTTGAGCCGGTAGTTGACCGTGCGCCGGCCGAGTTTCTTCGACTCGAGGTATTCTATCACCTTGGCGATGCCTGAGTCCGAGGACGTGCCGTCGAACGGGCCGGAGTTTGACATGGTTCCGGCCGCGGTGAAGGCGGCGGTCATTCCGGTGCCGTCGGGGGCAAGCCGGTTTCCGTCCGGGGGCTGGATGACGACGCGAATCGGGATGCCGTATTTGCGGGCGAACTCGAAGTCGCGCTGGTCGTGGGCCGGCACGGCCATTATCATGCCGGTGCCGTAGCTGGCGAGGACGAAGTCGGCGAGGTAGATGGGGATGCGCTCGCCGTTGACAGGGTTGATGGCGTAGCGGCCGGTAAAGATGCCTTCCTTGTCGCCGGTTGCGGCGATGCGCTCGATTTCGGGCCGGAGCAGCACGCGCCGCCGGAACTCGGCGACCGCCGGTTCCTGTTCAGTGCCCCGGGAGATCGTTTCGGCAAGCTCCGAGTCCGGCGCCAGGGCCAGAAACGTTACGCCCCAGAGCGTGTCCGGGCGGGTGGTGAAGACCGGAATCCGGTCGCCGGTGCCTTCGAGGGTGAAGTCGACCTCGACGCCTTCGGAGCGGCCGATCCAGTTGCGCTGCATGACCCGGACGTTTTCCGGCCAGCCGGTCAGTTCGTCGATGCCGTCCCAGAGCTGCTGGGCGTAGTCGGTAATCCGGAAGAACCACTGGGTGAGCTTGCGCTTTTCCACCGGCGTCGAGCAGGTGCTGCGGTAGCAGCGGCCTTCGATTACCTGCTCGTTGGCGAGGACGGTCTGACAGCGCGGGCACCAGTTGACGAGCGCTTCGCGGCGGTAGGCGAGGCCGCGTTCGTAGAACCTGAGGAAGAGCCACTGGTTCCAGCGGTAGTAGTCGGGTTGGCAGGTCGTTACTTCACGGTCCCAGTCGTAGGCGATGCCGAGAAGGTTGAGGCTGGTGCGGGCGCGGTCGATGGATTGGAATGTCCAGAACTGCGGGGTGTTGCCGCGCTCGATGGCCGCGTTTTCGGCGGGGAGGCCGAATGCGTCCCAGCCGAAGGGATGGAGGACGTCGTATCCCTGCATCCGGCGGAACCGGCAGAGGACGTCGCCGATGACGTAGTTGCGGCAATGGCCCATGTGCACGTCGCCAGACGGATAGTAGAACATGACCAGGACGTAGAACTTGCGTTTCGGGTCCGGGCTGGTGGCGAAGGCGCGGTGTTCCTGCCAGAACCGCTGCCATTTCGCTTCGAGCGGCCGGCCCGGATAGCGGCCGGTAGAGTTGTCAGCTGACAAGTCGTGCCTCCCGGTGGCCGGTTTTCGGCCGGATACAGACCATGGCGGTAAGGATGTCGAGCAGGGCAAGCGGTTCGGGATGACCGGTTACCGCGGCGACGTTGAGCCGGTAGAGCCGGTGCAGGGCGCGGTTGACCTCGGCGAGTTGCCAGCGCCGGTCGCAGCCTTTGGGGACTTTCCAGATTTCGGCAGCGGGTAACGTGCCGGTTTTGAGTGCGTGCAGTTTGAAAAGGCCGTTGGCGAGCCAGGCGATTATCTGCACCGGTGATGCGCCCATGCCTTCAATCCGGCGGAGAACTGCCAGCGCCGCCGGGTCGCGGTTGAGGAAGTGGGTGACGAATTCGTTGAGGCCGAACTCGCGGCTGGGGCTGGCCAGCCGGCAGATGTCGGCGATGGTAATTACGGCGCCGGGTTCGAGCGTCGAGGCGAGTTTGTCGAGTTCGCCGCGCAGAATCCCGGTTTCGCCGCCGGCGATTTCGACGAGCAGGGCGGCGGCGTCGGGCGTAATCGAGAGTTTGCGGCGGGCGGCGCCGCTGCGAATCAGTTCGATGAGCCGTTCGAACTTCGGCTGGCGCAGGTCGATGACAAAGTCTTTGAGTTTGCAGTCGGTGAAGAGTCCGAGCCAGGCTCTGCGTTCGCGGGCTTCCGGGCCGGGATTGCAGGTCAGGACCACGGTGCTGGTGTCGGGGGTGGCGGCGAGCGCGGCGCAGAGGGTGCGCAGCCGGCTGCCGCGACCGCGGTTGAGCATGTCGATGTTGCGGATGAGGACCAGCCGCCGCGTTGAGCCGAACGGTAGTTGGCGGGTACGCTGGATGAGTTCGTCAACGGTCAGCGTGCTGTGTTCGAGGTCGGGGGCATGGATTGTTTCGAGGTCGAAGGCTTCGAGTCCGGGCGTCACCAGTGTTTTCTTCAATAGTTCGATGATGCCGTCGGCAGCGACCACGTCCGGGCCGAAGAGGATGTAGACCGGCTGGAATCTGCCGGCTTTGACGTCCGCCATTATCTTCTGGGATGGCGTTGCAGATGCAGTCCGGGTCACAGCGCTCATCTTAGCCGGGCAGGGCGGTCCGGTCAAGGAGTTGAGCTGTCGGGAGCTATGGGTTCGGTGCGACACTTCGGATGTTCCGGGCTGCCGGGGGAGTGACCCCGGGGGTCATTCCCCCCTTGACGCCGGGAGCCGGGTGGGCAGGCTTTGGTGTGGTGACGCCGGCCGGCAAGATGCAGTGGTGTCGGAAGATAGCGGTGCGGTTCGGGGGGAAGCGGTCAGCCGGCGGCGCGGGCGCTAGCGCGTCCAGGTGACTTTGTGCTGGGCGACCGAGCCGCGGGAAGAGATGACGACGACGTAGGAGCCGCGCTTGACCGGGCGGCCGGAGTCGTCGGTTCCGTCCCAGGTGAGCGACTGGTAGCCGGCGGACTGGCTGCGTTCGAAGAGCAGCCGGACCGGCCGGCCGAGAAGGTCGAAGACTTCGGCCCGGACCGGGCCGGAGCGCTTGAGCGAGTATTCGACCCGGAGGAGGCCGCGCCGGACTGCGGGCTGAGCCCGGACAATCTGGACGAATTCCGGCCGACGGCGGTTTTCGCCGATGCCGGTGGCGGCTTCGCCGCAGGCGAAGACGAAAACCGGGTTGTGGCCTGCGGGCAGCGAGAGGGCCGCGGCAATGGCGCTGCGCTCGGACGGGCTCAGGGGTATGGTGAGGAATCCGGAGAGGCCGAGGGAGCGGGTCTGGGCGAGCAACTGGAATGCGGCGAATCCGGCTTCCTGCAGCGTGGCGTAGGAGGCGGTGTCGCTGACGCAGACGACGAAGTAGAGCGGAGCGGTGGAGGGAATGCGGGAGCAGGACTGACGGAGGTCGCTGCGCCGGTCGCCGGAGACGATGCGGGTGAGGCGGTGGTCGCGGGTGGTCAGGTCGGTGCCGGGTGGTCGCCGGTTGTGATAGCGGTCGATTCCCAGGTCGTGGACGAGGTAGATGCGGCCGGTGAGGTGGAACGCGGCGACTGCGGTGGGCACGGTGACACCGGCCCGGCCGTTGTAGGTTTGATGCGGAGTCACGCCGTAGGCGGCCCAGAGGAGCTGGGAGACGGTTTCGAGCGAGAGCGGGTAGGCGGCAAAGGCGGAGTCCTGCTCCAGTGCTTCGAGGACGAGCTCGAAGGTGTCAGTGCCGACGACGAGGGGGTCGGGCAGGGTCGAGTCGGAAGAGCGGGCCACCAGCATGGTGTCAAGTCCTTCGGCCTGCGCCCGTCCGAAGACCGCGACCATCAGGATTGTGTGGGTCGGGCTCCAGTTGGCATTGGCGTAGTCGGCTGCCCATTTCATCGGGCAGGATACGACCTGAGCGCCGGTGTCGCTGGAGAATGCGAGGGCGGCGAGGAGTCCGGCCTGAACCATCATGCCGCATTCTTCGTGGCGCGGAACTGCGATTCCGACTTCGAAGGCCGAGCCGGACGAGTAGCGATGGTCGCCGGCGAGATGGACGTCGAGACGGTTTGCCGAGCGGTTGTAGCGGTAGACGTTGGCGGCGGTGGCGACGTAGAGTTCGCGGTAGCTGCCGAGCCGCGGCATCTGCTCCATGGCCCAGAGGACGTTTGCCATCACCTGGGCGGGGAGTTCGCCGTTGAATCCGGAATGGACCGAGAAGCGGCTGTTGGCGAGCAGTTCAAATGAATGGGCGTGAACCAAGCGGCCGGGCAGGGTTTCCGAGATGGCAGGGCCGGAGCCGGTCGGGCCGGCGATTGTCAGCACCGGCAGCGCCAGCGCAAAGAGTAAAAAGGCAGGCCCGGAGTGCCGCGCTCGACGGAACATGCCAATAATGATAGCTCGCGACCGCGGTCAAGTCAAACCGCCGCGATTCTCACAAGAGCACGGCCGCGGCGGCAGAGAAGCCGGGGACAGGCAATTGACAGCAGGCTAGTGGCGGCTAGAATCTGACTTGGGCAGCCCGGCCGCGGGACGGGCTGCTTTCGGACTGTGCGAAGCAAAAGGAGGTCTGTGTGAAGCTCAAGCTACTGGCGCTGGCCGCGATTGTGCTGGCGCCGGCGCTGCTGTTCGGCTGGCCGCAGCCGGGCGAGCAGGCGCCCTCGGTCTATATCGCCGACACGGCCTACGTGTCGCACCTCATCCCGGACGAGTACCGCGGGAACGTCATCCTGCTGAATTTCTGGCAGAGTACTTGACCGAGCTGTCTCGCGGAGTTACCGCGATTACAAGCCATGTTCGACGAGTACGGCTCGCAGGGGTTTGTGCCGCTGGCAATCAACCTGTGGCAGGACATGAACTCGGTCGTGAAGTACTACGCCCGTCAGTATGGCTACCCGTTTCTGCGCGACGCTGGTTCGGCCTGGAACGCGTACAAGATGAACAGCTACATTCCGCTGAACTACGTGATTGACACGGCCGGAATCGTGGTCGGCAGTATGGAAGGGTTCAACGAGTATCAGATACGCGCGTGGATTGAGCCGTATCTGACCGGCGTGGCCGAAGAGCGGACGCCGCGGCCGGAGTTCGTGAGTTTCGGCCGGAATCCGGTGGTCGGGCCGGCGACGGTTACGTTTTCGCTGCCGCGGGCAGGCAATGTCGAGCTGCGCGTCTATGCCAGCGACGGCAAGCTGGTGCGGACGCTGGTGGCGGGCACGCTGCCGGCAGGCCGGAACACGGCGACGTGGAATCTGACCGACGCGTCCGGCGCGCGCGTGACGAACGGAACCTATTTCTTTGAGTTGACGGCCGGCAACGTCAACCTGAGGAGCAAGGTGACGGTTCTCCGTTAGCGCGAATCCGGAGCTTTCCGCAGGCGAGGGCCGGGCAAGGCCCTCGCCGCGTTTTTCCGGGCGGATTGACACTGCGGGCGGTCAACCTAGAATCAGGCGATGAAGCAGTTACTGGTTTTCGCCGCGCTCGTTCTTGCCGGGTGCGGAACAAGGCCGGGCGCGAAGGTGACGGTAAGGTTCTGGCACGCAATGGGCGGGGAGTCGGCGAAGACGCTAAAGGCGATGTGCGAGGAGTTCGAGCGGGCCAATCCGGGCGTGCGTATCGAACTCGTAGGCATGGGGAGCTATGACGCGCTGGCGCAGAAGCTGATGGGCGCGGTGGCGACGAAGAGCCCGCCGACAATCGCTCAGATGTACGAGAGCTGGACGACCCAGCTGCACGCCGCGGGGCAGCTCGAGTTTCTCGAAGATTTCATCAACGGGCCGGACAGTATCAGCGCCGAGGAGCTGGCCGACATCTATCCGGCACTGCTGGCGAACAACTCCTGGGACGGGAAGCTGCTGACACTGCCGTTCAACAAGAGCGTGCCCGTCTACTACTACAATGCCGACGCGCTGGCCGCGGCCGGGTTCGATTCGTTTCCGGCGACGTGGCCGGAGTTCGGGGCGATGTGCCGGAAGCTGATGCGGCGCAACGCGGCGGGCGAAGTGGAGATGTGGGCGACGGCGAACGGGACCGATATCTGGATATTCGGCTCGATGCTCTATCAGCGCGGCGGGCGCTTTCTGGACCGGGAGGACGGCGAGCCGGAGTTCAATTCGCCGGCCGCGGCCGCGGCGCTGCAGTTCCAGCTCGACCTTGTGCAGAAGGACAAAGTGCAGAATACTGACACCGGGCGGAATCCGATGGACGACTTTCTGGTGCAGCGGATGGCAACGTTGACCGGCTCGTCGACGTGGCGGGCTCCGGTGGTGGACCGGGAGACGTTCCGGGTGGGAATGGCGCCGGTTCCGCGCTGGGAAAAGGCGGCGGCGATTGTCTACGGAACCAACATCGGCATGTTCCGGCAGGCGACGGCGGCCGAGAAAGCGGCGGCGTGGAGGTTTATTCGCTGGTTTGTGAGTCCGGAGCAGCAGGTTAAATGGTCGCTGGGAACGTGGTACGTGCCGATACACCGGCGCTGTCTCGAAGACCCCAGGATTGCGGAAAGGTTGCAGAAGACGCCGGGGCTGCGTGCGGCCTACGGCCAGATGGACTGCGCCGTGTTCGAGCCGCGGGGACTGAAGTGGCTGGCCGGCCGCAAGGCGCTGGTCGAGGAGCTGGAAGCGGCAACGCTGGGAGCGAAGAGCGCGCAGCAGGCACTTGACGACGCGGCGCGGCGCTATCGGAGCGGCGGCAACTAGTCGGCCGGGTAGCGCACCGATTCGAGCAGCAGGCCCCGGGCCGGAGCGGTCTGGAACTGGGCGTGGGGTCTGCCAGCGAGCGCCGCTTTGATGTCGGAGAGCGTCGTGCGACCGGAGCCGCAGGCAACGAGCGCCCCGACGATACGCCGCACCATTTTGTAGAGGAAGCGGTCGCCGGCGACGGTGATGACAATCTCGTCGGCCCGCTGGCGAACGGAGACCCGGGTGAGGGTGCAGATGCCGTCGGCATCGCGGGTCTGGCAGAAGTGACGAAAGTCACGCCGGCCCGGGAAGAGCCGGGCTGCGGCCCGCAGCCGGCGGATGTCGAGCGGGTAGCCGAATTCCCAGGCGTGGCCGCGGCGAAGCGGCGAGCGGCCCAGGACTATCAGGTAGGAATAGACTTTGCCCCGGGCGGCGTAGCGGGCGTTGAAGCCGGCGGGAGCAGGCCGGATTGTCTTGACGAAGATGTCCTCGGGCAGGCGGGAGTTCAGGGCCAGGCGCAGGCGTTCGGGCGTGAGGCGGGTGGCGGCAGTGAAGCTGGCGACGTAGTTGCGGGCGGAGACGCCGGAGTCGGTCCGGCTGCAGCCGGTTACGGAGATGGCCCGGCCGACGGTTTGACACAGCGCGGTTTCGAGCGCACCCTGAACCGTGGGCCGGTTGGGCTGGAACTGCCAACCGGCGTAGGCGGCGCCGTCGAACTCGAGGATGAGCCGGAAGCAGCGGCCGCGGTGGGCCGGCGGTTCAGCGGGCGGGTGACTGTCGGTCATCGAACGAGCGCGGCGAAAACGACGAGGCCGGCAGCCGGGGCAATCAGCAGCGTGTCGGCAGGGCGGAAGCGGCCGGGAACCGGCGGAGCCGTGTTCAAAACGGAAGGCAGAAGGTTGTCGCAGGCGGCGATGCGGTCGGCGATGGCCTGCGGCAGGTGGCGGAGCTCGCGCACACGGATGGTGCTGAAGGCAGGCAGGAGCTCGAGGCTGAGAGAAACCGTGCGGGCGTGACGTTCACCGGCGCGGAGAAAGCGGAACAGGGCGCGGAGTGCGGACAGGAGCTCGTCACGGGGACAGGCGCGAATCAGCGAGTGAGCCAGCAACGCGGCCCAGACCAGCCGCAGCGTCAGCAACAGACCGAGGTGGGCTCCGCCAGTGCTGAGCAGACCGAAAAACCGGGGCGGCGAGCCGGCAAGCGCGTTCACAAGCACGATGCCGGGGCCGAGCCAGATGAACCCGGCGAGCGTCGGCAGCGGGTTTGTGGCTGCTCCGGCCGTGAGCCAGCATACGGCAGCCAGAAGGAAAGCGGCGCCGAAATCGAGCGGCCGGTCGAGGAGGAACATGCAGGGGAGAGTCAGCAGCAAGGTGAGGAGGCGTCCGAGGCCGGAGAAACGTCCGACTGCCGGCGAGCCGGCTAGCGGCCGGTTGCCTTCAGGCACTTCATGCACAGCCGGGCATGGGGGACGATTTCGAGACGGGCCTTGGCAATCCGCGTCCCACAACGTTCGCAGATGCCGTAGGTGCCTTCGGCAACGCGTCGCAGCGCATCATCGATATCGCGCAATGCCTGACACTCGAGCGTCTTGAGTCGGGAGGCCATCTCACGTTGATAGTTTTCAGTTCCCTGGTCGGCAACATGGCTGCGATGGGTGGAGAGGTCGCCCGTGGCTTCGGGCGATTCCATCACTTCGTCGGTAAAGCTGCATTGACGCAGAAGTCGCTGTTTGTGGGCAAGCAGGGCTTTCTCGATGCGGGCCAGTTCCGACTTGGGCAGGCGACGGGGTTGTTTTGCTGGCATCAGTCCCTCACTTTCCAGAGCGCGAGCCGGGCCGGCTCGGAGTTGACTTTGACTTCGGAAACGATGTCCGGGTCGGCAAGCGCCTCCGCGGTTATGCTCAGCGCCAGAGTTTCCCGGCTGATGTAATCCCGGAACTGGTTGACCGCCTCGGCAAGCCGGGGCGAACCGGTGCAGGTGAGAATGATGCGGTCGGCGACATCAAGACCCGCCTGCTTGCGCAGGTTCTGGACCTTGTGGACGAGCTCGCGAGCAAGGCCTTCCTGTTCGAGTTCGGGCGTGAGCAGCGTATTGACCCCGACGTCGCAGCCGCCGGGCTGGGCCTCAACGATGTAGCTTGAGGGGAATTGAGCCTCCGGCTCGGTGAAGAGAATCTCGCGGACGTTCAGCTCTTCCTTTACCGCCTCGGCGTGACGCAGGACAATGTCCCGGTTTGTCGGAGCGGTGCGGACAATTATCGAGGAGAGGGGCTGGCGGACCTTGAGCCGGGCTTTCTCGCGGGCGGCGCGGCCGAGCGAGACCAGTCGCCGGACGAAGGCGACTTCTTCCTCCAGTTGAGGGTCGATGCGCGAGCCGTCCGGCTCAGGGTAGGGGCAGAGGTGAACAGAGTCCGGGGCAGAGGAGTTCTGCGAACAGACAAGGTTCTGGTAGATTTCCTCGCTGAGGAACGGCATGAACGGCGCGGTGAGCTTCACCAGCGTCACCAGACACTCGTATAGAGTGCGGTAGGCCGACTCTTTGTCGGTGTCGGAGGTCGATTTCCAGAAGCGGCGACGGCTGCGGCGGACAAACCAGAGCGAGAGGTCGTCGACGAATTCCTCGATTGCCCGGGGTACCGGAGCCGGGTCGTAGTCGTCGAGACGGAGCCGGGTCTGGCGGACAAGCGAGTTGAGCCGGGAAAGAATCCAGCGGTCAAGCAGGGCCGGAGGCGGGTGGGCAGGCGTCGCGGTCGAGCCGGCCGGATTCCAGCCGTCAATGTTGGCGTAGGTTACAAAGAAGCTGTAGACGTTCCAGAGGGTGAGCAGCTTGCGCTTGACTTCCTGAGCGACGTGGTAACCGAAGAGGAGGTTCTGAGTCGGGTTGTGGCTGACAAATATCCAGCGCATGACGTCGGCGCCCATTTTCTCGACCGCCTCTTCGATCTCGATGGCATTACCCCACGACTTGTGCATCTCGCGGCCGTCCTCGGCCTTCATTGTTGCGTAGCCGAGCACGGTTTTGAACGGGGCCTGTCTTTCGAGTACGGTGCTCATCGCCAGAATGGCGTAGAACCAGTTGCGGAACTGACCGGGGAAGGACTCGGTGATGAAATCGAACGGAAACCACTGCTGCCAGTAGTCTCGGTCGGTGAGGTAGCCGGTGGTGGAAAAAGGGACGATTCCGGCATCGAGCCAGGGATTGCCGACGTCCCGGATGCGCGCGACCGGCCGGCCGCACCTGCCGCAGCTGATCTTGACCGCGTCAATCCAGGGCCGGTGTGGACTGTGGCCGTCGAAATCAGGCCAGCCCTCGACCGCGCGGGCGCGCAGTTCTTCCCGGGAGCCGATAACGTCGAACCAGCCGCACTCGCACTTGTAGACGGGCAGAGCCAGACCCCAGTAACGCTTTTTGGAGATGCACCAGTCGGACATGTTACGGAGCCAGTCGAGCTCGCGCTCCAGACCGAAGGGCGGAATCCAGCGCACCTGCCGTGCCGACGTCATGATCTCTTCGCGCAGTTCGTCCATCCGGATAAACCACTCGTCGACAAGCCGGAACACCAGTTCCTCGCCGCAGCGCCAGCAGACCGGATAGCGATGGGTGTAGTCCTCGACCCGGAAGAGGAGACCCTTGCGCTCTAGGTCGCTGAAGATGTCGGCGGCGACGGCATGGGAGCTGCGACCGGCCAGCCAGCCGAACTCGGATTTGAACGTTCCGTCCTCGTTGAGCGGGGCGATGATGGCGAGGTCGTTTTCCCTGCCCAGCAGGAAGTCTTCTTTGCCACAGCCCGGAGCGATATGAACTATGCCGGTGCCGTCGGCGGCCGAGACCTCGTCCCAGGCAACTACCCGATGCACGACGCCGCTCTGTGGGTTGAGTTCGTCGAAGGGGCCGGAGTACTCGGTGCCGACCAGCTGCTGCCCCTTGAGTTCGGCGACGACCGCGACGGGTTTGCCGAGAATGTGAAGCAGAGGCTGGGCGAGGATGTAGACAGCGTCTTCCTTTCTGGCACGGACGTAGGTCAGCTCGGGATGAACCGCGCAGGCGGTGTTGGCGGTAAGTGTCCAAGGAGTGGTGGTCCAGACCAGCAGATACTCGCGCTCGCGGCCGGAAACCGGCAGGCGCAGGAATATCGCCTTGTGCGTCAGTTCGCGGTAGCCTTCGGTGACGATTTCCTGGTCGGAGATGGCGGTGCCGCAGCGCGCACACCAAGGCATGACGTCAGTGCCCTCATAGATCAGGCCGCGCTCGTGGCACTTCTTGAGGAAGTGCCAGATGGCGTAGTTGTTCTCGTCCGACATCGTGAAGTAGGAATTGCCCCAATCCATCCACTGGCCGATACGAACTGACTGTGCGGTCTGAATCGCAGAGAAACGGCGGACGCGCTCTTTGCACTTCTCGACAAACACGTCAATTCCGAGCTTCTCGATTTCCTTTTTGGAGCGGAAACCGAGTTCTTTCTCGACTTCGACTTCGACCCAGAGACCCTGGCAGTCGAAGCCGTTCTGCCAGCGCTGGTCGCGGCCGAGCATCGCCTGGTAGCGCTGGAACAGGTCTTTATAAGTGCGTCCCCAGGCATGGTGGACGCCCATAGGATTGTTTGCGGTTATCGGGCCGTCGAGGAACCGGAACTTCGGCCCGCCGCGATTGCGCTCGACCAGACGCTGAAAGTGCCGACCCTCCTGCCAGAACTTGAGGATACGCGGCTCAAGTTCGCGGTGGTCGGGTTGGCGCGGGACAGGTTTGAACATCGGGGGCTGCAATCCTCTTCCTACGACCCGCCGGTCAGATTCCTACCTTGCCCTTCCCGAGTTCTGGGCATCGCGCATGTACATCGGCCAGGAGGAAGTCGCAGGTCCACCGAGGCCGACGATGCACCAGGCCCGCGGCCCAGAGCCGACGTAGACGTAACCGGAATGGTCAATCTTGGGGGCGGACATTATCTCATCGGAAGAACCGGTGCCCAAGCCGCAGGCCCAGCGCCGTTCGCCGTTCGGGCCGACGGCGTAGAGAGTGTCCTGTTCGCCGACATCACGTCGGGCGGCGGTAACGAGAACGTAGGTGATGCCCTCGCGGGAGACAGCCGGTGTCGAGCCGGCACCGTAGAACGGCGGGTCGAACTCCCAGAGCAGACCGCCGGTTGCCGGGTTGAAGCACTGCAGCCGGCCGAAGCCGAAAGCGAGAATCGAGCCATCCTGGGCGATTACCGGCGAAGACGGTATCTCGACAGCACCGGCCGCGGTCCAGTTGACGCTGCCGTCGGCCATGTCGACCGAAAAGAGCCGGCCGTCATCGGTGGCCAGATAGATCGCGTTGCGGCCGAC
>Ga0073932_1003119_pt1 | contig 23191 bp, 17 predicted proteins | sample DewCreD2012metaG_FD_76967 | JGI IMG/M metagenome (GOLD analysis project Ga0073932, IMG submission 76967) | Hot spring sediment bacterial and archeal communities from British Columbia, Canada, to study Microbial Dark Matter (Phase II) - Dewar... ...
CGTATCCCGTTGATCACTTCCGCTGCCATTTCTTCCCACTGCTTGTTGTTCTCTGTTTTCATGCCTTCCTCCTTCTTTCTACCTCCTATCTTACCCCCTTCTTAAAAAAACTGAAACACACTCTGCGGCAACCCCCATTGAGATCGTAACCGTGCCCAGGGGATGATCGCGGTATTTAACTTTTAGGCTTTCAACAGCCGCGCGAATCTCCTCGGCGCGATGGAGCGTTGTATCCAGGGGTATTTCGGGCATCAGCAGAATAAACTCTTCGCCGCCATACCGGCAGGCAGTATCGCCGCCGCGGATCCGCTTTTTCAAGAGAGCGCCTAATTCTTTAAGCACCGTATCTCCGGCCTGATGCCCATAAACATCATTGAATTTTTTAAAGTGATCAATGTCGAGCATGATGATGCTTAGATGGCGGCGGTGCCGTTCAGCGCGGTTAACTTCTTGTTCAAATACCTCTTCAAAGTAGCGCCGGTTGAACAGATCGGTCAATACGTCGCGGATGGATTGATTACGCAGTGTTTCCCTCAACCTTAAGTTTGCCAGCGAAAGAGAGAAATGTTCCGCGACAACTGTAGCCAAACGCCTGACCTCTTCAACGCTGAATTTGGGGTTGGCCCAGGCCAGGTGTAAAACGCCCAAAGCCTCCCCATGAGCAATCATCGGTACACACAGATTCTGCTCAGATCCCTGGCCTTCCAGGTGTTTACAAAGAAGCGTACCGGTTGATCCGCCGCTCAAATGAATTTGACCACGCCGCAGTGCCCAGCAGTCATCGGGGAGGATGGAGCTTGCAGGCGGTCGGTCTGAAAAACTGCCCCAAACGGCGATCAATTCCAGGTCATTCCTCGAAGCACGATAGATATACAGAGTCCCCATCAATCCGGTGAATAACTGGCTGCCGAAATTGCGAATGATCTCATACGATTCTTCTGAGGTGGTAGCGGTTTGCAGTAAATTGCCCATTTCGGCCAACAGCATCGATTCTTTATTCCGCTGTTCCAGATCTTTGACAAAAAGGTTTAATTTCAGGTTGGCTTCTTTGAGCGTCTGAGTGGCCTGTTCAACTTCATCGGCCATATAGTTGAAAGCCCGGGCAACTTCTCCAAGCTCGTCTTTGGTCATCACCCTGGCGCGAACCGAAAATTGGCGCGCTCCGAATTTGCGCGTTGCCTGGATGATTTCAAGGATGGGCCGGACAAAAGTGATCCGAATGAGAAAAACTTGAATAATGAGGATAACCGCAGAAATCACGAGTGAATAGAATAAGATTTGCTGATAAGCTTCACGGGTCAGCCGGCTGGCCCGGTCCAACCGCAACAGAATGGAAACGGCGCCAATGACATTGCTTTGATAGGCCGGCTGATAGATGCCAATCAGAGGTCTAAGGATATGGATATATTGTTTCCCGTTGTGATCCGTATGGATATGTCCTATGGAGTTCAGGTCTGGGTTTTCAAGAACCTTTTGTAAATCAGCTCCATCTCTGAGGCACTGAGAACTTGAGGGGGTAGTATCGGCGATAATCCGGTTCGAGCGGTCCACAATCTGGATACAGTAAATGTCTGTAATATTGGCTTGGTATTGCATTAATAACGGGACGAGCGTTTCAGAATCGAATTTATCCGGGTTCTGGAAAATAAACGCCCTCAGCAGTTCTACCGTGCTTACCCCTGTCAGCTCTACTTCGCGGTATAAGTCTTCTCGCACTTTATAATATCCGATCCAGAGGACTGTACCGAGGACGATGAGCGCCCCGCAAAACTGGTATAAAAGCCATTTGAAAGTGATGGATTGACGAAGACGCATGGTCCTGCTCCTCAAATTTCCTTCAGGTAAACCCTTGCGCGGATGGCTTTTAAGTTCAACGGCCCCAAAATCAGACTGATCAGTCCGGCGAATCCAATCGTAAGCGGCAGATACAGGCTTACAAGCAGGATACGACTGCGCTCAGCGCGGATCCATTCTACCCGTTGAATAATATCGTCGCTGGTTGTGATCCCGGCCCAGCGGTAAACCGGTCTGATGGCCTTTCCGGTAGCAGTATCAAAGAGATAATCGCCCGAATAACAGCTCTCCTGGATCTTGACCATCTCCCCTGTCACCGGTTCAACCCAGGTCTCAAAAACAAACTGGTCATCTGCGCACCGGATTTCCTGACCTGGCTCGACGGAAATCCCCGGGTACTTTTCTGTACCCTGATAAGACGCCGTATATTCACCGCGCCCTTTATAGTAAAAGTGATAAACTCTGATCCCCTCGATTTCGCTTTCGCCGCGGTAGGTTAAAGGAATTCCATTCAGATACGAGAATCGAATCACATACGTTTTCTTTTGTACATTGCGAGGGAAAACGAAGTATTGGCTGTGGTATTCAGGGGTGAGATGCTCGCCGGTGGCGGGGTTTACCGGCGCGCGGTAGACATATTCCCAATCCGTTTGGCCTGTGCGCAGATTGGAGATGATAAAGCGGTCCACCAGGATCACTTCATGGGGGCGGCCGCTTCCCGGCTCAACCTGGATGATCCTTTGATACCGGCCCAGGGCGTCTTTATCAGGGAACCGCCCCAATTGTTCATCTGGCAGTGTGGAAACGCCGATGAGATCAGCGCTCCAGTGCCAATCATTGGGGATGCGCAGGGTTAACGGCGGAACCACTGCGAATTTCCATATTCCGGCCAATACCCAGAAGAAGATGCCCATCCCCATCCACACAATCCGTATTCTCATTCTCATCCTTTAACGATCGAAACGCAGCCAGCCTGCTCGTCTTTGGTATGGTACTCGGCGAGAACCTGTTATGTGGTTCTCGCCGACTCCTACGCTCACCTTAAGCATGATATTTAAAGTGATGGCGCTTGCATGGCTCTGGCACTGTTATTAAAGAAATTTCCTCTTATTACTCGATAAATGGAAATATAGATACATTTTATCGCCTAGATGCTCTTCCGTCCATACCTGCGATTTTACAGTTGGTTGACAAATTTATGGCTGGGGAAAACGACGCCTTAAAAGCGTCCCTCGTGAATGAGGCCCCACTCATTCACGAGGGATCCATTAGGAGAATGCATTTCCATTATAACGATAAAAGTTAAAAACATACTAAAAAAGATTAAGAAATGGGTTAAAAATACCTGCCGGATGCGCTTCAAGCTCGCAGCAGGCGGATGATCTCTTCTTCTGAGATTGCGCCGTGGCGCAGGATGCGCAGCGAGTCTTGGGTGCAGTCCACTACCGTAGAGGGAACGCCGCCAGGGACGGGGCCGCCGTCGAGGATGAGTTCGACGCGCCCGGCTAACTGCTCCCAGACCTGTTGGGCGGTGAGGGTGTTGGCCTCACCGGAAAGGTTGGCGGAGCTGACAGCCATCGGCCCGGTGCGGCGCAGGAGTTCAAGCGCAAAGGGGTGATTGGGCATGCGCACACCGACGGTAGGCAGAGACGAAAGGTTGGCGGGCAGTTCGGCGCGGCGGGGTACGACCAGCGTGAGCGCGCCAGGCCAGTAGTGAGCGGCGAGAAGTTGGGCGAAGGGCGGCAGGCCAGGGGTGAGCTGGTCCAGATGGGCCGGGTCGCCGATGAGGACAGCGATGGCTTTGTTAGCCGAGCGGGCTTTGGCTTCGTAAAGCCGGTCAATGCCGGCGGTGCTGTGGATGAGCGCCCCCACGCCGTAAACCGTGTCGGTGGGAAAGGCCACCAGGCCATCCGCGGAGAGGACTGCCAGGGCGCGCTCGATGGCATTTGGGGCAGAAATAGGGAGAAGGATCGTATTCAACGCACTCATAGGATTCACGCCTCAATCTTAATCAGCCGATCCAGCCCGGCCAGGTCTGGCAGGACGGTTGCGCGGGCATGGGGGAAGGCCGCTTGGGCCAGTTGCAGCGCCGCCGGTCCCTGCCCGGCTTCAATTTCAAGCAGTGCCAGGCCGCCGGGGGCCAGCAGGCGGGGCGCGTCCGACAGCAGGGCGGCGACCAGGCTCAGCCCATCGGGGCCGCCGTCGAGGGCCAGGCGGGGTTCGTGGCGGGCCACCGACAGGTGAGCCAGTTTGCCAGAAGGGATGTAGGGCAGGTTGGCGCACAGCAGGTCGAGCGGGCCGCGCAGCGCCGTGAGCAGGTCGGCCTGGAGCAGTGTGACGCGCCTCAACAGGCTGTGACGGAGCAAGTTGCGGCGGGCCACGGCCAGAGCGGCGGGCGAGCGGTCACTGGCGAAGACGCGCAGGTTGGGCGCGTGATGCGCCAGCGCCACTGCAATACAGCCAGAGCCGGTCCCAACGTCTGCGGCGGTGATGATCTGGCGAGAGCGCGCTTGCAGCCAGGCCAGGGCCGTTTCGACCAGCAACTCTGTTTCGGGGCGGGGAATCAGCACGTCGGGGGTGACTTCAAAGTCCAGTCCGAAAAACTCCTGCTCGCCGGTAAGGTACGGCAGGGGAACTCCCGCCGCCAGACGGTCGAGCTGCTGGGCGAGCGGGGCAAGCAGGTCAGGGGGCAGAGGCACTTCGGGATGGGCCAACAGCCAGGCGCGCGGGCGGTTCAGGGCGTGCGCCAGCAGCACCTGCGCTTCTAACGCGGCTTCGCGGCGGTTTTTTTTACTCCCGCCGCATTCCGTCAGGCGCAGTGTGGCATCGTGTAGCCATGCGGCGGCGGTAGGGCTAATCTTCATCCTCTACACTGGCGGCCAGGCGCTCCGTTTCGGCGCGGATGGAAAGCTCGTCAATGAATTCGTCAATCTCGCCGTCCATCACGGCGGGCAGGTTGTAAGAAGACAGGTTGATGCGGTGATCGGTGACGCGCGATTGGGGGTAGTTGTAGGTGCGAATCTTCTCGGACCGCTCGCCGCTGCCGATCTGCGAACGGCGCGAGCTCTCTAACTCGCTTTGGCGTTTTTCCATTTCCATATCGTAGAGGCGGGCGCGCAGGATGCTCATGGCGCGCAGACGGTTCTGCAACTGCGAGCGCTCATCCTGGCAGGCCACCACGATGCCGGTGGGCAGGTGGGTGATGCGCACCGCCGTGGAGTTTTTCTGCACGTTCTGCCCGCCGGCCCCGGCGGAACGGTAGATATCCATTTTGATGTCCGATTCGGGAATCTGGATATCTACTTCATCCATTTCGGCCAGCACGGCCACGGTAGCGGTAGAAGTGTGGATGCGCCCCTGCGCCTCGGTAGAAGGTACGCGCTGGACGCGGTGGACGCCCGACTCGTACTTCAGGCGCGAGTAGGCCCCTTTGCCCTTGACCATGAAGATGATTTCTTTGTAGCCGCCGATGCCAATGGCATTCTCCGAGAGGATCTCGATGGACCAACGGCGCTTTTCAGCGTAGCGCGAGTACATGCGGAAGAGATCCGCCGCGAACAGAGCGGCTTCGTCTCCGCCCGTCCCGGCGCGGATTTCGACAATGACGTTGCGCTCGTCGCGCGGGTCTTTGGGAATCAGCATAGATCTTAACTCGCGCTCTAGTTGCTCCTGGCGCGGCAGCAGGGCTTCAAGGTCGGCCACGGCCAGCTCGCGCAGTTCGGCGTCTTCGCTCTCTTGCAGGGAGCGCGCTTCCATAATCTGCCGGGTGACCGTTTCGTATTCGTGCGCTTTGACGACTACCGGTTCGAGTTCTGCCCGTTCTTTGGCGTACTCGGCGGCGCGCTGATAATCATCGGCTGACTCTTCCAGCAGCCGGCCAAGTTCTTCGTATCGGTTAACAATGGATGCAACTTTCTCGAGCATAGGGTAAATAATTCCTCGATTAATCTCGGTCCGATTTATCAAACACCGAATTATACCAGATCATCTTCTAAGCGCCCGCGCCAGCCGGCGGATGCCCTCTTCGATAGTTTCGGGAGCATGGGCGGCGAAGTTCAGGCGCAGGTGATCATCTCCGGCGCTTTCATCGAGGAAAAAACTGCCGCCCGGCGAAAAGGCCACGCCCTCGGCGCAGGCCGCCGGCAGCAGTCTTTCAGCCGAGACGCCCGCCGGGAGCTTGAGCCAGATAAAAAAACCGCCTTGGGGAGGGTCAACGCGCACGTCAGCGGGCAGATGGCGATCAATAGCCGCCAGCATGGCGTCGCGGCGTTTGCGGTAGACCTGGCAGGAACGGCGCAGGTGGGCCTGGTAGCGCCCAACGGTGACGTACATCTCCAGGGCGCGCTGGTGCAGGCTGGAAGTCGCCAGGTCAGAGACGCGCTTGTAATTGACCAGCCCCTGATACACCGGCCCTTCAGCGGCCAGAAAGCCCACCCGCAGGCCGGGCATGACCATCTTGGAGAACGTGCTGACGTAAATTACCCGCCCGCCGGGGTCGAGCGATTTCAGGGCGGGCTGGGCGCGGCCCTCGTAGCGCAGGTCGCCAACGAAATCGTCTTCCAAAATGGGGATGTTGTAGCGGTCGGCCAGAGCCAGCAGTTGATGGCGGCGCGGGAGGCTCAGGCAGGTTCCGGTGGGGTTGTGGAAATTTGGGATGGTATAAATCAACCGGGGGTGATAGCGCTGAAGCAGGCGCTCGATCTTCTCTACCTGCATTCCGCGCTCATCCACCGGCGCGCCGAGGATTTTCAGGCCCATAGTATAGAAGAGGTCGAGCGCGCCCGCGTAGGTAGGTTCTTCCACCAGGACGGCCTCACCGGGTTTCAGCAGTAACTGCGAGACGAGCGCCAGCGCCTGCTGTGACCCGGCGGTGATGAGAATATTCTCTGGGCGGGCGCGGAAGCCCTGGCTCGCCAGCACCTGGGCGATAGTCTCGCGCAGGGGAGCGTAGCCAGAGCGGTCGCCGTAATCAAACGCCTGGATGCCATCGCGGCGCAGCACCTTTTGGATGACCTTGCGGTAATCATCCGAAGGGAACAGGTGGGGGTCGCCAATGCCCCCGGCGAAATTGATCGGCTGAGGGTGGCCCGCCGCGCGTAACATTTCTTCAATTGCCAGCCGTCGTGATTTCGACCTGCCAGCCTGGATTTCCTGCTGCCAGAGCGGCCAGGTAACCTCGTCCTCTTCGACGGGCAGGGCCGGCAGTGGGGCCTGCGGCATGACAAAGGTTCCACTGCCCACCCGTGAGTAGATCAACCCTTCGGCTTCGAGGTTGGCATAGGCCGTCTCAACGGTAATGCGGTTGACTCCCAGGGCGCGAGCCAACTGGCGCGTGGCAGGCAGGCGCGTCTGTGCGGCCAGGACGCCGGAGATGATCCCCTGGCGCAAATAATTTTCAATCTGCTGGTAGAGAGGGGTAGGGCCCTCATGGTCAAGTGGTATGCGCATGTTTCAAACTCCTGATAAATATACCGCATTTTTGCCGGATGGATCGGGCCAATTTTGATTATTTCAGGGCAAGCCAGCTTAAATGGATCGGTCGTATTTGCCGATTAGTGGATCTATTGACCCATCCAATTTTCCGTTAAAATGGCAATCAAGAAGCACCATTATTATGAAAAAGGAGATAAAGAATGTCTGAACAGACCCAAACGGGAACCTTTACCTTGAAGGCCGGCCTGGCGCAGATGCTCAAGGGCGGGGTGATTATGGACGTGGTGACGCCTGAACACGCCAAAATCGCCGAAGAGGCCGGAGCGGTGGCGGTGATGGCCTTGGAGCGCGTGCCGGCGGACATCCGCGCGCACGGCGGCGTGGCGCGCATGAGCGACCCCGATCTGATTTTGCGCATTATGGACGCAGTTTCCATCCCGGTGATGGCTAAGTGCCGCATCGGGCATTTTGTGGAGGCGCAAATCTTAGAGGCGATCGGCATTGACTATATTGACGAGTCCGAGGTGCTGACGCCCGCCGATGAAGAACATCACATCCTCAAACACAATTTCAAGGTCCCGTTTGTGTGTGGGGCGCGCAACCTGGGCGAAGCCCTCAGACGTATTGGCGAAGGGGCCGCGATGATCCGCACCAAGGGTGAGGCTGGCACGGGGGATGTGGTCGAGGCCGTGCGCCATGCCCGTACGGTGCTGGGTGAAATCCGCCGGTTGACAGCTCTGCCTGAAGAAGAATTGATGGCCTTTGCCAAAGAAATTGGCGCGCCCTACGAACTGGTCTTAGAGACGCGCCGCCTGGGCCGCCTGCCGGTGGTGAACTTTGCGGCGGGCGGCATTGCCACCCCTGCCGACGCCGCTCTGATGATGCAGTTAGGGGTGGATGGGGTCTTTGTCGGCTCCGGCATTTTCAAATCGGGCGATCCGGCCCGGCGCGCCGCGGCCATTGTGAAGGCCACCACGCATTTCCGCGACGCCGCCATTCTGGCGGAGGTCAGCCGCAATCTGGGCGAGCCAATGGTGGGCCGCCAGATTTCCGCCATCCCAACAGGCGAATTAATTGCCGGGCGCGGCTGGTAAAGGCAGGTAGGGTATGCGAATCGGGGTGCTGGCGTTACAGGGCAGCTTCGCCGAGCATATCGCCATGCTCCGGGCGTTGGGAACCGCGGCGGTAGAGGTGCGCCTGCCGGAGCATCTGAAAGGGCTGGACGGTTTAATCATCCCCGGCGGAGAATCAACCACGATTGGCAAACTGGCCGTGGCCTATGGGTTGATGGAACCCCTGCGCGCCTTTGGCAGGGAGCGGGCCATTTGGGGAACGTGCGCCGGAGCGATCTTCCTTTCCAAAGACGCGCGCCGCGATCAGCCCCTTTTGGGTCTGATGGATGTTCAGGTAGAGCGCAACGCCTTTGGAAGGCAAATTGCCAGTTTTGAGACTGATCTGAGCGTGCCAGAACTGCGCTGCGTGGAGCCGTCTGAGCGCCCCTTTCACGCCATTTTCATCCGCGCCCCGCTCATCGAAGCGGTGGGACCGGCGGCGCGCCCGCTCGCCCGCCTGGAAGATGGGCGCATTGTGGCGGCTCGTCAGGGTAAGCTGCTGGCGACTTCTTTTCATCCCGAATTAAACGGCGACAGCCGTTTTCACCGCTACTTTTTGTCCATCGCGGCGGAAAACGGCTGTTAATATTAAACGGTGGGGAACTTGCGGCCTGCAAGTTCCCCACCGTTGCATTCAATTGCTTATCGCTTGTGGATGTGATTGCGGATGACGCGGGCCAGGCGGGCAATGCCCTCGTTGATCCGCTCTGGCGTAGCGTTGGAGAAGTTCAGGCGCATGGTGTTCTCGCCGCCGCCGCACGGGTAGAAGCTGAAACCCGGCACAAAGGCCACCTTTTTCTGCACGGCCTCTTCCAAAATCTGCACAGAATCGAGGTTCTCCGGCAGGCTGGCCCACAGGAACAGCCCACCCTTGGGATGCGTCCAATGCACGCCGGAGGGCATGTGTTCTTCCAATGCTTCGAGCATCACGTCGCGGCGCTCGCGGTAAACCTGACAGATGTGCTGGACATGCTTGTCGAGGAAGCCGCCACGCGCCACTTCGTAGGCTACGATCTGGTTAAAGGTGGAGGTGTGCAAATCCGCGCCCTGTTTGGCCTGCACCAGCTTGCGGATTACTTCGGGCGGGGCGATCACCCACGCCAGGCGGATGCCGGGGGCGAGCGTCTTGGAGAAGGTGCTCAGGTAGATGACGTTGCCGGCATAGCAGCTGCCGTTGTTGGTGGAGTGAATCCGGTTATCCAGCACTACGATCGAAGGAATGTGCTCGCCCTCGAAGCGCAGCTGCCCATAAGGGTCATCCTCGATGATGGGCACGCCGTAGCGGTCGGCCAATTCCACCAGGCGCAGCCGGCGCTCGAGTGAGATGGTCACGCCGGTGGGGTTCTGGAAGTTCGAAAGCACATAGATGAACTTTGGCCCGGCGCGCAGGGCGGCTTCAAGGTAATCGGTGTTGAGACCATCCTCATCCGAAGGCACGGTCACGTACTCGGCCCCGTAAATGTTCCAGGCTTGCAGCGCCCCCAGGTAAGTGGGCGATTCAACCAGGATGCGGTCGCCGTGATTGATAAAAATCTTGCCGATCAGATCCAAAGCTTGCTGCGAGCCAGAGGTGATCAGAATATTCTCCGGCGTGACCTTAATGCCGTAGCGTTGGGTGTGGCGGGCGATCATCTCGCGCAGGGGCAGGTAGCCTTCGGTCGTGCTGTACTGCAGGGCGCGCGCTCCCTGTTCTTGCAAGACGCGGTGGCAGGCTTCATCGAACTCTTGCACCGGGAAGACTTCAGGAGCGGGCAGCCCACCGGCAAAGGAAATAATGTCGGGTTGTTCGGTCAGTTTGAGCAGCTCGCGGATGGCGGAGCTTTTCATACGCTGAGTGCGTTGGGCGTACCGATAGTCCCAAAGTGTTTGCATGGTGAGTCTCCTGATCTGGTGAGAGCTGATTTTCCATCAGGGGGTGGCCCCTGGTGGGTGGGTAGACAAATAGGCGGGCGCCTGCTTCTGCGCCCGCCTAATGTTTTAACCTAACTTCGGAAACCGGCTGAGTACCACCGCCGGGGTGGGAAGCGTCACCCGATCTCCGGTCTTAAGTTCAGCCGGGGCTTTGCCGGCCGTTTTGGGGGCCGATTGATAAATGGCAATCGGCGTGCCTTCGGCCGTCAGCCGCTCTTCCACGTAAGCCTGGCCGGTCAGGTAGCCTTCGGTGTCGAGCGAGCAGCTGGTGACAACGCCAGAGACGCGGCCTTTGGTATCGAGGACAGGGTCGCCCAGATGGGCCAGGCGGACGCCCTTTTCGGTGAAGCGGAAGCGCACCACCTCGCCTTTGCGGCTCTGTTCGCGGCGGATAAAGGCGTCGCGGCCAATGAACCAGGGTTTGTAGACCTTGACGTACGTGCCAAAGCCAGCTTCGCCCACGCCCAATCCCAGAGGGCCGCCCATCTCGTGGCCGTAGAGGGGCAGGCCGGCCTCGGTGCGCAGCGAATCACGCGCGCCCAGGCCGCAGGGCTTCAGCCCCAGAGGGGTTCCGACCTCTAACAGGCGGTTCCACAGTTCCGGGGCCTGGTCGGGGTGGACGAACAGTTCAAAGGCCATCTTTTCGCCGGTATAGCCGGTGCGCGAAACCACCAGGCTCATCCCGCCGACGACCGCCTCGCACAGTTCGGTGCGCTTGAGGGCCAGGATGCGCTTGCGGTTGGCGGAGTCTACGCCCAGGGCCAGCAGGATGTCGCGCGATTTTGGCCCCTGCAAGGCGATATCCACGCGCCGGTCCGCGCCTTCCTTGGGGTCGCGCAGGTTGCGCAAGATCACCGCGCGGCCAAAGGCGCGCGCCCAGGGGCGGGCGCGGTCCACCAACACCGTACCTTCGCGCACGGCATTGAGCCAGGCCCAGTCTTTGTCATCGTTCGAGGCGTTAACCACCACCAGGTAGCTGTCGGCCGAGCGGCGGTAGACCAGGGTATCGTCAATGACGTTGGCGTCGGGATCGAGGAAGTGGGTGTAGACCGATTCGCCTACTTCGAGGGCGGCGATGTCGTTGCCGCACACGCTGTCGAGGAACGCGGCGGCGGCGGGGCCTTCGGCCTGGTAAACGCCCATGTGCGACACGTCAAACAGCCCGGCGGCGGTGCGCGTTGCCAGGTGTTCTTCCATCACGCCGGTATATTGGACGGGCATTTCCCAGCCGGCAAAGGGCACCATCTTGGCCCCCAACTTACGGTGAGTTTCATACAGTGAAGTGCGCTTGAGCGCGGTCCCTTCCGGTTCCTGCCATCGGAACTCTGGCAGGGGCGGGGCGGCGTCTTCGTGGTCTTCCTGACAGCCGATATAGTACGGCTTGCGGTTGGGGCCAGCGGTTGCGCCTTGGGGGGCCTCGGCGGGCTGAGCCTGAGATGCGGCGACGATCACCGGGCCGGGGACACGCCGGGCCAGGTCGGGGTCAAACTTCACGTAGCCATCCGCAAGGTCACGCAGCCAGGCGGCGGCCAGAGCGGCCTGAGCGGCGGGCAGCGTCAGGCGGTAGCCCTCGCTTTCCAGGCGGGTGAGCACGCCTTCCACCGTCCCCTGGGGGGTGTGCAGGCAGGTTTTCTGGCTCTGTCCGGTGGCCAGGGCTTCCACATCGCTGGTAAAGACCACGTTCGCAAAAGCGCGGACGGTTTTGCCGGTCAGGTCAAAGACGGCCTGCGAGCCGGGATAGGGATCATCTATATAGTAAAAGTGCGGGTAGCCGTGCCGGGCGGGGGGGTAATCAATGCCGGCCTGTTCGGCCAGCGCGCGCACGCGCAGTCTGGCATCTTCCAGAACTTTAAAGTCCACTTTGGCGCGCAGATTTTCGCCCTTGCGCGACTCGACTGTGTAAGGGGTAATCGCTTGCAGTACGTCGGCGATAATATCGGCCACCTGCACCATTTCTGGCTCTTTCAGGCCGCGCTGAGTGATCCAGGGTGTACCCATGCGGATGCCCCCGGCGTGCAGGGCCGAGGTGTCGCCCGGAATGGTATTGCGGTTCAGCACGATGCCGGCAATATCTAAAATGCGCGCAGCCATATCGCCCGACAGGGGGCTGCCGTCTGGCCCTTTAATGGATTTGCAGTCCAGGTTGGTCAGGTGGCTGTTAGTTCCGCCGTAGACCTTCCGAAAACCGCGCTCTGCCAGGCGGTCGTTGAGGACTTTACAGTTTTTGAGGATTTGATATTGCAGGTTGACAAACTCATTGGTGCGGGCGAGCTTAAAGAGCGTGGCGAGGGCCGCAAAGATGTGCACGTGCGGCCCACCTTGCTCGCCGGGGAAGACAGCGCGGTCTAACTTGCGCGCCAGGGCGGAGTCGGTCGTCAGAATCACCGCACCGCGCGGCCCGGTGAGGGTTTTGTGGGTGGTAAAGGTGATGATCTGGGCGTGGCCCACCGGCGAAGGCACGGCTCCGGCGGCTACCAGCCCGGCGATGTGCGAAATATCCGCCAGCAGGATGGCCCCGACCGAGTCGGCGATGGCGCGGTAGCGGGCCCAATCGGGGATCCAGGAATATGAGGAATATCCAGCGATGAGGATCTTGGGCCGGTGCTGTTGGGCCAGTTCGGCCAGCGCGTCATAGTTAATCTGTTCGGTTTCAGGGTCTACGCCGTAGGCAACGACATTGAAGAGCTTGCCAGAGCGGTTGGCCGGCGATCCGTGCGTGAGATGTCCCCCGTGCAGCAGATTCATGCCCATGATGGTATCGCCGGGGGTGAGCAGGGCCGTATACACGGCGTTATTGGCCGGCGCGCCCGAAAGCGGCTGAACGTTCACGAACAGCCGCTCCGGTGGGACCGACGCGGTCGCGAAAACCTCGGCGCAGCGGCGGCGCGCCAGGGCTTCGATCAGGTCGGCATATTCAACGCCTTTGTAGTAGCGGGGGTCAGCATACCGGCGGTAGTGGGCCAGCCGCGCCGGGTAGTCGAGTATCTCTTCTTCCGAGAATAAGCGGCTTTCTTCGTCGGGGTATCCTTCGGCGTAGAGGTTTTGGAAGACGGACCCCATAGCCTCGCGTATGGCGGGGGGAGCGGCGCTCTCACTGGGGATCAGAATCAATTTACGATACTGGCGCTCAGCCTCGATTGCGATCAGTTCAGCGACTGCCGGGTCGAGTTCTGCCAGAGAACCACGAAAGAGGAAATCAGCCATGTTCGTAATGAACTCCTTTGTTCAGGCTTATTGTATTCGCTGAGGCCAGTTCGGTCAAGCTCGATGGTCTTCAGTGGATGAGCGCGCCTTAAGGCCGCCATAGCGGGTGTGATTCGACGAACGGGTCCTGCGTCAGGTTCACCGGCGCGGCCTGGGGGTTGTTTACATCCAGCAGAAAGACATCCCACCCTTCCGGCGGCTTGGCAATATAGGCGATCTTTTTGCCATCGGGTGACCAGGCCGGGAACTCATCGGCGAAGTCGTTATGGGTCAACTGTGTGATTTCCTTCGAGGCGAAGTTGTAAATAAAAAGCTCAGCGTCGCCATCGCGGTTAGAGACAAAGACCAGTTTTTTGCCGTCCGGCGACCAGGCGGGCATCTCGTCGCGCCCTGGGTCTGCCGTGAGGCGTTGGGGAACCAGGCCGTCGGCGTTCATCACGTAGATTTCAAAGTTGCCGTCGCGGTTGGTGGCAAAGGCAATCTTCTGACTGTCCGGCGACCAGGCCGGCAGGCCGTCATCGGCGGGGTTGTTGGTCAGGTTAATCAGGTCTGAGCCGTCCAGCCGGACGCTGTAAATATCATAGGTCCCGCCCCGGTCGGTTACAAACGCCAGGGTCTTGCCATCCGGCGACCAGGCCGGCCAGCCATCGTCAGCGGAATTGGTGACGAAGTTTTTCACCTCTTTGCGATCCAGGTCCAGGATGTAAATGTCAAAGTTGCCCTTGCGATTCGACGCAAAGGCCATACGTTTGCCATCCGGCGACCAGGCCGGCCAGAAGTCATCGTAAGGATTGTTGGTGAGGTTCAGGGTCTGCTTGTTTTCCAGGTTGAGAAGGAAGATTTCCATGTTCTCCGAGTCCGCCGTGTAGCTGATCTGGCTGGGGTGCGCGGCCGCCGCGCACCCGCTCAGCAGCAGGACGGCAAAAATGGAAACCATGGATAACCACAGATCAACGCGGATGGGTAAATAGGCAGGGGCAGGATCTCCCCGCCCGCCTGGTTGGGCCGGCCACAAAGACTTCATCATGAAACGGGCTCCGTAATTTTTGCGGAATTTTAGCAGTGTTGCGCAATCCAATCCAGCGTACAGCGGATCACCTGTTCTTTTTCTGGCTCATTGTGGGTTTCGTGGTAGAGCTGATCCCACTCTTTATAGGTGATTTTATCAGCCGGAGCGCGCTCAGCAAAGAGGCGGGTGGCCTGGAGTGAGACCAGCCTGTCACCCGACCCCTGCATCAGCAGTAACGGGACGGTCAGTTCCGCGGCGTGGTCGAGAATCCAACGTCCGTTTTCGATCAAATCCCAGCCGAGGCGCGCAGAAATCTGGTCGTGGACCAGCGGATCCTGGCGGTAGCGCTCGATCACCTGCGGATCGTGTGAGAGGTTCGCCAGGTCCAGCCCGTTTGCCATAGTGAAGTCGGGGACCAGCTTGCTGAGCGAGCGGGCCGCCAGCCGCTTCCAGCCGGGGACGGGCGCTCCCGCGGCGATTCCAGGGCTGGTGACGATGGCTCCGTTTAAAGAAGGCTTGCGCCGCAGTAAGTAATACAGCATCAGCGCGCCCCCCAAACTGTGATCATAGAGAAAGCGGCCCGTGCGCGGCCAGCGGCGTTCCACCTCTTCTAATAGGTGGTCAATTTCGCCAGCGGCCTCATCGTAGGAAGTATGGCCGCGCTTGCCTTCTGACTGGCCGTGACCGGGCAGGTCAAACCCCAGCATAGCGTAGCCGGCCTGCGTAAAGGCTTCGGCCACGTGCTGGTAGCGCCCGCTGTGTTCTCCGAGGCCGTGGACCAGCGCCACAACAGCCAGCGGGTTAGCGTTTGGCGCCCAGGATTGGGCAAAGATTTGCAGTCCGCGGTTCCCCCGCCAGGTAAAGGTTTCGTGTTTCAAGGCTTCCCTCCGCTCCAGTTAGCAAAGATAACGTTCAAACCAGCCCCGGATGGCATTCAGCCGGGCAATGCGCCGGTCGGTGCGGCCAGAGCGCGACAGGCCGTGGAACTCTTCTGGGAAGCGGACAAACTCGGTCGGAACGCCCAGACGCTTAAGGGCTACAAACACCTGCTCGCCCTGCTCGATGGGGCAGCGGTGGTCGTTCTCATTGTGAATCACCAGGGTGGGCGTGCGCGCGTTGCCGATGTATTTCATGGGCGAATGGTTCCAGAACAGTTCCAGGTCTTCAAAGGGGGCCTTGTCGCCGCTGCCAAGTATCTGCTGGAACGACCAGTTGAAGTCGCTGGAACCCCACATGCTGACGAAGTTACTGACGCATCGCTGGGTGACGGCCGCCTTGAAGCGGTCTGTATGACCAATGATCCACACCGTCATGTAGCCACCGTAGCTGCCGCCGGTGACACCCATGCGCTGGGGGTCAATGTAAGGCAGGGCGGCGGCGTAATCGGCCCAGGCCATCAAGTCGGCGTAGTCGCGGTCGCCCCAGCCGCCGTGGATGGCCCCGGCGTGGGCTTCGCCGTAACCGCGCCCGCCGCGCGGGTTGCTGAAGTAAACCACAAAGCCGGCGGCGGCCAGGTAGTAGAACTCGTGCATGAAAAGATTGCCGTATTGGGTGAGTGGGCCGCCGTGAATTTCGAGGATGGACGGATAGCGGCGCGAAGGGTCAAAGTCAGGGGGCTTGAGTATCCAGCCTTGCAAATCGTTGCCGTCGGGGCCTTTAAACCAGACTTCTTCAACGCTCCCCAAATCCAGTTCTTCTAAAAGCGCCTGGTTCGGAGAAGCAAGCCGGCGCGCCGGGCCGGCGGGCATCTCCCGCGCCCAGATTTGCACCGGGTCGTCCATGCGGCCATACGTGTAGGCCAGGGTGCGGTGCTGGCGGTCAAAGCTGTAACTGCTCACCACCCCGCCCTCGCCGATGACGGTCTGCAAGTCAGAACCATCACGGGCGACGGACTGGAGAATCCCACTCCCGTGGTAAGCAACCTGGAAGTACACTCGCTCTGAGTTGGGCGTCCAGGTGGGCGGCATCGTTTCGACATCGCCCACGTCGTTCAGCGTCCAGGCCGAAGCGTGCAGGTCGTAGCTGCCCGTCAGGTTGCGGGCCGGGCCAGAGCCGTCGAAAGGCACGACCCAAACATTCTGGTTTTTATAGCTCAGGCCCACGCCTTCTTGGGCGTAATAAGCGATCCAGCGGCCGTCCGGCGAAATGCTGGGCAGATCCTTGGGCCCAAGAGGCGTCTCTAGCTTGCGCGGTTCGCCGCCGGCGGCAGGGATGACGAACAGGTCATCTCGGTCTGGCTCAGAATCGGGATCGGGCGTGCGGTTGGAGACGAAGACGATAAACTGCCCATCCGGCGACCAGGCCGGGTCGCGTTCGTCAAAGACAGGGTGGTCGGTGATCTGCTGTACCGCCCCGCTCGCGGCGTCTACAATCCACAGGTGTAGGCGTTCTTTGGGCAGGTAGCCGAAGCCGTCCAGTTTATAAAAGAGGCGATCGTAGTGACGCCGGACGACGCCGAGTTTTTTCTTCTGCTCATCCTTTTCGCGCTCCAAGACCTCGGCGTCTGTCTTGCGGGCGGTGCAGGCCAGGCGGGTGCCATCCGGCGACCAGACTAACGCGTTGATCGAGCCTTCCAGTTGGGTGAGGGGCCGGGCTTCGCCGCCGCTGAAGGGGATGAGATAGATTTGAGGGGGCTTCTCTTTATCGGCGCGGTTCGAGAGGAAAGCAATCTGACTGCCATCTGGCGACCAGCGCGGCTGGGTGTCATTTTGATCGCCCCAGGTGAACTGGCGGGGTGGGGCACTGCCATCGGTGGGCGCGACCCACAGGTTGGAATATTTCTTTTCCGTCTTCGCATCTACGCGCTGCACGGCATACACGACGTGCCGGCCATCGGGTGAGATCCGCGCCGAAGAGACCGTCTGGATCCGGTAGAGGTCTTCGGCGCTGATCGAGCGTTTGGGTTTATCGGGCATGGGAGTCTCCATAGGTAGAATCAGGCTCACGTTTTCGATCCATTAAGGGGTCTGTTCCTGAATGGATCGAAAAATTACGGCAGGGTTGCTTGAGAAAAGATTATTTCCAAGTATAGCACGGAGGCGGACAATCCCCCCTTAAGCCGCTATCCCAGATGCAAAATTGGTTATACAATTCTATCTTATAGGAGAAGCCTATCCATGCGCATCTTGTTCATTGACATAGACACCCTGCGCCCAGATCACCTGGGTTGTTATGGCTATCATCGCAGTACCAGCCCGAACATTGACTGGCTGGCGGCTCAGGGCGTGCGCTTTGAAAACTGTTACGTCAGCGATGCGCCCTGCCTGCCTTCGCGTTCTGGGTTGTGGAGCGGGCGGACGGGCTTTCATACCGGGGTCATTAATCACGGCGGCGTAGCGGCAGACCCTTTCATCCAGGGGCCGGGGCGCGGCTTCCGTGATGTGTACGATGCTACCGGGTGGATGCCCTCTCTGCGGCGCGCCGGACTGCACACCGTCACCGTCAGCCCGTTTGGCGAGCGCCATTCCGCCTGGTGGTGGTACGCCGGTTACAGCGAGATTTACAACACCGGCAAGGGCGGCATGGAAATTGCTGACGATGTGACCCCCTTCGCCCTCGATTGGATCGAGCGCCATGCCCAGGAAGATAATTGGTTTTTGCACGTCAATTATTGGGATCCGCATACCCCCTACCGCACTCCTGAGGCGTTTGGCAACCCCTTTGCCCATGATCCTCTACCCTCCTGGCTGACGGAAGACGTGCGCCGCCGCTGCTGGGACGGCTTTGGCCCGCACAGTGCCCAGGAACCGTTAGGGTACGGTTACGAGCCTCCGGCTTCGCGGCAGTACCCGCGCGTGCCAGACCAGATTGACTCGCTGGACGCGGTGCGGCGTTGGATGGATGGGTATGATACCGGCATCCGCTATGCCGATGAACACGTTGGGCGGCTGTTGGTGGCCCTGGAGCGGGCCGGGGTATTAGATGACACCGTCATCATCGTCAGTTCGGATCACGGCGAAAACCAAGGCGAGCTAAATGTCTGGGGCGATCACCAAACGGCGGATGCCATTACCTGCCGCGTGCCGCTGATAATCCGCTGGCCGGGGTTGAGCGGTCAGGGGCGGGTGGATACCGCTCTGCACTATCACTTCGACTGGGCCGCCACATTGATCGAACTGCTGGGTGGTCAGGTTCCGGCTAATTGGGATGGGCGGGCCTTCACTGAAGCGTTCCGCGCCGGACATCAGCAGGGGCGCGATTACCTCGTCGTCAGCCAGGGAGCCTGGGCCTGCCAGCGCGGGGTGCGGTTTGACCACGATGGCGAAGCCTACCTGTGCCTGCGCACCTACCATGACGGGTATAAGATGGTTGAGCCGGTCATGCTCTTTAACCTCACCCGCGACCCGCATGAGCAAACCGATCTGAGCGCCGGGCGCCCGGACTTGGTAGACCGCGCCATGCGCATGCTGGCCGATTGGGAGCGCGAGATGATGCTGACTTCCACCACCAACGTAGATCCCATGATGACCGTCCTGCGTGAGGGAGGGGCCTTTCATACGCGCGGCCAACTGCCAGCTTACCTGGAACGCCTGCGGGCCACCGGGCGCGCCCACCACGCGGAGCGCCTGGCCCGCCTTCACCCACAGGAGATCAACTGATGCCGCGGCCCAATTTCATCCTCATCCTGACCGACACCCAGGCGACCAACGTGATCGGCTGTTACGGCCGTCCGGACATGCGCACGCCCAATATTGACCGGCTGGCGCAGACCGGCATTCGCTTTAACCGCGCTTACACCACCTGCCCGGTCTGTACCCCGGCCCGCGCCGGGCTGTTCACCGGCATCTATTCTCACACCGCTGGCGCGTGGACCAATAACCTGGCCCTGGGCGCAAACATTTACACGATGGGCCAGCGTTTTCAAGATGGCGGCTACCGCACCGCCTACACCGGTAAGTGGCACCTGGATGGGCATGATTACTTTGGGACGGGCATCTGCCCGCCGGGCTGGGATGATGAGTTCTGGTACGATGGCCGGCGCTACCTGGGCGAATTGAGCGAAGCGGAAATCCGCCTTTGGCGGCAGGGCTTGAATTCTTATGAGGATTTGCGCCGTCACGCCATCCGACCAGAGTTCACCTGGGCGCATCGCGTCTCAGACCGGGCCGTGCGCTTTCTGGCGGACCAGGCCGGGCGCGGTGAACAGCCCTTTTTGCTGGTCGTCTCTTACGATGAACCCCACCACCCCTTTACCTGCCCGCCGGAATATGTGGAGCCGTTCCTAAACTATGACTACGACCTCGGACCCGCCGGCCTGGACACGTTGGAAGGCAAGCCCGCTCATCAGCGCGAATGGGCGCAGTCGCTGGGGATAAACCGTAAAGGCAGTCTGGTGCGTCACCCGCTTTATTTCGGCTGTAACAGCTTTGTGGATGCCGAGATTGGCCGGGTGGTGGATGCCGCGCGCCGCTATGCCCCAGAGAATACCTTCATCCTCTTCACTTCCGATCACGGTGATTTACTGGGCGCGCACCGGTTGGTGGGCAAGGGCCCGGTGATGTACGATGAGATCACCCGCATCCCGCTGATGATCTCTCTACCGGGGCAGGCGGGGGCCGGGCGCGTGGTGGAGTCTACCGTTAGCCACATTGACCTGTTGCCCACCCTGCTGGAGTTAGCGGGACTGCCCGTTCCGCCTATTTTGGAAGGCGAAAGCCTGTTGCCGCTTTTGGAAGGCCGTGAGTTGCCAGACCGCGGCGCGGTGATCGAGTTCCAACGCTACGAGATCGAACACGATTCGTGGGGCGGCTTTCAGCCGGTGCGCTGTTGGGTGAGCGGGCGCTACAAGCTGGTCATCAACCTGCTGCACACCGACGAGCTGTATGATCTACAGACCGACCCCGGCGAGGTCAATAACCTGATTGATCACCCCGATTACGTGCGCATCCGTGCCGGACTGCATGACCGCCTGTTAGAGTGGATGGATGCCAGGCGCGACCCCTTCCGTGGGCCGGTGTGGGAGCGCCGCCCCTGGCGCTTTTCCAGGCGGCTGATGTGGAAAGGCAAGTTCCGCCCCCGCCCGGCGGATGGCTATGCCCCCGAAGTGCGTGATTACGACACCGGCCTGCCCACTCAGGGCGTGAAGGTGGAGTTTGGATCGAAAAAATAAAGTTTCAGGAGTTGCCAATGGCTGAAATCGTTGCTGAAAAATCGGCGCAAAAGCCGTCCTTGCGCAGTTTACCGCGCAATGTCTGGGCGGTGAGCGCCACCAGTTTCCTGATGGATGTTTCCAGTGAGATGGTGATTAACATCCTGCCGTTGTTTCTGGCAAACGTCCTCGGAGTGCAGGCCGCAGTCATCGGTCTGATCGAAGGGGTGGCCGAATCGACCGCCAGCGTGCTTAAGCTGTTCTCTGGCTGGCTTTCGGATCGTTTGGGCGGGCGCAAGTGGCTGGCCGTGGCCGGGTATGGCATTTCGGCGCTGGTTAAGCCGTTCTTTTACTTTGCGACCAGTTGGGGAGTGGTGGCCGCAGTGCGTTGGGTTGACCGGGTGGGCAAGGGTATCCGCACGGCCCCGCGTGATGCCCTGGTTGCCGATTCGGTGGACAAAGAAGCGCGGGGCCTGGCCTTTGGTCTGCACCGCGCCGCCGATACCGCCGGGGCGATGCTGGGGCTGTTGATTGCCCTGGGAATCGTGTGGCTGGCGCAGGCGGGTGCGGTGGAGTTGGGATTAAGCGCCTTCCAAACGGTAGTGCTGGCGAGCATGCTGCCGGCCTTTCTGGCGGTGCTGGCTTTGGTCGTTGGCGCCCGTGAGGTCAAAGCGGCTCCCGCGGCTGTTCGGAGTGAACTGCCCCGTTTTGCCTTCCGCAGTCTGGGCAAGCCTTTTATGATCTTTATGATCATCGTCTCAGTGTTCGACCTGGGCAATTCGTCCGACGCTTTCCTGGTGCTGCGCGCCCAAGAACGCGGCCTGAGCGTAATCCACATCTTGGCAATGCTGGTGACGTTCAACCTGGTTTATTCGCTGATCTCCACCCCTGCTGGCTCGCTTTCCGACCGGGTGGGGCGCGGCAAACTGATCGTCGGGGGCTGGCTGGTGTATGCGCTCATCTACCTGGGGTTTGCTCTGGCGCGGCAGGGCTGGCAAATCTGGGTCCTGTACGTGATCTATGGGTTGTATTATGGGCTGGCATATGGCACAACCCGCGCTCTCATCGCGGACCTGGTTCCTGAGGCAGTGCGCGGCACGGCGTACGGCACGTATAATGCCGTTTTGGGCGTGCTGGACCTGCCCGCCTCGCTGATCGCAGGGGTGCTCTGGCAAAGCCTGGGCGCGCCGGCGCCATTCTTGTTTGGCGCAATCATGGCACTGCTGGCGGCGGTTGGAATGGCTGTGTGGCTGCCCCGCCGAACCGCTTAAAAACCTTCCCACACATACAAACCCCTGCGGAGTACAATCATGAACCCCGCGGGGGTTTTTTTGTCACAGAGGGGCTGACCCCGCTATTCTTTATTTGGGTTGTGACCCGCTCGCATTACGGCGGTGATTCTCTCCCCCCGGAAGGTCATCATCGCCGGATTCGTCCAGGTCTTCATAGGTCAGTTCGTCTTCTTCCTCGTCTTCCAATTCATCCAGGAATTCGTCTTCGTCGTCGTCAAAATCCTCTTCGTCCAGGTCCTCGTCCTCGTCGAAGTCCTCAGTATGCACATGACCGTGCGCGAGTTCTTCATCGGTGGGCGCGCGCAGGTCTACGACGGTGACGTCAAAGGTCAGCGTCTTGCCGGCCAGCGGGTGGTTGAAGTCCAGCTTGACGCTGTTTTTATCCACCGCCACAATGGTTGCCGTTAAAATCTCGCCGTCGGCGTTCTTGACTTCCAATTCCGTTCCGGCTTCCAGCGGGATTTCTTTGGGGAACTCACTGCGCGGCACGTCAATGATATTGTCGGGGTCCACTTCGCCGTAGGCATCCGCCGCGGGGATATTGACTTTCTTGGTTTCGCCGATTTTCATCCCTTCCAATTCGCGCTCGAGGCCAGGGATAATGTTCTGATGCCCCTGGAGATACTCCAGAGGCGCGTCGCCCTCAGTTGTGTCAATCACCTGACCTTCGACGGTAAGTGTATAGTCAAGGCTTACGACGACATCGTCTGTAACGAGCTGGGGTTTATTCTGTGTATTCAAAGCTTACTACCCTCCTGAGTTATCAAGAAACCGGCTGGCTTCAATCCAGCCGGCTTCTGTCTCAATTGATTATAACACAGTGTCCTGTAGCTTCATATCCTAATAAGAAAAAGTGGCAATTAAGGTTGGCGTGCCTGGCCCGAATCTGGGTCAATCATCAGAGAAGAGGTATCAACGGCCTCCATATCTGCGCCGGTCAGCCGGTCGAGTTCGTGGAGAACGTCGTTATCCCAACGCTCATCGGGTACGCCAGAGATGTACCAGGGCGAGCCGTTATCTGCCAGGATGATGCCGTATTTTTGCATAGCCCGCAGGATCACCTGGGCGTGGGGCGAAAACCCGCTGAGGTCGTAATCGGCGCGAAGGCGGAAACGCTGGCCCATGGTGGGCAGGTCTGGGTCGGGGTTTGAGGAAGCATAATGGCGGGCGGGCCAGGTATACGCGCCCTGGCGGGTGCGCGGGGCCGTAAAGCGGATGGCGTGGCGGATTTCACCGGCGGCCACTTCTTCGTAGCGCACCAGTCCTGGCAGGATGGGCAGGCCGGCGGCGTCGGCGGAGGTCCAACCGGCGGGGCGCAGGGCGTAACTGTTCAGGTCGAACACCGCGC
>Ga0073932_1003120_pt1 | contig 23186 bp, 15 predicted proteins | sample DewCreD2012metaG_FD_76967 | JGI IMG/M metagenome (GOLD analysis project Ga0073932, IMG submission 76967) | Hot spring sediment bacterial and archeal communities from British Columbia, Canada, to study Microbial Dark Matter (Phase II) - Dewar... ...
CCGAGGACGGAGTCGTACTTCAGCAGGTGCGCCAGCGTCTTCGTGTCGGTGAGATCGTTGGTGGCGACGAACTCGATGTCAGGATTCCTGTACCCGGCCCGCAGGACGTTGCGCCCGATGCGGCCAAACCCGTTGATCGCGACTTTCAGTGCCATTCAGGAGTATCCTCTCTGGAAGTAGAATGAAGTGCTCCTTATCAGGATATCAGACGGAAGGATCGACAAATGACCCGCAAGCTGCTGACATTCCTGCTGCCCCTCGCCCTGCTCGGACAGGCCCAGCCGCCGTTCACGAAACAGTACATCCCCGTCCAGCCGTTTGACGCGCAGGAAAACGCGCGTCTGCTGAAGCTGTTCGACGGGCTGCGCGTCGCCGATGTCAACGACGGTCTCGACATCGCGGGGCTGGCCAACGTCATGATCATGTCGCCCGACATCCTGCCCATGTGGCGCGACGAGAAGGAGTTCAAACACCGCATCACCGGCTTCGCCGTGACGCTGCGCATCGTGCCCGCGCAGGCGCGCACGCCCGACTTCCCCAGCCACGACGAGTTCGCCAGATGGGAGGGCCAGTGGTACAGCCAGAAGACGCCCGAGGAGTTCGCCCGCTGGCTCAGCCCCGGCGCGATTCTCGTCATCGACGCCCAGGGCACGCACGACTCCGGCTTCTGCGGTTCCAACAACGCGCTCAACTGGACCTCCCGCGGCATGCGCGGCATCGTGACCAGCGGCGGCTGCCGCGACTCGGATGAAAACATCCTGCAGCGCATTCCCATCTACCAGCGGCAGTACACGCGAGGCATCAATCCGGGGCGCGTCTGGGTGGAGAGCTACAACCAGCCGGTGACCGTGGGAGGCGTGCTGGTCATGCCAGGCGACATCGTCGTCGCGGACAGCGACGGCGTGGTGGTCGTACCGCGCGCGAAAGCTGAAGTCGTGGCTGCCGCCGCGCGCAGGATTCTCGAAGGCGACAAGAAGGCGCGCCGCACCCTGTATGAGAAAACCGGCCGGCCGCTGGATCACACGGTGAAGTGACCTCCGCGGGCGGCGCCCGCCGATTCCGTATCAAAACGTATTGGAACCAGGCCGCATATTTGCTATACTCAGGTCTGAATCTCTGAAATATGCCCGCGACCACTGCAGCTTCCGACTCCGTCCGCGACAACCGCGAGAAGATGCTCGAGCGCGCCATGTCCCGCCACAACTACTCGGGCGATGCGCTGATCGAGGTTCTGCACGCCGCACAGGAGCTTTACGGCTTTCTGCCGCCGGAGCTTCTGAAGAAAGTGGCGCGCAAGCTGAAGCTGCCGCCGAGCCGCGTGTACGGCGTGGCGACGTTTTATCACTTCTTCTCGCTGCAGCCCAAGGGCGAGCATTTCTTCCAGGTCTGCACGGGCACGGCGTGCTACGTGGCGGGAGCGCAGGAGCTGCTGAACGTGCTGGAGCGGCGCTGCGCCAGGGCCGGATGCACCAGCCCGGACGGCAAGGTGAGCGTGCAGGCGGCGCGGTGCATCGGTTCCTGCGGGCTGGCGCCGGCGGTCATTTACGACGGCCGGATTCTGGCCCGCGTGACGGAGAAGCAGCTGAACGAGGAGCTGGACAGGATCGGCGTGTCATGACACTGGACGAACTCATCGAGCGGCAGGAAAGCGAGCGGGAACGCCAGCGGAAGCTGAAGCGGCGGATTCTGTGCTGCACGGCGGCCGGCTGCATGTCCTGCGGCGCGGAGACGGTGCGCAAGGCCGTCGCCGCGGAAATCCAGGCCCAGGGGAAGGATTCCGAGATGGAGGTGTGCGGAACCGGTTGCATGGGGCTGTGCAGCCGGGGGCCGCTGGTGCGCACCTCCGACGACGGCGCCCTGTACGGCAACGTGGATGCCGAAGACGCGGCGGCGCTCGTGTCCGAAGCGCCCGCCGCGTACGCCAGGCTGGGCGTCAAGCGCATTGACACCTCCGCGCCGTTTTTCACGAAGCAGAAGAAGATCGTGCTGGCGCACAGCGGCGAGGTGGATCCCGAGCGGCTCAACGACTACATCGCCGCCGGCGGCTATCAGGCGCTGGGCCGGGCGCTGGCCGAGATGACGCCAGAGGAGGTGATCGCCGAAATCCGCAAGAGCGGTCTGCGCGGCCGCGGCGGCGCAGGCTACCCCACGGCGCTCAAGTGGGAGCTCGTGGCCAAGCAGAGCGCCACGCCGAAATACGTCGTCTGCAACGCGGACGAAGGCGATCCCGGCGCCTTCATGGACCGCAGCATCCTCGAGGGCGATCCGCACCTGGTGCTGGAAGGCATGGCCATCGCCGGCTACGCGGTGGGCGCGCAGCAGGGCTACATCTATGTCCGCGGCGAATACGCGCTGGCCATCCAGAGGCTGCAGGCGGCCATCCGGCAGGCGGAGCGCGAGCGGCTGCTGGGCAGCCGCGTGTTCGAGGAATCATTCCAGTTCCGCATCGATCTGCGCATCGGGGCGGGCGCTTTCGTCTGCGGAGAGGAGACGGCGCTGATCGCGTCGATCGAAGGCAGGCGCGGGCAGCCGCGCCAGCGTCCTCCCTACCCGCCCGAATCCGGTCTGTGGGGGCAGCCGACGCTGATCAACAACGTCGAGACGTTCGCCAACGTCGCGCCCATTCTGCTGAACGGCGGCGACTGGTTCGCCTCCATCGGCTCCGGCGCGAGCAAGGGCACGAAGGTGTTCGCGCTGGCGGGCAAAATCGCCAACACCGGACTGATCGAAGTGCCCATGGGCATTCCGCTGCGCGAAATCATCTTCGATATTGGCGGCGGCGTGCCCGGCGGAGGCGGATTCAAGGCGGCGCAGACCGGCGGACCGTCGGGCGGCTGCATTCCGGCCGAATATCTCGATACGCCGGTCGACTACGAGTCGCTGGCGGCGATCGGCTCCATCATGGGATCCGGCGGGCTCATCGTGATGGATCAGGCGTCGTCGATGGTGGACGTGGCGCGCTTCTTCATGGAGTTCTGCATGGACGAGTCCTGCGGCAAGTGCATTCCCTGCCGCGCCGGCACCGTGCAGATGCACGACATCCTCACGCGCATCCTGCAGGGCGAGGGCACGCCGGCCGACATCGGGATGCTCGAGCGGCTCTGCATCGTTCTGCGCGAAACCAGCCTCTGCGGGCTTGGCCAGACGGCGCCGAACCCCGTGCTGAGCACTCTGAAATATTTCCGCCACGAGTACGAGCAACTCGTGCAGCCGAAACCCGCCGCTGCCGGAGGCGAGTCATGAGCGTCAAAACCCTGGAAATCGACGGCAGGGCCGTCACTGGCCGCGCCGGCGAAACGATCTTCACCGTCGCCTGGGAGAACGGCATCCGCATTCCCCGGCTTTGCCATGTAGGCGGGCTGTCCGATGTCGGCGCCTGCCGCCTCTGCCTGGTCGAGATCGAAGGCTGGAAGAGGCTGGCCGCCGCCTGCCTCACGCCCGTGGAAGAGGGGATGGTGGTGCGGACGGCCACCGAACGGCTGAAGGAGCACCGGCGCGTGATCATCGAGCTGCTGCTGGCCGAGCGCAATCACGTCTGCTCCGTCTGCGTAATGAACGGCGCCTGCGAGCTGCAGGACCTGGCGGCGGAGCTCGGCGTGGATCACGTCCGGCTCCGCTACCGCTTCCCGAGGCTCGGCGTCGACACCAGCCACGAGCGCTACGGCATGGACCACAACCGCTGCATCCTCTGCACGCGGTGCGTGCGCGTGTGCGACGAAGTGGAGGGCGCGCACACCAAGGACGTGGCCGGACGCGGCGCGCACTCGGTGATCATCACCGACCTCGGCGAGCCGTGGGGCGAATCCGACACCTGCACCTCCTGCGGCAAGTGCGTGCAGGTCTGCCCGACCGGCGCGCTGTTCTCCAAGGGCAAATCGGTGGCCGAGATGCGCAAGGACCGCGGGTTCCTGAAGTACATCGTCACGGCGCGGGAGAAACGGCAATGGATCCGGTGAACCGAAAACTTCGCGTGGCGACCGCGTGGCTGGGCGGCTGCTCCGGCTGCCATATGTCGCTGCTCGACATGGACGAGCGGCTGCTCGCTCTGGCGGGGCGCATCGAGCTGCTGGCCTCCCCGCTCACGGACCTGAAAGATTTTCCGGAAGCCGACGTCACGCTGGTGGAGGGCGCGGTAGCCAACGAAGACCATCTGGCCCACATCCGCCACATCCGGGCGCACACGAAGCTGCTGGTCAGCTTCGGCGACTGCGCCGTCACCGGCAACGTGCCGGCCATGCGCAACGCATACGGCATCGAGGACGTGCTCAACGAGGCCTATCAGGCCAGCAGCTCCGTCGTGAAAGGCGTGCCCGCGGGCAACGCGGTGGTTCCCAAGCTGCTTGGCCGCGTGCGCCCCGTGCATGAAGTCGTTCCGGTGGACGTGTTCCTTCCCGGGTGCCCGCCGGACGCGGATGCGATTTACGAGCTGCTTGCGGCGCTGCTCGACGGGCGGCGCCCGGAGCTGGGAGGGCGGAGGTTCGGATAATGCTGCGGCGCATTCTCATCGATCCTGTGACGCGCATCGAGGGTCACGCCAAGATCTCGATTTACGTGGATGGCGCGGGCGAAGTGGAAAGCGCGCAGTTCCACGTCGTCGAGCTCCGGGGCTTCGAGAAATTCGCCCAGGGACGCCCGTTCCACGAGATGCCGGGCCTGATGGCGCGCACGTGCGGCATCTGTCCGGTCAGCCACGTTCTGGCCGGCTCCCGCGCCGGCGACGCGCTGCTCGGCGTCACGCCTCCAGTGGCGGCGCAGCTGCAGCGCCGCCTGATGAACTACGCCCAGCACCTGCAATCGCACGCGCTCAGCTTCTTCTATCTGTCGAGCCCCGATCTCCTGCTGGGGTTCGACAGCGACCCGGCCCGCCGGCATGTGCTCGGCCTCGCCGAGGCGGAGCCGGAGCTCGTGCGGCGCGGCGTCCGGCTGCGCCAGTTCGGGCAGACCGTCATCGAGATGCTCGGCGGACGCCGCATCCATCCTCCGTTCAGCGCCCCCGGCGGCATGACGCGCGCGCTCGAGCGCGAGGACACGGCCCGCATCCGCGAGTGGATTCCCGAGGCCAGGGAGTCCGTCCGCATGGCCCTGGACAGGTTCAAGCGGATCGCCGACGAATTCCCCGAAGAGATCGCCCATCTGGGAAACTTCCCTTCGCTGTTCATGGGCATGGTGAACCGGCAGGGCGACCTCGAACTGTACGACGGGCTGCTCCGCTTCGTCGACGGCGAAGGCAACATCGTGGCCGACGGCCTCGACCCGCAGCGCTACCACACCTTCATCGGCGAAGCCTCCGAAGAGTGGACCTACATGAAGTTCCCCTATTACAAGCCGCTCGGCTATCCCGGCGGCATGTACCGCGTGGGGCCGCTGGCGCGGCTGAACGTCTGCCGCGCCACGGGCACGCCCGAGGCGGACCGCGAACTGAGGGAGTTCCGCCAGCGCGGCAGCGGCGCCGTCTGCGCCACGTTTTACTACCACTGGGCGCGCCTGATCGAGATGCTCCATGCAGTGGAGCGCATCGAGGAACTCGCCTCCGACGAGGCCATCCTCGGCAAACAGGTCCGCGCCCGCGCGGGGCAGAACCACAACATCGGCATCGGCGCCTGCGAGGCCCCGCGCGGCACGCTCTTCCACCATTACGAAGTGGACGACGACGGTCTGGTCCGGCGCGCCAACCTCCTCATCGCCACCGGACAGAACAATCTCGCCATGAACCTTGCAGTGACGCAGGCGGCAAAACGCTTTGTCAATCCGGACCGCGTCACCGAAGGCGCGCTCAACCGCGTCGAGGCGGCCATCCGCTGTTTCGATCCGTGCCTGTCCTGCGCCACGCACGCCGCCGGCCGCTGGCCTCTCGTGTTCGAAATCCGCCGCCGCTCCGGCGAATTACTGGCGCGTTACGGCCGCGCCGGCTGAGTCAGGCGCAACCGGGCGGCCGCTCTCCGCATCCACTGGGAAAAAGGCGCGGCGCGCGTTCCGCGCGCGCCGTCCGTCCCGCGAGCGTCGCCATGCGCAAAGCCCTGCTGAAGCTCCGCGAGGCCGAAGTCTTCGCCCGGGCCATGGCCAGCCCGCACCACCCGGTGCTCGTCCAGATCATCCCGATCCGCCGCTGCAATCTCTCCTGCGCGTACTGCAACGAATTCGACCGGACTTCCGCCCCCGTCCCCACGGACGTCATGCTCCGGCGGCTGGACCGCCTCATCGAACTCGGAGCTTCGGTCATCACCTTCAGCGGCGGGGAACCGCTCCTGCACCCGGAGCTGGAAACGCTCGTCCGTCACGTCCGCCGCGCCGGACGCATGGCCACGGTCATCACCAACGGTTATCTGCTCGGCCCGGAGCGCATCGAGCGCCTGAACCGCGCCGGACTCGACTATCTCCAGATCAGCATCGACAACGTCGAGCCCGATGAAGTCTCCATGAAGAGCCTGCGCGTGCTCGAGCGCAAACTCGAGTGGCTCCGCCGCCGCGCCCGCTTCGCCGTGACCATCAACTGCGTGCTCGGCAGCGGCGTGCGCCGCCCGGAAGACGCGCTCGCCATCACCCAACGCGCCCGCGAGCTCGGATTTCATGCGACGCTCGGACTCATTCACGACAGCCGCGGGCAGGCGCGCCCGCTGGACGGCGCCAGCCTGCGCGTCTTTGAAGACATCACGCGGCTGAACGATTCCGTTTACAGCTTCACGCACTTCGACCGCTTCCAGCGCGAGCTGGCGCTGGGCCGTCCCGCGCCCTGGCATTGCCCCGCGGGCGGACGGTTCCTTTATGTGTGCGAGGACGGGCTGGTGCACTACTGCTCGCAGCAGCGCGGCTCGCCCGGCATTCCTCTGGAGCAGTACACGGAGGAAGATCTGCGCCGCGAAGGCGCGAGGCCGAAGCCCTGTTCGGATTTCTGCACCATCTCCTGCGTGCGCCAGACGGCGATGCTCGACGAAGTCCGCCGCCGCCCGAAGGAGATGCTGGAGGAGCTGATCTCGCGCCGCGGCCGCTCGCCCTGGTTTCTGCAGTTCGTCTACTGGCTGTTTTTCCGCCATCCTCTGGCGGACTGGCTGCGCCGCCAGACGGCCGCTCTGCTGCGGCCGCCGCGCCGGCTGGCCGCGGCCGAAGAAACCGCTCAGCGGCTGCGCCGGATGTAATCCACCGTGACCGCGGTGAACGCTTCGACAAAGGGGCGGCCGTTCTGCAGCAGGTTGTCCCGCGTCATGTAGTCGAGCTCGACGTCGGGCCGCACGCCGACGTTCTCCACGTAGGGAGTGGACGGGAACTCGGGCGTGGAGATTTCAAACCGGCGGTGCATCAGGGAACGCGTGACGCGCGTCGACGCCTCGGCGTACCAGGTCCCGTTGCGGTCCACGACATTGCCGCCGGCGCCCATGGTGCGCATGCCGACGAGCATCGCCCGCTGGTTGTCCTGCAGCGTGGCCGGAAACGCGTCGCCGCCGGAAGCGGAGAACTCGTCGATCAGGACGACGATCGGCTTCGTGTACACCGTGCGCGCCGGCTCCAGCCACAGCGAGTGCTGCGTCAGCGAGATGGCGCCCGTGCGCCCGCGGTTCTCGCGGTAGGCCGTCAGAACGTCGTTGTACCGCGCCTCGTAGCCCGCAATCATGTAGTCCGGCAGATTCGAGCGGCGGGCCGATTCGAGCGTGGCCCCGAAGCTGGCCACTTCGGAGGCCGTCGGGCGCAGCTCGAAGCCGATGGCGCGGAACAGAACCGGAATCAGCCGCTGGCACAGGTTCTCGACGTACAGCACGCTGCCGCCCGGGTTGCGCATGACGTCGATGACGAGGCCGTCGGTGTTCTCCTCCATCCAGGCGATCTCGCGGTCGAACTGCTGCAGCGCCGCCGTCGTGCCCAGCGAGGGGCTGAAGTTCGGAATCCGGATGAAGCCGATGCGCAGGTCCTCCGCGCGCCACCAGCCGCTGAAGAAGCTGTCTGTGGAAGCGTTGCCGGCCAGGCGCGTCTGGAAGCCCGGAGGCATCGAGAAAATGGGCCGCAGGCCCGGGTTGATGACGGCCATGCTGGTCTCGTCGATGCGCGCCTCCAGCAGCTCGGCCACCGGCCTCTGCCAGGGCTGCAGGCTGTCTTCGTATTCGAGCAGCGACGTTGCGCGGGGCTGCGAGGCGGTCCTTCCGATGGGCGAGGGCACCGGACCGCCTTCCGTAACGGGCACGCCGGTTTTGATCCACGGAATCGTGTACGTGCGTTCTTCGCCGTTCGCATGCCGGATCACTACGTCCGCCGTGTCGCCCAGCCGGAACGCCCCGGGGATGCGCGACTGCGGCCGCGTCGTGATCCGCGCCACCGCGTTGCGGGCCGTCGAGCGCGGATTGGCCGCAATCGAGTACTTCCAGAGCCTCTGGATCCACTCCTTCACGGAGACGCCGTCCACGCTCACCAGCTCGTCTCCGATCGAGATCGGGTACTGGGAGAAGGGCAGGGAAGTGCGGCTGATCGTGTCGATCAGCGCCCGCCCGTCGTAAAGGTCGGCCGTGAAGCCAAGCGTGGCCGAGAAAGTGAACGGGAAGCTCACGACGTCATGCGCGTCGTCCAGGCTGGCCACGTATTCCACGAGCAGGTCCATGAACTCGATGTCGTCCTGGACGCGCTCGGCCCGTTCCAGCCACGGGCGAAGGTCGTACAGGTCGAATCCGATGACGTCCCGCTTCCACTCGTAGGGCCCGTACTGCTTGGCGTAGAGTGCGGCGAGCATCTTCAGGTCGGCGGCGCGCTGTTCCGGCGTCAGGTTCTGTGCCGGCGCGAGCAGGCAGGCGATGCACAGGGAGGCGAGGAGTCGGGCGGTCATGGGCCCAGTGTAAAACGAAGCGGCCCGGCCCGCCGTTCGGGCGGACCGGGCCGGAAGGTGAAGGGAAAGGACTTCAGAAGTCCACGCGGAGGTTGAACTGGATGACGCGCGACAGGCCGCGCTGCGAGGTCACCCGGCCGAAGTTCGCGCTCGTCGGATCCACGTTGGGTCCGGCGAAGTTGGTGTGGTTGGTCGCGTTCAGCAGGTCCACCGAGAAGCGGGTCTGGATGCCGCGATCCTGATTGATCGGGAAGATCCGCTCGATCTTCAGATCGAGGTTCATGATCCCGTCCTCGCGGATCGCGTCCAGGCGCACGGGGAACATGCGCACGTGATACGAACCCGGCTGGTTGGCCGTGCGCCCGTCGAAGCCGACGAAGTCAGCCGGAGGAGCGCCGGTGCCCCGCCAGACGATCGAGCCGTCGAACCACTGCAGATAGTCCTTGCTGCGCACTTCGTCATGCCTGAACAGCCGCTGCAGGGTCGCTTTGTCAAGGTTGCCGTAGAAGAACCGGTTGCCCCAGTCCGTCGCCTCGCCCATCTGCCACTGGTAAACGCCGGAGAGGTTCCAGTTGCCGATGACGTGGCTCAGGAAGCCTTCCTTCACCCAGGTGCGGCCCTTGCCGAAGGGCGTCTGCCAGATGGAGGTCAGCACGATGCGGTGCGGCCGGATGTTGTCGTTGATGCGCTCCGAGGGGAAGCGGTCGAATTCATTGAGGAAGAAGTCGGCGGTGTAGCTCGAGGCCCAGGTGTACATGAAGCTCGCCTGCAGGCCGCGCGTCATCCGCCGTTCCACGAGCAGCTGCATGTCATGGTAGGTGACATAGCCGTTGCGGAGATTGTCGACGTCGCCGCGCGTCTGGACCGTGCCGTACTGCGGGTACGGCCGCAGCAGGCGGTTGCGGGCGATAACGCTCGACGTGTAGAGCCCCTGGCCGCTCATGAAGCGGTACAGCGTGGGGTTGCTCTGCTGGATCGGCGCCAGGTTCGCCAGGCGGAACGGGTTCGTCACGTTGCCGTTGAGGAAGTTGTCGTTGTTCTGGTCGCGAACCATGCCCTTCGTCCAGAACTGCTCCGGCAGGGCGTTGACGCGGCGCGTCACCGGGATGTAGGAGTAGGCGCCGTTATACGAGATGTCGAACATCAGGTTGCCGGTCAGCTCGCGCTGGTAGCTGATGCGCCAGCGGTGCTGGAGAGCGGGCCGGAAGTTCCACGGACCGGCGGTGATGGTGCCGTTGTACAGGGCCAGGCCTTGCAGGGCGTTGCCGAACAGCTCGTCGAAACGCGTGTTGCCGGCCGCCGGCCGGACCGGGAACGGATCGTTCATCACCGTGCGGCCCTGCGCGATGGCCGCCGCCGCGTCGATGCCGCAGCAGAAGGTCAGCCCGGCGTCGTTGCTGATCGGCGTGTTGGTCGGCTGCGAGAAGCCGTTCACCGCGGGGCGGTCGTTGGAGACGTTCAGCGTGTCCTGGTACATGCCCCAGCCGCCGCGGATCACGTTCCTGTTGTTGATGGAATACACGGCGCCGAACTTGGGCAGGAACACATGCGTGCCCTTGTTGGCTGTCTTGAACCCGTTCTGGCCCAGGTAAGTGCTGATGCCGCTCGCCTTGAACTGGCTGGCCGGCATCTCCGGAATCGGGCTGGCCGCGTAGGCCGCCTCCACCAGGTCCGTGATCGGGCTCTTCTGGTCGAGCAGCGTCCAGGCGATCGCCCGGTTCCACTTTTCATCGCTGCCGCCTTCGCGCTCGTACCGCAGGCCCAGAGACAGGCGGAACTTCGTCGTGACGCGCCAGTCGTCCTGGATGAACAGCGCCCGGCGCGGCGTGCGGAAGTAGAACGTGTCGTTGAAGTCGATCGAGGCGCCGCTGGGCATGCCCATCATGAAGCTGGCCCAGTCATGGACGTGGTTCGAGGCCTGGTTGTCCACGTTCGACGCCCGCGTCCACGGGTTGCGGAACGTAAAGTAACCCGTGCTCGATCCCGGACCCAGCGCGGCGAAATAGTGCCGCCGCTCCTGCCAGCCGTACTTGAACGTATGGCTGCCGCGGATCGACGTCATGGACGCGCGCAGTTCTGCGTTCGTCAGCAGCGTGCCGATCACGGGGTAGCTGCCGCCGATGTCGGTGATGTTGTTGAAGTCGATGCGGGGCAGCTGAGTGAAGCGGTCGGCGCGCTGGTCGATGTAGGCAGGCAGGCCCACGTCGGCCGCTTTGATGGCCGTCCGCGTCGTGTTCCGGCTGCCTTCCTCCCAGCGCGAGATGCCGAAGTTCGTATCGAGAATGTTGTTGGCGTTGATCGTCCACAGGTAGCCGATGTTGCCGCCCTTGTTGATGCGCGTCAGTCCGTTCGAGTGCAGCCCGCGCACCGTCTCGTAGGTCCAGTCATACTCGTCGGCGAGGCGGTCGTTCCACTGCCACCGGAAGTTGAACCGCATCTCCTGGTTGATCACCCAGTCGTAGCGGTTGACGATCGAGTTGAACTTCTCGTCCTTCGGCATCGCGAAGGCGTAGTAGTTGTTGAACATCTCCGGCGTCACTTTGCCGGGCACGTTGTTCGGCGTCGGGAAAAGCTTGACGTAATAGTTGTACGTCGGGTTCAGGATCGGCACGCCCCGGTTGCCGGGGAACGGCGTGCGCACCACCGTGTTGCCCTCCAGGCGCGCGGAACGCGGATCATAGATCGTGTACAGGCGCGGTCCGTTGGGCACCGTCAGGAAATAAGAGAAGTCGCCCTGCCGCATTTCCATCGTCGGCACGGTGACGTCCGTGGAGCTGGTCGTTTCCGCTTTCGCCTGCCGGATGCCGTTCCAGGTGAAGCTCCAGAACAGCTTGTCCTTGCCGTTGACGATTTTCGGGATCCAGACAGGTCCCGAAGCGGACAGACCGTAGTTGTTGGACCGGCCCGTCGCCTGTTTGGGGGTCTTCGAAGGGTCGATCAGCCCCGCCCGCACCTGGGCGTTGTACGATTCGCGCTGGAAGAACGGGGTGGCGTTCCACCGCTGTTGCCAGTGCTGGTTGAACACGGAACCGTGCAGCGAATTGGTGCCCGAGCGGGAGCTGACGTTGATCGCGGCGCCCGAGGTGAAGCCCTGGCTGGCATCGAAGTTCGCCGTCTCGAGCTTGAACTCCGTGATCGAGTCGGCGGGAGGAACGAAGCCGACCCGGCGGCCGGAACCGACGACCGTCATGCCGTCGATCGTGTACTCGTTCTGCCCGACGCCCCCCATTGTATTGAACGCCGAAGTGCCAGCATTATCGAACGGGCGGCGGTATTCCGGCTGGCCGGTCCACTGCATGCCCGGCGCCAGGGCTGACAGCGCGAACGGATTCAGGTCGGAAAACGGCAGGTTGATGAGCTGCTGCTGGTCGAGCACGCGGCCGCCGCTGGCCGTCGTGGTCTCCAGCAGCGGCGCCTCCGCCGTCACCTGCACCGTCTCGGCCACGGCGCCGATTTCCAGCGAGAGATTGATCTCCAGGCGTGCGCTGACGTTGACGGTGATGCCGGACCGCACGAGCCGTTTGAAGCCGGGCGCCTCGACGCTCACCGAGTACGTGGACGGCTCCAGAAAGTTGACTTCGTAGTAGCCGGTCTCATTTGTCACGGTACGGCGGGTTTCATTTGTCTGCGTGTTCGTGACAAGCACCTGTGCGTTGGGAATGACGGCCCCCTGCGGGTCTGTCACGCGGCCCGTGATGGCGCCGCGCGACTCCTGGGCCGCCAGCCATGCGGGAATCAGGATCGCCAGGCAGATTCCCGCGGCAAGTTTCTTGATCATGATCTCTAAAGACCTCCTGTCTGCGCGGCGGCGCATGGGCCGCAGCGTGCTAGTCGATTAAATCACGATGGCCGGAGCGGGTCAATCCTTGATGAACAAAAAATCGAATCCGCGTTTCATTTTCACGCCTGTTCTCCGCTGCAGCCCGCAGACGAAAGTGTTATATAGAAGAGCGCGGTGTCTGATTCAGCCAGGGAGGCAACCATGCACGACCTGTTCGATCTCAGCGGCAGGGTGGCGGCGGTCATCGGCGGCGGAGGCGTGCTCGCCGGAGAGATGGCGCTCGGGCTGGCCGGGGCCGGCGCGGACGTGGCCATCCTGGATTTCAACGAGGCGGCGGCGCAGCAGAAGGCCGCCCAGATCGAGGCGGTGGGCAGGCGCGCCCTGGCCATCCGCGCCGATGCCACCCGCAGGTCCGACCTCCAGGCGGCGCTGGACCGGATTCTCGGTGAACTCGGCCACGTCGAGATCCTGATCAATGCCGCCGGGATCAACAGCGGCACTCCCTTCTTCGAAATCACGGAAGACGAGTGGCAGCGCATCCTGGATGTCGACCTCAAGAGCGTGTTCCTCGCCTGCCAGGTCTTCGGGGCGTGGATGACCCAGCCGGGGCGCGGCGGTTCCATCATCAACATCAGCTCCGCCTCGTCCGGTCCGCCGCTGTCCAAGGTGTTCACCTACTCGATCGCCAAGGCGGGCGTGAACCAGATCACCCAGTTCCTCGCCCGTGAATGGGCGCAGAAAGGCGTGCGGGTCAATGCGATCGTGCCCGGCTTTTTCCCTGCCGAGCAGAACCGCAAGCTCCTGACCGAAGAAAGGGTGGCCGACATCATGCGCCATACCCCCATGGGCCGTTTCGGCGACCCCCGCGAGCTGGTCGGCGCCGTCCTCTTTCTGGCATCCGACAAGGCTTCCAGCTTCGTTACCGGATCCATCCTCCGCGTCGACGGCGGCTTCCTGGCCATGACCATCTAGCAGGTGGGAAACAAGACCCACCGAAAAAGGTGCGCATCCGCTGGCTTTCGCCCACCCTCCGCGCAAGAATTGCACGGTCAGCGCGATTTTCTCTTGATTTTGTGGAATCCTGCAACAATATAGGTATTGAAGACCCGGAAGTCTGATTCGGACTGTGAATTGCAAGCCGTTTAACGGCTCAGACTGCCCGATGGAGTGATCCCGATGAGCACCTACGGCTGGCTAATCGACGAAAAACTCTGCATAGAATGCAGGGCCTGCGAATCGGCCTGCAAAACGTGGAACCAACTGGAGACGGGGGTGGGGGTGCGGTGGCGCCAGGTGCGGGTGCGCGAGATGGGCGTGTTCCCGCAGGTCCGGCAGCAGGCGCTGACCGGATCGTGCCACCACTGCGAAAACGCCTGGTGCATGAAAGTGTGCCCGGTGAAGGCCATCTGGCGCCGCGCCAGCGACGGCACGGTTCAGATCGACCAGGACAAATGCGTGGGCTGCCAGCAGTGCGCCATGTTCTGCCCGTACGGCGCCCCGCAGTTCAACCTGCGTACGCGGAAAATGTCGAAGTGCACGTTCTGCATCGACCGTCAGGAGCAGGGGCTGGATCCGGCCTGCGTGACCCTCTGCCCCACCGGCGCCCTGCAGTACGGCCCCTGGGACGAGATTCAGAAGCAGGGTTCGGAAACCACCGAGAACTTTGCGCCCCCGCGGCAGACGCGGCCCAGGGTCCGGTTCATCAAAGACGCATTCCCGGTCAGCAGATAAGGAGGCAGCCATGGCATTGACGAGAAGAGACTGGTTGAAAACGACGGGAGCGGGCATGGCGGCGGCGCCGGCGGCGCTCGGAGCGTTCGAAGACTACTTCCAGCCCGCGGCGTCCGGCTCCGCTGCGGTGACCAAGGCGATCTCCTGCTGCGGCATCTGCTCGCCCGCCTGCGGCCTGCAGGCCACCATCCAGGACGGCGTCGTGCGCTTCATCGAGGGCCTGCCCGGCGACGCGCACGGCCTCGGGCACCTCTGCGGCAAAGGCGCCGCCAGCGTCAACTACCTCTACGACCCGGACCGCCTGAAGTACCCCATGAAGCGCACCAACCCCCGGAAGGGGTTTTACGAGGACCCCGGCTGGGTGCGCATCTCCTGGACCGAGGCCCTGGACGAGATCGCCTTCCGGATGAAGCAGACGATCGATAACTACGGCCGGGAAGCGCTTCTTTTCCTCACCCTGCCTTCGCCCGATCTCTGGCTCCGCTTCATGAACGCCATGGGCGTGGTGAACCGGATTGATCACCGCGACGAGTGCTTCCAGACCGACATGATCATCCAGCGTTACACCACTGGCGGCAAGACCTGGTGCAACGATTTCGAAAACTCGAAATACATCCTGCTGTTCGGCTGGGACATCGTCGCCAAGGCCAAGATCATCTACGCCAACGGCGTCGTCGAGGCGCGCAAGAAAGGCGCCAAGGTCGTCCACTTCTCACCGAATTACACCGCCACCAGCCGCTTCGCCAACGAGTGGATCCTCGTCAAGCCCGGCTCCGATCTGGCCATCGCCCTCGCCATGATCCAGGTGATCATCAGCGAGAACATTTACAACAAGGAATTCGTCGACAACTACACGAATTTCGGCAAGTACGAATCCGAAATCCGCGCCCACTTCGCCCAATACACGCCGGAATGGGCCGAAGGAATCAGCGGCGTGAAGGCGGCCGACATCCGGCGCATCGCCCGCGAGTTCGCCGCCAGCCGGCCCGCCATCGCCCCGGCGCACAAGAAGAGCCTCTGCGCCAACTACATGAACGGCACCCAGCTGGTGCACGCCATCTCGATCCTCAACATCCTCGCCGGCACCATCGACCGCCCCGGCGGCCGCTACTTCCCGCGCACGCACAGCATCCCGAGCGTCGACGCCATCTATCCGCCGCCGGCCTATCCCCCCAAGACCGGCCGCCGCGTCGACGGCCGCGACAAGCTGCCGCTCGTCAACGAAGTCGACTGCGGCATCTTCTCCACGCTCGCCGACGGCATGCTGAACAAGTATCCCGGCATGATCAAGTTCGCCTTCTGGAACGCTTACACCATCCTCGCGTTCCCGAACCCGAAGACCATGGAAGAAGCCATGAAGACCGTCGACTTCACGGTCGTCATGGACTTCATCCCCACCGACACCGTCAGCATGGCCGACATCGTCCTGCCCTCCACCATGTATCTGGAGGTCAACGACGCGGTGGCGCGCGATTACAACGCCAAGTATCCCCAGACCGTCGCCCGCACCGCCGTCTCGGCGCCCGCCTTCGAGACGCGCTCCATCGGCTGGGTCGCCATCGAGCTCGGCAAGCGCCTCTGCCCGGACTATTTTAAGACCCCCGACGGCAGCTGGATCAGCCCCGCCACGCTGCTCGACGAGAAAGTCCGCCGCGCCGGGCTCGGCGAAAACTTCGCCGACTTCCGCGCCAAAGGCATTGTCGAAACGAAACAGCCCTTCACGCCGCGGACCTCGTTCGTCACCGTCTCCGGCGCCGACGGCAAATGCCAGATCTACGTCCCGCAGTTCATCGCCCGCGGCGCGGACCCGCTGCCCAAGTGGATTCCGAAACGCGAGGAGCCCACGGAGCACTATCCGTACTACTACATGACCTTCATCCCGGCCATCCACAAGCGCAACACGACGCAGAACATGGCCATCCTGAACGAGATCATGCCCACCAACCACGCCATCATCAACCCGGCGATGGCGAAGAAGCACGGCATCAGCGAAGGACAGAAAGTCCTCGTCCGTTCCCGCGCCGGCCAGATCGAGCTGCCCGCGCACCTCAGCGAGACCGTGCCGCCCGACGTGGTCATGGTCGCCCACGGCTTCGGCCATACGTCCCGCGCCCTCAGCAAAGCCGGCGGCAAGGGCGTGCGCGACGGCGACCTCATCGCCAACCCCTCCATCGACGACTTCATCAAAGCCGGCAACTTCGGCGGCTCCTCCTGCATCATGGATGCCGTCTGTAGTATTGAACCCTTATGAGCGAAATGCGCGAGCACCTGGCCCAGCTCTACGCCGAGCTGGGCCAGGCGCTCCTCCAGCCTCCCCGGGATCAGCAGGCAGCCATCGAGTATTACCGCCTCTTCTTCAACCCCCAGGGAACCCCCTGCCCCCTCTGGCAGTCCGTCTATGAAAAAGAGGAGGGCAAGCCGCCGCAGCTGTTCGGCGAGGCGCATCACCGCGCGCTCGCCTGGTACCGCCGCTACGGCTTCGAGCCCTCGGCGAAGAACGAGCCCGCCGACCACCTTGGCCTGCTTCTGCTCTTCTACGCCAAACTCCTCGCCGATGGCGAGCCCGCCGATGTGCTCGAGCAGTTCGAAAACGATCACCTCCGCTGGGCCGAGGCGTTCGTCTCGAAACTGAAAGCCGAAGCCCGCCACCCCTATTTCCAGGAACTGGCGGCCAAACTCGACGAGAACCTCTGATCCTGCCGGAAAACCGCGCCCGGCGCCTCCCGCCGCTCCCCGTTTCCCGCAACGCTTCAGACCGGCGCCGATGGCGCAGGGAGCCCCTTTCTGCAAAAACAGTACTGATAGGACCTCGAAAAACCTTGCGCTCCAGGCCGCCGCAAGGTTACACTCCAGCCAATTCCCGGTTTTTCCGGGAGATTGCCGAGCGATCGGATTCCGGCCAGCCGCCTGAGCTCAGGCGGGGAGCTGGAGCGCATCTCTGTCGGAGGAGAAGCCCGCCACAGTTCGGCTCATGCCGTCTCCCGCGCCGCCCCTCGGACGCGGTGAGCGCAGGCTGCAGCTGGAAGTCCGCCCGGTCGGAGGAGTCCCTCAGGAGGAGACCTGAATGAAACCGAAGTGTCTGAAAAAGAAAGGCCGCCCCGCCCCTGCCTGGCGGCTGCCGCTGGCCATTGGCAGCGGCGCCGCTCTGCTTGTTCTTGCAGGCGGCATGTTCGGCCAGGGCGTCGGCAACAATGCCGCGCTCAACCCCATTGTCTTTCCGCTCAACCGCGTGACCGTGCCTGACGCCAACGCTCTTGGCCTGCTTGACGGCGGCGTCCCCGGATATGTCAGAGTGACCAACCCTGGCCAGAGAAGAGCCCTGCAGCAGCTGGGCAAAGCGCTTTTCTGGGATATGCAGGTCGGCGGCGACGGCATCATCTCCTGCGCCACCTGCCACTACCATGCCGGGGCCGATCATCGCAAAACCGCCCAGATGAGTCCCGGACTCAAGGCAGGTGATGCGGTGCACGACCTGCAGGGCGTGGGCAACAACGGCACGCTGGGCGTTGTTCATTTCAGCCCGGCCGCTGCGCCCAACCGCGGCCTGCCCGTCAGCGAAGCCGCACTGCTCGCGGCAGGCGCAGTCGCAGACGCCTCCGACGGCGCCCCGGGCCGCCCGGGCGCCCGGCCGAACCCTGCCCAGGACGTCAACGATGTCGTTTCCTCCCAGGGAATCCGGGCGGGTTCGCACGTGTCGGTCAATGGCGGGCGTGTGGATGCTGCCGTTCTCGCCAGCAACGACGTCGCCAACGGTTTCTCGCACTCTTTCAGCGCTCCCGCGCAGGGCATCCCCGCCACCGTGCGGCGCGTCGAACCGAGGAATTCTCCCACCGTCCTGAACGCGGTGTACAACTTCCGCAACTTCTGGGACGGGCGCGCGGACGCCTTCTTCAACGGCGTCAATCCGCTCGGTTTCCGCGATCCCGACGCACGGGTCAAAGTGGTCGTCAACGGCACTCTTCAGGACGAGCGGCTCGACATCCCCCTGTCGTCCCTCGCCTCGCAGGCCGTCGGTCCTCTCGAGAGCGATTTTGAAATGGTCTTCAGCACGCGTTCGCACCGCGAGCTCGGCAGGAAACTCGCCGGCGCCACCCCTCTGGTCGGACAGTTGATCGCCTGCGAAGACTCGCTTCTCGGCGAACTGCTGACCGGGTGCAGCCCCGGCGCGGGCGTGCGGGGGCTGGCGGGCAGGTCGTACGGCCAGTGGATCCAGCAGGTCTTCGACTCCAGGTTCACCAGCACGTCCGTCTGCCTGAACGCCAGCGGCCAGTCCGCCGCGTGCGGCACCCCCGGCGCGTACACGCTTCTCGAATACAACTTTGCGCTGTTCTTCGGCCTCGCCGTTCAGGCCTATGAGGCCACCCTGTTCACGGAGCAGACAATTGTCGACCTCGCCATGGGCGGCATCGCCACCGGCACGCTGACCAACGGGACCGGCAGAAACGCAAAGACCGTGAATGTTGCCGGCCTGCCTCTGGAAGCCTGCATCGCCCAGTTGGCCGTCAACAACAGCCCCGCGCAGCAGCAGGTCGCCACTGACCTCTGCACGGCCCACTACGCCAAGTTCATCCACCCGGGCGCGGTCGCAGGCGCCGAGGCGCCGCAGGCCCCGTTCCCGGTTCCCGCAGGCGCCCCGATCGGCGGCTGCATGAACGCCCCGAACTGCACGGTCCCGCCGCAGCGCCTGGCCAACGCCCAGTCCACCCTCCTCAATGTCATCCGCGGACTGAACCGCTTCTTCGCTGGCGCCACGGCCTGCGGCGTGTGCCACTTCAACCCGGAATTCACTGGCGCCACCTTCAGCGCCATCACCGGTTTCGGGGCCGCTCCGAATCCCGTTCTTCCTCCCGGCCAGCTCGCCCGCGAGATCGAACAGCCCGTCGTCATGGAGCGGATGGTCACCTTCAACCTCCTGCCCGCCGTCTACGACGCCGGCTTCTACAACCTCGGCGTCCGGCCCACGTATGAGGACCTGGCCCTTGGCGACTCCATCGGCGGCGTTCCTCTGTCGCTCGCCAAGATCGCCGACATCCTCGCCGGCGGGCCCTCTGCCGGGTATGACCTGGCGAAGATTGCGCGCATCGGCGCCAAACTCACCAGCGGGGAGCTCGTCCTGCCGGTCAGCGCCGCGAACCTCAGCCCCCGGCCGTTCATCCTGAACCTGGCCTGCGGACCGGGGCTCAACAATCCCAACGCCAACAACAATCCGAACGCCAACTGCGTCTTCAACATCATTCCCGGCGAACGCATCCTGCGCAACGGCGCATTCAAGGCGCCCGGACTGCGGAACGTCAAATTCACCGGGCCATACCTTCACAACGGCTCGAAGATGAATCTGCGCCAGCTGCTTGAGTTCTACAAGACCGCCGGGCATTTCACCAACCTCAACTTCAACAACCTCGATGCCGGCATGCGGGTCTTCGCCCTTCTGCCAGCGGACGAGGCGGCTCTGGTCGAGATGATGGAGACAGGCCTCACGGACTGGCGCGTCGCCTACCAGGAGGGACGGTTCGACCACCCCGAGATCTGCATCCCGAACGGCCATGATCCGGTCACCGGCCAGACCCGTCTCGTCGGCATTCCGGCCGTGGGCCGCAACGGCACTCCGGGCCCTCTGCAGACCTTTGAAGAACAGCTCCGCGGCATCAACGCCAACCGCACGAACACGCTCACCGGCGCATGCACCGTCCCCGGCATCGTGGATGCCCAGGGACGTTCTCTCATCGACGTGCCTGCTTCCAATTGACCCTCCGCCGGAAAGCGCGGGCCGTGAACAGCGGCCCGCGCCCCGTCATTCCCGGTCCTGCCATCCGCTGGTTCTGCACATCACGGGCTGATAAGATCCCTGCCATGACGAAGGCGTGGCTGGGATTGGCGTGCCTCTGCGCGGCGTTCGCGCAGACCGCTGAGTGGACGGTCTGGAGCGCTCGCGAGGAACTGAAGCCGGATACTGCACGCGAGGGCGAGTGGCTCGTCATCCGCGGCGGCGGCCGGGCGGAGAGCTACGGCGGCTGGACAAAGCGGGTGGACAACATCCGTGGCGGAGCCTGGTACCGCTTCTCCGCCGAATACCGCTCCTCGGGCGTTGCCGCCGAAAACTGGCAGGTCGTCGCGCGCGTCGACTGGCTGGACGCGCAGGGCCGCCGCACAGGGCAGCCCGAGTACGCGGCCTGGATGGAACGGCTCGGAGACGCAACGCGGCTTTCCATCTCCGCTCCGGCGCCCGCCAATGCCACGGCGGCGAAGCTGGAACTTCTGCTTGCCAACGCTCCGTCCGGCGAAGTGCGCTGGCGCAACGCGCGCCTCGAGGAAATCGCCGCGCCCGCGCCGCGCCGCATCCGCGTCGCTGCAGTCAACCTGAAACCTGAGCGCACCGGCAGCGCTGCCGAGAGCGTGGATCAGTTCATCCGCCTCGCCGAGGACCGCATCGAAGGCCGCGCCGACCTGATCGTGTTCCCCGAAGGCATCACCGTGGTCGGAACGGGGAAATCCTACGCCGACGTCGCCGAAACCGTGCCCGGCCCCACTACGGAGAAACTCGGCGCATTCGCCCGCAGCCGGAAAGCCTGGGTCGCCGCCGGCATCTACGAGCGCGACGGCCGCGCCGTCTACAACACCGCCGTGCTGCTGGACCGCGAAGGCCGCCTGGCAGGCAGGTACCGCAAGGTGTATCTCCCGCGCGAGGAGATTGAGCGCGGGCTCACGCCCGGCAGCGCCTACCCCGTCTTCGAGACCGACTTCGGCCGCGTCGGACTGATGATCTGCTACGACGTCTTCTTCCCCGATCCCGCGCGCGCCCTCGCCGCGCAGGGCGCAGACGTGATCGTCCTGCCCATCTGGGGCGGCGACGAGACGCTGGCCGCGGCGCGCGCCATCGAGAACAAGGTCTTCCTCGTCGCCTCCGGCTACGACCACCCCACCTACATCGTGGACCCCGACGGCCGGCGCGTCGCGCAGGCGCCGCAGCGGGGAGAGGTGGCCATCGCCGAAATCGACCTGTCGCGCCGCTACGTCGACCCCTGGCTCGGCGACATGCGCACGCGCCGCCTGAAAGAGATCCGGCTCGACGTCCCCGCGCCCATGCCAGGGCTTCTGCGCTGACCGCCCGGCGGCTGTAGAATCGGCTCGTCATGACCAGCCTGCTGCTGTTGCTGGCCTTCGCCCAGCCGCCGGAAGACCTGCGCGCGAAGATGCTCGCTCTGATCGGCGGACTGCCCGAAGTGCGCACGCCGCTCAACGCCCGCGTTACCGGCGTGCTGGAACGGCCAGGCTATCGCGTCGAAAAGCTGCTCTTCGACTCGCTGCCCGGCTTCCATGTCACCGCCAACCTGTACGTCCCCACGGACCGCTCCGGACCCTTCCCCGCCGTGCTCGGCACGGCTGGCCACAGCCCGTTGGGCAAGGCGGCGGCGGTCTATCAGCGCGCCTGGATTTCGCTGGTGCGCCGCGGCTACGTGGTTCTGGCTTACGACCCGCCGGGGCAGGGCGAGCGCATCGAATACTTCGATCCCGAGATGCTCCGCCCCCGCCTCCGTCCGGGCGGCGTCGAGGAGCACATCATGGCCGGTCTCCAGTGCCTGCTCGTCGGCCACTCCATCGCCCGCTATTTCGTCTGGGACGGCATCCGCGCCTTCGATTACCTGACCACCCGTCCCGAGGTCGATCCCGGACGGATCGGCGTGGCCGGCAATTCCGGCGGGGGCACGCAGGCGGCCTATCTGGCCGTCTTCGAGCCCCGCCTCGCCGCCGCCGTCTCCTCCTGCTACATCACCCGGTGGAAGGAGCTGTGGGACGGCCCCGGCCCGCAGGACGCCGAGCAGGTCTGGCCGGGATTTCTCGCCGCACAGCTCGATTTCGCCGATTTCATCCGGGTTTTTGCGCCGAAACCATTTCTGATTTCCTCCGCCATCCGGGACTTTTTCCCCATCGAAGGCGCCCGCGCCACCTTCCGCGCTGCCGCGGAGTTCTACCGGGAGATGGACGCCCCGGGCCGTCTCGAGATGGCCGAGCATGATGACACCCACGGCTGGTCGAAACCTCTCCGGGAAGCCACGGTGCGGTTCTTTGACAGACACCTGCGGGGCGTGGAAGAACCGTATCGGGAGCCGGAACTGGACACGGAACCCGAGTCCCGTCTCTGGGTCACCCCCACGGGATATCTGGCCAATTCCATCGGCAGCGAGACCGTCTTCACTCTGAATCGCGCCGCCGCCGCTGACATCTATCCCCGCCGCCGCGCGCTTTCCATCCGTCGGCCCGATGAATTGCAGGCCCTTGTCAGCGCCCGTCTCAAAATCACTCTTCCTCCGCAACCCGCCCTTGGGCGCAGCGGCGGCGCGCCGGGAATCGTCACTGCGGGAGTTCCGAAGGCGGATCTCGACGATCTCCGCCAGTCCGGCTGGGCGGTCAGGCCGGCCGATCTCGGAGCGCTGCCCGAAGGACGCATCGGATACTCGGCCGCGTACCAGGCTGCCGCCCGCGAGTGGCTGTATGGACGCAGCCTCCTCGGCCGCCATGTCGAGGCCGTCCTCCGCGCTGCCGCGGAGCTCAAGAGCGATCCCGCGGTCGATCCCAAACGCATTTTCGTGTACGGCCGCGGCGCGGGGGGCGTTGCCGTCCTGATTGCCGCTGCTCTCGACGAGCAGCTCGCCGGCGTCGTCGCCGAGCAGTCCATTACAAGCTGGTACGCCGTCACCCAGGCCAAACTCCACGAGGGCACGGCCGAGATCGTCGTCCCTGGCGTCCTCAAGGACTTCGACCTGCCCGATCTCGTCAACCTCATCGCCCCCCGCCCCATCTGGCTCGCCGACCCCCGCCCGCCCGGCGGCGGCCGCGCCGATGCTTCCGAATACCCCCGCGTCTGGGTGCGCC
>Ga0073932_1003127_pt1 | contig 23145 bp, 17 predicted proteins | sample DewCreD2012metaG_FD_76967 | JGI IMG/M metagenome (GOLD analysis project Ga0073932, IMG submission 76967) | Hot spring sediment bacterial and archeal communities from British Columbia, Canada, to study Microbial Dark Matter (Phase II) - Dewar... ...
CGTGCAATACCTCATCGGCCTGAATGTAAAAACACCAGTCGCTATCGGGAGAGACAGCCTTGAAGGCCTTATCGGTCTCTGCTGCCAGTACATGACCCCCTTCCCGGAGGGACTCGTCCCATACCGTATCAATAATTCTTACCTTTGGATCAATCTGCTCAACAAGAGCCCTTGTGCCATCGTCGGAATTTCCCACTGCCACCACCACCTCATCGCACAAAGGCAAAATAGATTGAATAGCTTCCACCACAGGATAATCATATTTGATGGCATTCCGCACAAAAGAAAAGCCGCTTACTTTCATCACCGTTGTTTTTATTTATTGAACAGGATTTTCTTTCATGAAACTTTCAAACCGTCTAATATTTTCTTTTGTAACGTGCCAGGGCAGTATCCAGAAAAGCCACAAAATGCTGAGGATTCAAATCAAGTCCCATAGGTTCCACCAGCATTTTTTCATCGGGCCCGAGGATGACATAATAAGGCTGGGCATTGACATGATAGCGTGAAATGACAAAATCTGTCCATTTTTTTCCGATGGTATTTTTCACCTTGCCGTCGAGCGGAGAAGTATACCATTCGTTTTCAGGCAGAGGAGTTTTGTCGTCCACATACAAAGAAACGATGATAAAGTTATTCCTTAACCGGCTCATCACTTCCGGATGGCTCCACACGTTTTCTTCCATTTTACGGCAATTGGCACAACCATGGCCGGTAAAGTCAATAAACAAAGGTTTCCTTTGCTGCCGGGCACAGGCCAGTGCCTGATCATAATCAAAATATCCCGGCAGGTCAAAAGGAATATGAAGAATGCCGGCATACTTTGGCGGATCACACAACACAGGGGAGGATGTCGCGGAAGGTTGTGACACTTGTCCCTGCGGAGAAATAAACGAAGTAAACGTTTGTGTGGTTAAAGGAGGAAGATATCCCGACAGCGCGGCAAGAGGGGACCCGAACAAACCGGGAATAAGGTAAACGACGAAAGAAAAAGTAACAATGGCGGCCAGAAGGCGGGGCACACTCACATGGTCCCGGGGTTCATCATGAACAAAACGTATTTTCCCGAGAAAATATAATCCCATCAGGGTAAAGATGACTATCCAGATGGCGATGAACACGTCACGGTTAAGAAAATGCCAGTGGTAGGTGAGGTCAACAATACTGAGAAATTTCAGTCCGAGGGCCAGTTCCAGGAAACCCAGTATCACCCGCAGGGTATTCATCCACGAGCCTGACCGTGGTAAAGAATGAAGAAGGCTGGGGAAAAAAGCAAAAAACCCGAAAGGCAGGGCAATGGCCAGGGAGAAACCCAGCATTTTAACCATTGCCGAACCAAACTCTCCATGCATGGAACTAAACAACACCGTGCCTATGATGGGAACGGTACAGGAAAAAGAAACAAGGACAGTGGTAAAAGCCATAAAAAATGCCCCTGCGATGCCTCCCCTGTCGGCCTGTTTGTCGAAGAAATTAATCCATGAAGCAGGCAGGGTAATTTCAAACATGCCAAAAAAGGAAGCGGCAAAAAGAAGGAAAATGACAAAAAGAAACAGGTTCAACGTCCAGTGGGTACTTAACGCATTGGCAAAGCCTGCTCCGAAAAAAAGTGAAAACAAAATCCCAAGCACAAAGAAAATCACAACAATAGAAGCACTGAAGACAAATGCAATCAACCGTGCCCGTGTTTTATTTTCCGATCCTTTCAGAAAAAAAGACACGGTCATGGGAATGAGCGGAAACACACAGGGCATCAGCAAAGCCAGCAATCCCCATCCAAAGGCTGTCCAGAAATCCATCCATGCATTGTCACGGCTGCCGGCAATGGTTGTCGCAGGTTGTGTATTTTCTGTTTTTACAGAAACAGTGGACGAATCCTGCTCCTGCTGTGCCTCCCCTAAGGCAGTGGAGGAATCAGTCGCCGGGACCGGAGAAAAAGCATCTGCCTGAATCACAAAATCTGTTTCTTCGGGAGCAATGCAGCTGATGTTATTGCAGGCCTGAGCCGTAATCGCTCCTTTGATTGCAAAAGATGAGAGGGTATGAATTTTAATTTTTTGTCTGAACACTGCTTTTCCTGAATGAAGTCCCAGTTCAAGTCCAAAAGCAGAATCAAACACCACATGGGGTTTTGTTACCGGAACAAGGTCTCCTTCCAGTTCAAAGTCTTTCGATTTTTCTACCTCCACTCCTGTAGGAATGGGGCCTATTCCTTCCACCTCAGTGGAATAAATATGCCAGCCTCTGTCAATATGGGCGGTAAAGACGATTTCGGCTTCTGTGGCATTGAGACGGTTCAGTTTCCATTCCCACTTTACAGGTTTCTTTATCTGACCCATCAACGAAACAGAAAAACAAAGCAGACTCAGAACAACCAATTTTTTCATTGTTGTGATTTTTATGCAAAAATACAACAGGCCGCACACATTTCCCAATGAGTGATATTAAAAAGATTTAAACATATTCCGCCCGGGACACAATCTTCTCCGCAGTGCCAGCGTCAATTAATGATTCACTTCACAGAGTGACTCTGTCCTGCACAATAAAATTTTTACTTTGTGTTTTTCTATTCTAATTGACACTCAACAATACTGACTGACCGCCCGGGCAGAATGATACGAAACCTGTTAGCATTTTCAGATACCACTGTATCCTGAAACTTACCCGGATCATCCTCAGTGCTGACATACATGTGATGAATGATCTTTTTTGCTTTGCCTTTTTCGGATATATCAACAGTCACCGGCATACCGGAAATGTTGTTCAAAGAATTTTCTTTAACACCATCTACTCAATTAGATATTTCTGATTTGCCAAGCGGCTTATTTTTTGTACGACTCAAAAACAACTACTCACAACAGATAACAAAGTTTATTAAACAGTAATATGAAAACTATACAAAGCTTTGACAGGAAAAAGGGTGGATTGTAACACGGGTTTAACAAAAGTGGGGCGGATTCAATGCTACGCAGACCCATTTGTGGTGAAAATTGCCACCGGCTAACACAAAAGCCCAATAAAAGCTCAAACCATTCACCTGGTCACGAAATAAGTTCAGTATAACATTTCTATACTAAAAATTCATTCATTGACCAAACAAACCAAAAAAGAAATTAACGTAAGAGGTTAAAAATCAAAAATATATTATAATTTCCCTTAAAGTATCTTCTTTATAATACTCTCATTGTTTCATAAAAATTGAGATTGTGGGATAAAAAATTGAGACGGAGAGAAAACTCCCGGAAAGAGATCTTCTTTAACTTTACCCCGGAAATTAAAACTACTAAACCTGAGCTTATGAAGAGGAAATTTTTTTTAATAAGGCATATCGCAGCGATATGTCTTTTTTTTGTGATGAACCAGCCTGTTTTTCCAATTACCCTCCGGGTGTATTTCATCGGCAACAGTGTAACGGATGCAATTAATTATGCCGGGCTGAAGGCTATTGCCGAAAGCAACGGCAATACCCACATCTGGGGGAGGCACATGATCCCAGGAGCACCCCTTGACTGGCTGTGGGATCACCGCACAGAGGGTTTTATGGAAGAGCCTTACGGGTATCCTGAAAATGCCTTTACCAATTATACCTGGGATGCTATTTCATTACAACCTTTTGATCGTTTGCTGGACGACGACAAAACAGTCATTGGAAATTATGTGAACCTGGCCAAGGGTAAAAGCCCTGATGTTCAATTCTACATCTACATGCGCTGGCCACGTACTCCTGACGATAAAGCACCTACCGACCCCTCCCTGACGGCAGACACATGGAATTCCTTATGGACAAGAGCATACACAGGGGGATGGGATGGAACCAATGAAACCAAAGACTATTTTGAAAAACTCATGCTGGCCTGCCGGAGTACATACACTACTGTAAAACCTTTTCTTATTGTCCCTGTGGGAGAAGTATTTTATAGTTTAAACAATAAAATGAAAAACGGACAGGTGCCCGGCTACAGCAAAATATGGCAATTGTATTCCGATGGCATCCACATGACCAGCACAGGATCGTATGTGGTGGGCCTTACTTTTTATGCCACCCTGTATAAAAAGGACCCGCGGGGAACATCGGTTCCTTCACAATACGGAACTATTCCTTCTGACGTAGTCACTGTAATTCAGAACACTGTATGGGAAGTTGTTTCCACTTATCAATATTCAGGAGTAAGTGGGGGCAGTACTGTGCCTGTCACGGGAGTGAGTATAAGTCCTACTACCCTTTCCCTTACCGTCGGACAGACAAGTCAGCTGACAGCCACCGTAACCCCATCCAATGCAACCAACAAAGCGGTTACCTGGTCGTCATCCAATGCCCTTGTGGCTTCAGTAAACAGCTCGGGACTGGTTACTGCAGCAGGAGCCGGCACAGCCACCATCACAGTAACTACCGTGGATGGCAACAAAACAGCCACCTGCAGTGTAACAGTTACCGCTTCAGGAGGCAGTGATACCCAGGCACCTTCCAAAGCTTCCAACCTCTCGGCAAGCAACATCAAAGACACAAAGTTTGATCTCTCCTGGACGCATGCCACCGACAATGTGGGGGTAACGGGGTACGATGTGTATGTGGGCAGCACAAAGAAAAACACAAGCCGTATCACCACCAATTCATTTCAAGTTACCGGCCTCACCGCCTGCACCCAATACTCTGTCACAGTAAAGGCCTATGATGCTGCAGGCAACTCCTCCACCAGCAATGCTTTAACGGTAAAAACCAATTGTGCTCCCGTGGCGGTGTTAAATGCTTCGCCACTGAGCGGGAATGCACCTCTTCAGGTATCGTTTAATGCAACAGGTTCTTCCGACCCTGATGCCGGAGATTTCATTCTTGGTTACCAGTGGAACTTTGGCGACGGATCTCCGGTAAACAACAGCAATGCTCCCACACACACCTACAACACCCCGGGCACTTATACAGTAACTCTTAAAGTAATGGACAACCGCGATATGTACAGCACAGCCGTAACAAAAACCATTACCGTGTATCCGGCCAATGCCTTGCCTGCCGGCAAAGAAACAGGACTGCTGTTGTACCCCAATCCTGCAGAGGATGTACTGTATCTGAAACCCGGTTGCTCTTCCGCTGAAACCATCACCATTCGCATGCTGGATGAAACAGGAAAAGTATGGATGGAAAAAGAAACGGCAGGATCATCCGAGACCCTCTTTGAAATAAATGTATCCTCCTTATCTCCGGGTGTGTATATGATACAAACCCTCACCGGAAAGGATATTCAGGTGCAAAAATTTATTAAAAAATAGCTGGTAGACAGTTGCCTTGTAAACCTCTTATTAAACCTTCAAAGAAATCTTTCCGAATCACGCACGGAAAGATTTCTTTTTTTACTGTCTTTTAGTCAGAAAAATGGGGAGAGATTATTTCACCCTTTCGGCGTATGTTTTGTCGCGGGTATCTACCCGTATTTTATCTCCCTGATTAACGAAAAGAGGAACCATGATGGTGGCGCCTGTTTCAATAACGGCTTTTTTCATTGCTGTAGATGAGGCTGTGTCGCCTTTCACTCCCGGCTCGCAATACGTTACTTCCATTTCAACAAAAGGTGGTAATTCACAAAGCAGAGGGGTTTCGGTATCGGCATGAAAAACAATTTCCACATATTGCCCTTCTTTCAGCAAATCGGGAGCGTTAATGATGTCTTCAGGAATGGTTACCTGCTCAAACGTTTCGTTGTGCATGAAAACATAACCTGAATCGTCCTTATATAAAAACTGATGAGGACGCCTTTCCACCCTTGTAATCTCAATCTTTTCCCCTGCCGAAAAGGTGTTTTCAATCACTTTTCCCGTGGTAAGACTTTTCAGTTTGGTTCTTACAAAAGCATTTCCCTTACCGGGTTTTACATGAAGGAACTGAACAATGACATAAATGTCGCCTTTAAATTCAATACACAAACCATTTTTAAAATCTGCTGTTGTTGCCATATTTCGTATTTGTCAGATTAAAACCTGCGCAAAAATAATTTAATTCCGGCTTTTTCAAAAAAACAGTTCACCGGCTAACCTTTCTTTTCCAATATATTGTTCGTCAATAGGTTAAAGTTTTTCTTCTAAACAACATTGAAGGAGGAAGGGGTTGTTTTTTCATCCCGGGTCCCTGCATACTAACCTGCAAAACTTCACCACCGGTGGCTTCAAAATATTCAATGTTGAGCAGATGCAACCCTTTTTTCAGCAACACGGTTCCCTGTTTTTCAATCGCTCCATGGATGCCGTCATGAACCACCACTTCAGCATTGTCAATGGACAGTCTTGATCCGTCGTCGCTGGTAAGGGAGAACACATACATGCCATCGGCAGGGATGGAAATAAACCCCCGGCAGCGGAGGGCAAAATGATCTTTTCCTTGCCACCCGGCAGGAATGACAGGCGATGGAAAAACAAAAGTTTCCACAGGAGTGAGGGTATCAAAAAGAGGAAGCTGTGTCCAGTTGCCGGAATAAAGATAAGTTTCAATGCCCGGAACAGGATTGGAATAGTTCACGGCAGGCTGGCATTTCCCTTTGATCAGAGGGATGGTTATTTCATAACCGGTGGCTGCTTCCGAAGGAAAAGTGATTGCCCTTACAATCGTTGTCTGATCAAAAGTAAGCGGATGTGTATACAACGATGAAAACACTGTCGGTGAAGTATTGTCAGTGGTGTAATAAATGTTTTCCCCGGGTTTCCGGGTGAAAAGAGAAAGAGTAATCTTATCTTCAAAAACAGTGGAATTGGCAGAAGTGGTATAGCCCAAAGGTGGTAAAACATCAGCTCTTTCATAGATGTCACAGGCAGGACGGGTCCATTCGTTATAATTTTTCCCCATGCTCATGGCAAAAATCACGACATCTTCATTGTCAGGAAGGACAAGTTCTGTGGCTTTTTCAGGAAGGTCAATCCTGTAAAAGAACAGGTACCCGAAGGCGTAAGGGATGTTTTTTCCGCTATATCCGTCATGAAGATGAGTGGCATACCAGGCGATGTTTTCTCTTTTAATGTAAGCGTTGCTGATGGCATGGTATCCGGGCCACTGACTGCCGGCCGGAAGCGGCATAAAAGACAGCGTTTCGGCCCGACCCACCGGTTCAAACATTGAACGGATATAAAGAGGATAATACTGTCCATCGATTTTAAAAGAAGCCAGCACATCGTCTTTTTTCGAGGCTGCAAGCAGATAAATCGTTTTGTATTGAATTTGCGGCAATCTTATTTTATCTCCTCTGCACATCATGGCATTGAGTCTTCCGTCGGTTTTTAATCCCATTCTGAATTTGATTCCGTTGTATTCAATCCATTGAGGGAATTGTTCGGCCGGCAGTGTTTTTCCGTCAATGATATTTCCATCCTGCCGGTTGCTGTCGCTGCTTACGGCATCAAGGTTGTAATCAAGGTTTAGATCAATGGACTGGGCCGGAGAAACTCTTTCGGAGGGGGAGGCAAGGGTAAGGGCAAAAGTGCGCAGCTGGTAAGGTTTAAAAGACAGGACAAGAAACGAATCGGCCAGTGTCATTTTTCTGAGAGGGTCTTCCGTGCCTGTCACCTCACGCACCGAAAGAATGCGCAAAGGGAACCTGACTTTTACTGCTTTTACATTTTCGCCGTTGATTTCCTGGAGGCGGAGAATGATCTCATTGCTGTTTTCAGCTTTCTTCAGGGCTCTGACAATCACCTGAGGGGTGCTGAGGGAGACAAAGGAAAAAGATTTTCCGAGGGCACCGTCGAAAGGACGGGACTCGAAAGCCAGCAAAGGCTGATTGAAAAACTCGGCCTGCCGCACCACCTTCCCTTTACGCCAGTCGCCTGCATGCCCCACGATGGCAAAACCAAAGCGGTGGCGGCCAAGGTCAAGGTCCTGCTGGTCGGCAAACCGTTGATTTGCTGTGGCAGGGGTATGCAGCAGCGTAAGCCGCAGGATGTTGTCTGCAGGTTTGTCCCAGCCGTATTTACAATCGCTCAGCACCGACACTCCGTAGGTACCGTTTTTATCAGTGATGGAAGCCCATTGCTGGGCCGGTACCTCGTAAAGCCGGGGGGTATTGTTCTGCCGTTTGATGGTTCCGCAGCCAAGGTCGTAAGTGGCATAAGGATTTGAGACAGTAAAAGGAAAAACGGCTTTCAGAAGAGTCCCTCTGGTATTCCATTGCACCTCGTTGTCAAATTCTATCCTCTCTGAACCAGAGGCCAGCCGTATGGATTGTACAAACCACGACTCTTCCTTTTTCCGTGTGATTTTCAGAGAGGCTCTTACCGGTCCTTTTTCGGTAATTTCAATTTTCACCACCTCGTCAACAAAAGCACGCGGAGCAGCAGCAACAGTATTATACAAAATTTCCCAGGCAGGATAGTCAGAAGAAGTATCGTTCAGCATCTGAAACTGCAATGGGGCCGAAAGGATTTCTTTTTTGTATCGTTTATCATAAATGGAATACACATCTCCTTCTTTATTGATCAACACCCTGTAATACTCGTTTTCAATCAAACCGGAATCTACTTTTAATGGATTTTTTACAGGTGATGATGCAATGGGATGATCCCATGCCTGCACGTCGTACACCGAAAATCCAATGGCCGGCACTTTTGCAGTAAAGCAAAAAGTGGTTTTCCCGTTTCCGCAAGAAAGCAGTTGAGAAGGAATTTCCCTGTAGGAAGAATCGAGCACCCTGATCCATTTACTTTCGCGGTTGATAGTGACGGTAATGACGTCCGGCCGGTCGAAAGAAACAGGATTGAATACAACGACAGGTATTCCCGTGCCGCGGGTATTAAGTCCCCGTGCAATTGCCCCGCAGGCATTTTCAAGGATACTTCCGCTGCGGTTCATGGCAATTGCCTCATCGTTCCACGAAAATTCATACGCTTCACGGATGGAGGTTCCTGTGAGGTCGTCGTGAAACTGATGCCACAGGAAACGTATCCAGGCATCGTTCAGGGCAGCCGAAGGATAAGGAACAGCCCCAAGCCAGTCGGCAATTACCGAAGCTTTTTCGGCGGCAAGGGCCAGGAGTTCATTTTTTCGGTTCCAGCGTTTCAGTGTGCCCTGGGCGGTGTAACATCCGGTGCCGTGAAAAGTCATCAGCAGTTCGCCGTTGTAAACAGGGAATGAAGAGATTTGTGCCGGTGTGAGCTGGCGGAAGAGCTGGTCGGCCGGTGCAGTAACGACTTTCAGCGGACCTTCGCCGTTCAGGCTTTTGCCGATCCATTGCACCGACTCTTCGGTGGGGGATCCGCCGCGGTCGCCTGTGCCATAGTAAACATACGCAAGGTTCAGACCGGTTTGTTTTCCTGTGGCAGCAACCAGGTCGATAAATTCCTTGTTGTTACTTGCATCGCCTGTAAGGTGGCGGTTGTAAGGACGAGCATCCAGTACGGCAGGAATTTTCGATCCGTCAACGCCCTGCCATAAGCCCAGATGAAAAGGAATTTCTACCGCCGATCTCCAGCTTAACTTCTGTGTGGAAAACCCTTTCAGTCCGCAATGAGAAGCAATGGCGGGCAGGGCATAGCCAAAACCAAAACAGTCGGGAAGAAAAATATCGCAGCTGGTGGTGCCAAATTCTTTTTTATAAAATTGCTGTCCCGTGAGAATATTGCGCAGGATGGCTTCGGGCGAAGGGATGTTTACATCGCCGGCATCAAGGGAACTTCCACAAATGTTCCATCGTCCTTCGCGGAGGTATTTTTTCAGTGTATCGAAAGCCTCAGGATAATATTCCCTGATCCACATATATTTGATTGCCCCTTCAAAATTGAAGAGATAAAAAGGATATTTCCGCAAAAGCGCAAAATTCTGTTCCAGGGTATTTTTCAGATATTCTTCAATGGATGTCCGGACCGTCCATCGCCACTGAGTATCAAAATGAGCTGTGGAGACAAGCATCAATGTTTTTTCTCCCTGCGGCGCAGGCTGGGGAAAAAGATCTGTGAACAACAACAGCAAAGCACCAAACAAAACAAGAGATCTCCTTTTTTTCATTGCATCCTTATTTTTTAAAAAACAAACATTCATTCCTTTCAATGCCCTTGTATGGCCGGAATTAATCACAAAAAAGCAAGGGAAAACGAAAGTGAAAAAGACATGCAAAAATCAGCTGGTCCGGCTCATGGTCAATTTTCCATGATGGATTCCTTTCAGGGCAATCAGTTTATCGGCCAGTTCGGTAAGACGGGCTGCTGTTCCTTTCACGGCAATGATTTCGAGACAATTGGAATGGTCGAGATGAAAATGCTGGGTGGAAAGAATTACTTCGTGGTAATCGTGCTGAACATCGGCCAAGCGGGTTACCAGTTCCCTCTTATGATGATCGTAAAGCAAAATGATTGCTCCCGCCACCACATTGTTGCATTTCCATTTATGCTCTACCAGATATTTGGAAATAAGATGGCGGATGGCCTGTGAACGATTGGCCAGTTTATTTTCCTTTGTATACTGATCCAGTGCTTTCAATAAATCCCCTTCAAGGGAAACGCCGAAACGGACTACAGCCATACTATTTTTTTAGTTAAAATAACATAAAATTTCAAAAACTCACCTCTCATTTTCTGACGTCTTCCGGCCGGCGGAATTTTTCAGCCGGGTCCAGTAATAGGTAAAGGAATTTGCAGTGAGGTTGTTTTTATCAAAGTTTTTCTCATTCGGCAGAAAAAATTTTTTAGTCCCCGGCATCACAAAGGTTTGTTCCTCCGTAGTTCCTGTCAGCCGGAAATTTTTCTCATCGTTGATGGTGATGCTGAAGGGCATTGAAAAATGCTCTCCCACGCCGGTAAAGCGGTAAGAAAAAATCAAGGTGTCGCCCTCGTACCGATAGCTGTATTCAAGAATAGGAGGATCAGTGTCATAAAGAAATTTATGAAAAAAGTCGCTGTAATCATGGCCGGTATACTGATGGATAAAATTAATTACATCGTCGGTCACAAGGGTTTTAAATTGATTATGCTGGTAAAAACTTTTAAGCAAACCAAAAAATATACTGTCGTTGTTGATGATGCAGCGCAAGAGATGAAGCATGACAGCTCCTTTATGGTAAATATCGTTACCAATAAAAGTATTTTCATTCACATCACGGTTTCCTGCCACAGGCCATATATTGCGGATGTTTTGCATGTTTCCTGCAATTTTTTCAAGATAGGCGGTATGACCGTATTTCTTTTCTTCCAGAAGACTCTCAGTGTAGGTGGCAAATGCCTCACTGATCCAGGCATCGGCCATGTCCTGCATGGTGACCGTATTGCCCCACCATTCATGGGCTGTTTCGTGAACCAGAAGGTAGGGAAACTCTTTTGCGTCTTCTCCCTTTCCGGAAGACCGTTGGTAATCATCACCAATGGCAATGGCCCCCTGGTGTTCCATGCCCGAAAAAGGAGCTTCCACCATGCCCATGCCGTCGAGCGGATAGGCATATTCTCCGAAAAGTTCCTCATAGATACGGACCATTTCCTTTGTGTTCCTGTAGTATTCCCGGGCGACCTGCAGATGATGAGGCAAAACATAATAATCCACAGGGTAGGTGTGATGGCTGTTGCGGATGGTATCGGAAAAAGAAACAAAATCACCAAGGTAAAAAGTAACGTTGTAATTGTTGATGGGATAATGGACAAACCAGCTAAAGTCGTCCCATCTTTTTCCTTTGCTGATGTGTTGCAAGGTGCCGTTGGCAATGGCCTGATAGCCGGCAGGCACACGGAGAGTGATGCGCATGGAATCAGGTTTGTCGGACAGATGGTCTTTGTTGGGCCACCAGGCACTGGCTCCGAGATGTTCACAGGCCACCCCTGCCCAGTATTTCCCCTTTGATCTTTTCCATACAAAACCACCGTCCCATGGCGGATTGGGAGCCTTACGCGGTTTGCCCGAATACACCACCGTGATACACTCGCGACGACCTGCAGGAAGGGTTTCGCCAAGATCCACAAATACGGCATCGTATTCCCTTCTCCACACAAGAGGTTGGCCATTCCGGGTGATGGCATGAATACGGTAACCGGCAAAAAGGTCTATTTGAATGATCCGGGCATCCTGCACCGTAATAAAATAAATGCGGTTGCTTCCCTGAATGCGTTTCAGGAAAGGATGCAGGTGCACAAAAAGATCGTAAAAAAATACATCATAACAGGTTCGTTCGGGCCGCAGGGCTCCGCGCAGGGAATCCTTGCGGGTATATACAGGACGGTAATTGTTAAAAGCTTTCAGCTTTGTTTTCCGGCCCATGTAGGGCTCAGCAAGTACATTGGCCAGATAATCTTTTGAACAGATAAAATCAATGAGCTTGTCATGTCCTTTCAGTCCCAGTGCTTTTGCAATGGTCAGGTCTGTCCGGCTGCCCGGGATGTCGTTCAGCAGATAGCGCGTAATACCCCGGTTGTAATACATCAAAGGACTGTAAGGATAAATGCGGAGGAAACTGTCAATGGCCTTTAAGGCAGGATAATAATCCTTCGTGTCCAGCAACCGGATGATTCTGTCCTGCCTTTGCAGGTAATCGTTGTTCTCAGGCTCCTGGGCCGGAAGGGTTAAAAAAATGAAAAGAAAAAGAGTGACAACGGAGAAAAATCTCATCGGCGAGTAAAATTTAAATGTGTAAATATATGCCAGACAAAAAATAAAAATGCATAAAAAAAATTTTTTTTAACTTCACAAAATATCTTTCTCTCATAAGGGTTATTTAAAATACGGATAAAACAACAGCACAAAAGAAAAAGCGTATGAAAAAACCCTGGTTTCTGGTCACAGGCATTTTTATGATAGCGTCGTGCCACACTCCTTCAACCATGCATAAAATACCGGCAGATAGTCTTTTTGATAAAATCAAAGGGGCGCTGGTGGGACAACTGCTGGGCAACCTGAACGGCCTGCCTTATGAAGAAAAATACAATGATGAGCCGGGAACTCTTTCGGGCTATGTGCCTGCTCTTGTCCCCGGCGCTTACACGGATGATGATACTGATATTGAATGGACCTACATTATCTACATGGAGAAAGAAGACACGTTGTTCCTGCCCGACAGCAGCATCACACACCTGTGGCTGAAACATTTTGACAGGGACATTTATTCGAGCAATTACTATGCCCGTGAGCTGATGAAGACAGGACTGTCCCCGCGACTTACCGGAAACATTTTTGTGAATCCCTGGTCACGGGTGAATGTTGCCGGCCAGTTTAATTGTGAGACTTTTGCCTTCGTTGCTCCGGGCATGTGCAGGACTGCCGAAGAAATCGCCATGCATTATACCTCGGTGGTGGTAAGCGAAGAACCCCTTCAGTCCACTCAGCTTTTTGCCGCCATGATCGCAAAAGCCTTTGTTACAGGCAACAGAGACAGCATTCTGCAGGCAGGCATTGCCGCCCTTGACAAAAACAGCCACACCTTTGAGGCAGTAACCGACGCCATCCGCTGGGTAAGACAATACCCCAACGACTGGAAAGCCACCCGCCGTGAGGTGAGGAAAAAATATTATTTCTGTGACAGTTTTAATAAATCGCTTGCCAACACCTGTGCCATTATTGCCGAATACCTGTATGGCGAAGGCAACTTTGTAAAAACAATGGAAATAGCCTTCAACTGGGGTTTCGATGCCGATTGTAATGCCGCAACCCTCGGAAGCATCCTCGGCGCCATCAAAGGATATTCATGGTTTGAAAAAAACGGCTGGCAGATAAATGATGTATATTGCAACAAAAACAGGAAAGGCCTGCCCGAAGATGAGACCATCACCCGTTTTGCCGAAAGAATTATGAAACTTGCGGACAAAGCCATCCTGCAATATGGCGGAAAAAAGGAAATCCTGAAAGAAAAGCTTTATTATACCATTGCCCTGCAGGAACCTGCAACGCTTTGTAAAGTAACTCCTCCAGACATACTGTTTGAAACATTTGAAAAAACATACAAACAAAAAATTCTTGCTTATTTTGCTTCCGGCAATCCCGACACTGCTTTGCTTGCAGCAAATACCTATCTTGCTTACGTGCTGAAAATAGCTGAAGACATACGCGACCGGAATCCTGAGCAATGGCAGAAAGGGATAAACTCCCTGAAAAGGCAGAATGAACTTTTGTGGTGTGTGAAAAATTCGCCCGACAATTATGTGAAAAAGATGCTTCTGACGCACGGCATTCAGTTTGTTTTTCCTGAACCCTCCCTGAAGGGCAATGTTGAATTTAAGCTTGCCGGTTACCCTGCTGCCTCACAGGTGTTTGTTACAGGCACTCTGAACGGATGGAAAGCCTGGAAAACTCCGATGGCAAAAACCGCCGGAGGCTGGATGTGCCGGATAAACCTGAACCCGGGACGCTATGAATATAAAATAGTGGTAGACAATGTCGCCATACTCGATCCTGACAATCCCCTGCAGGAACAAAATGTCTGCGACGGGACTACAAATTCAATACTGATTGTAAAGTAATTTCTGCAGAAAATTTTTTTTGTTTATCTGTAAAAATTATTTGAACCGATATTGATAGTCCGGATTCTTTCGCATGATGATTTCACTCTCAGGATAGTTTTCGACAAACCAGACAAGAAAAGCAGTGACATCAATTTTTTCACGAATAATTTTCCCGCTTGTTTCCCGTGCTTTTTCTTTGGCCCCGGGCAATAACTGAATATCCAGTTGTTCCATCAGGGTACCTGCGTCCCTCAGGCTAACCAGCCCATACTTTGTGACCTGTTCCCGGATGGTGCCAGCATCCAGTGTATTAATATAAATGGCCGGCGTACCCAGGATAATGGCCTCGGAAGCTGTTGTCGCTCCTTCTCCTATGTACAGGGAAGAATAATATATCAGATGATGTAAATCGGCCGGATTTATTTTAATCCTGAACTTTTCAAGTTCCGGAGGCAATGCCGATTCTGCGGAAATTAAAACCCTTCCGGCCTTTTCCAGTTTTCTGACAAGATGCTGTTTGGTTGCCATATCCAGCCCCCTCTGCCCTATGTCATGACTGGCGCTCCACGAAACAAATCTTACAATAAAATACTTCTCCCCGGGAGAAATGCCATAAGACCTGACCCTGTCGGCCGAAGGAGAAAAATATCTCGGATGAAGGTAACTCAATTCTATATAACCGTCAAAAAACAACTGTTTTTCAGAAAACTTTTTTGAAAAACACACAGGATTCAGAATAACATCCGTAAAAGGAGGATACATCATCAGTTCAAACTTTGCATGTTCAGTGTCGTCAACAGCAATGTGCTTTTTCCTCATGAGACGCGAAACATGAGCAGCATAGGTGGAAGCAAAACTCAGAAATAAATCGGGATTAAATTTTCTTGCTTCTCTGTAAATAATACGGTCTGCTTTTATCAAATACAATATCTTACCTGCAAAAGACCTGCTCCCTTTTCCTCTTGATACAAAAGGAAACTGATAATGGTTTAACAATTGATGAAGGACTTCTTTATCCCTTGCCACAAGACAGAATTCATGACCCTTTTCACTCATCTGCCAGATGAGATTCTTAAAATAATGAATGTGTGCGGGATGTCCTAAATCTATCAATATTTTCATTTCTTTCAATCTATTCAATCCTGCGATGGTTTATTCTTACGCCGGAGAAGGATAAAATTATTTTCTGGAATTCATCTCCATAAAGATTTTCGGTTTGATTCCGAACAAATGTTTAAGCACCCGGCTGATTGGTTTTGCATATTTCTTTAACACCCTGTAATAAGAAGGATAATCGAGAAAGGTATGATTTCCGGAGTTCCATATCTTGCTGAAATCCTCTTCACTCAGGTCGAGTTTTTTTAAAACATACGCCGTCGCTTCCCTTGCCTCTGCTTCAGTAAATGGCTTTTTTGAAATAACCTGCAATGCCTCTTCTCTGGAAATAACCCCGTTAAGAATCTGAGCCGAATAGGTTATTTTGCGCTTGTCTATCCCGAATTTTTCATACATCCAGTACCCAATGGCCCATTTGGTAAACAGGTTTTCATGATGATGTTCTCCATAATATTGCCAATCGTAGTTTTCCATTAAAAATTTTCTCGCCGATTGTTTGTCGTAATCCAGATAATGATACGGATAATACATCTTTATTCCTTTAAAAATCCCATACCAGAAATATTCATACACAGACATCAGGGGATAGGATTTTAATTTTACCCTTCCATATTTCCGGTGCAAATACTTAAGTTGTTTCGAATCGCTGTAAGTCCACTCGGTTGGTTGCTTGCCTTCTGAGCGGAAGTCATTGCCTATCAGAATATATTGAATTCCTTCCTTGGCCGCAATTTTAAACAACACCGCCTGAATGGCCAGGTCCGTAGGACTGTCAATCCATGGCAGGCCGGCTTTCATGTACACCCGCAACAGATCTTTTATTTCTTCATAATCTATCACATAAGTTTCAAGGTCAATGCCAAGGGCTTTTGTTACTTTCTTGATGTTTTGCACAGCAATGTCGGAATTCCATCCGTTATCCAGATTCACTGCCAGCGGACGGAGATCATATCCGGCCCTGGCCAGATGAAGCAGGTAAGAACTGTCGGTTCCTCCGCTTACTCCAATCACACAATCGTATTTTTTATTTTTCCCGGCTGCCCTGATTTTTTCTGCTATCTTCATCCAGATCTGTCTGCCTGCCTCTCCCCGCGGGAATTCACGCATCATGGCCTCCTGCAACCGGCAGTAATTGGACACCCCCCCGGCATCAAACTCAATGCCGGGAACTGTTTCATCCCATAATCCTTTTGAACAAATTCTTCCCTTCATTGTTCCGGTTTTTCCTGTGCTCTTATCAATCTTAAACAAAACAAATGTAATTGAAATTTTTTAATGTTTTTCGCACGAAACAAATAACATGCCTCACTTCGCTGCATCCTGAACAATATTTTTTTATGATGAACCGGGAAAAATCTTACTCTGCCATCAATGAAAAAGAAAAGAAGCCTGTTTGTATCTTTGCCATGATGGGCAATGCTTATTTTTCTTTTAAACAATTTACGGTTTTTCACGACCGTTGTGCCATGAAAACAGGCACCGATGGTGTTTTGCTGGGGGCATGGGTAGAAGTAAACCGCTCCCTCACCCGTGTGCTTGACATCGGCACAGGAAGCGGGTTGATAGCATTAATGCTTGCTCAGCGGTGTGATGCCATGATTGATGGCATTGAGCCCCACAGGGAAAGTTGCCGGCAGGCAAAGGAAAATGCAGCTGCAAGTCCCTGGAGCAACCGAATCACCATCATCGAAGAGGATCTGCAGACCTATACAAATCATCGTAAAAAAACATACGAACTGATTGTGTGCAATCCCCCTTATTTCAGTCGTTCACTTAAGCCGCCGGAGGAAGCCCGGCAGATGGCGCGCCACAGCGATGCCCTGCCTCCTTCTTTGCTCATGTTGCATGCCTCGCGTTTGCTGAGCCCTGAAGGAACAATAGCCCTTATTTTCCCTTTTGAAAACAAAGAAATTTTTCACACTGCGGCTGCTGCTGAGGGATTATTTGAAAAAAGAGAAACCCTTGTAAGAACCCTGCCCCCGACAAAACCTTTCAGGGTTCTGGCTGAATATACCTTTGTCCCCTCTCCCATCATCCGGGATGAATTGTGCATTTATAATGAATCCCGTGACTTCAGCCGGGAATACCGCGAACTGACAAAAGATTTTTATTTACACTTCTGACCGAAACAAAAGAAATCAGGCATATTTCTCCATGATGATACGGGCAATCCTCTCTGCTGCTTTTCCGTCCCAGAGAGGAGGAATTTTCCCTTCCTTACTTTTTCCTTCAAGCACCTGCAGCACTATTTCTTTCACCTTCTGCATGTCAGTCCCCGCCAGATGGTTGGTTCCTTCAGTCACTGTTACCGGACGCTCTGTACTGTTGCGCACGGTAATGCAGGGAATGCCCAGAAAGGTGGTTTCTTCCTGAATGCCTCCGCTGTCGGTAACAACCATCCGGGCATGATACACAAGCGAAAGAAAATCAACATATCCGAGGGGTTCTGTCAAAATTACCCGGGAAGGAATTTTTTTCAGCAGGTCAAATTTTTTGAAATTCTCACGTGTACGGGGATGCATGGGGAAGATCACAGGATGATGGCCGGACAGAAAGGCAAGCAAATCTGTGAGCTTCTCAAGTCCCCCGGCAGTGTCCACATTGGAAGGCCGGTGAAAAGTAACAATTACATAGTCACCGGGATCAAGGGAAAAAGACCGGCACACGCGAAGTTGTTTAATCCTGTCAAGACAGTAAATCAGGCTATCTATCATCACATTGCCGGTAAAAAATATTTTTTCTTCGCCGATTCCTTCGCGTCTGAGGTTGTCCATACCGCTCTGCTCGGTCACAAACAACAGGTCGGCCAAAACATCGGTAACAATGCGGTTGATTTCTTCGGGCATGGTCCGGTCAAAACTCCTCAGTCCTGCCTCCACGTGAGCAATTTTTATCTCCTTTTTGGCTGCAGTCAAAGCGGCGGCAAGGGTTGAATTCACATCTCCCGGCACAATAACCAGATCCGGGTTTTCTGCGTCAAGCACTTTTTCAAAAGTCACCATGATAGCGGCTGTTTGTGTGGCATGAGTACTTCCCCGCGCTCCAAGGTAAAAATCCGGGGCAGGAATTTCCAGTTCGTCAAAAAAAACTTTTGACATTTTCTCATCCGAATGCTGGCCTGTGTGGCAGATGCGATGAACCACCAGCGAACCATACTGTTGAAAAGCCCTGTAAAGAGGGGCAATTTTTACAAAATTCGGACGGGCTCCGGCCACACTGATGATTTTTAAAGGCATCGTTTTAGCGGGAATTAAAGTTAAACAACTGGTGAATTTCCTGCCGTGAAGGATAGTTAATGAGAACTGCCCGGCGGGGACCATAAAACACAAACATGCTGCCGGCGGCCACAGCCGAAGCATTGGCTTTTTCCACCGCCTCCTGTAAATGCTTCAGTGAACCTGCTCCTGAGCAAGCCACCACGGGCACGGTTACCGTGTGACTTATTTTTTTAATCAGATCAAGAGAATAACCATGCATCATGCCATCGTCATCAATGGACTGGACAATGATTTCTCCTGCCCCCTTTTCTTCCATGAGGGCTGCATATTCCACAGGGTCGTAGGAAGTGGCTTTTGTCCCTCCGTATATCCACACCTGTTCCTTGCCGAACATTTTCTTTTTCACATCCATGCACACCACCACCGTCGAACTTCCGAATTCCTCAGCAGCCTGCCGTACAAAATCAGGATTTTCAGCCGCTGCAGTGTTGATGACCACCTTTTCAGCTCCGGCCTGCAATACTTCACGGATATCTGCAAGAGTTCTTATGCCGCCTCCTGCCGCAAAGGGCATGTTGCATTCATCGCCTACCTTATGCACAAAATCAAGGGATATTTTCCGTTGTTCACGACTGGCCGTAATGTCAAGAAAAACCAGTTCATCGGCACGAAGATCATTGAATATCTTAACGGCATTGATGGGATCGCCGATATAACGGTAATCTTTAAAGCGAACCGACTTTACCAGTCCGAGGTTACGCAACAACAACACAGGAATCACACGGGGACGGAACATACTTCAAAGGTTGATAAAGTTTAAAAAAAACTGCATGCCTGCTTCCTGGCTTTTTTCAGGATGAAACTGGGCACCGAAAAGATTGTCTTTTTCAAAGTACGACACAAAGGGACAGGCATACACAGTTGTGCCGGCGACAAAAGAACTGTCAATCTCAGGCACATGATAACTATGCACAAAGTAAAATTCCGCCTGCGGATCGATCTGCCGGAAAAGCACACTTTCCCTGTTCAGCACCACATTATTCCATCCCATATGAGGCACCTTATATATGAATTTATCCTTTTCTTCGATACGGAAACGGATTACCCTGGCATTGACCCACCCCAGACCGGGAACATTTCCTTCTTCGCTGAACTGTGTCATTAGCTGCATACCCAGACAAATTCCCAGCACAGGAATCCTGTCGTTCATTACGCGCCGGTGAAGAATTTCTGTGAGTCCGGTTTCGTGAAGTCTTTTTATTCCGCTGGCAAAATGTCCTACCCCCGGAAGAATAAGCTTGTCTGCTTTCCCAATCACTGTTTTATCGCTGCTTATGTCGGCCGGCACCCCAAGCTGCTTCAACTTCTTGTACACCGACCGCAGATTACCCATCCCGTAGTCAACAACCACTATCATTGCAGACAATCCTTTATTTAAAAGCCCTGATCAAAAAAATATTTTTCATTTACACCGGATTTTTCGGAATAACCATCAACAAACCCGACATAAAAGTAAACGGTTTAATTTTATTTGCCAATAATTTTCCTTTACCGGGCATATTTTAAATAAAGAATATGAGGAACTATTTTAAGCTTCGAAGCCACCTTCACGGGCCAGCGCATCAACCTGATGAAGGACAGATAAGTTTTATAATCCCTGTAACTTTTCAAAGGAGCCTCCATTATTTCCCGGAATTCTTCGTGCGAAATGCCCAGTTTATGAAGGGTATATTTGACCACCTCTTCATCATATTCATAGGGCGAGGCGTTGAGTTCATGCAAAGCTTCTTCGCGGGTGATCTGCCCGGAACGGATAAGGGCACTTAATTCTGTTTTCCTTTTGTCTATTCCAAATTTTTTGGGCAGGTAATAGGACTGAAAAAAGCGGGTATAGAGATTTTCATGGTGATGACCTCCGTAATATTCCCAGTCAAGTTCTTTTTTCAGTATTTCATCGGCTTCTTTTTTCCGGTAATCTATGTATTCCATCAGGCGCACTTCCCTGATTCCTTTCACAAGAGTATAATACAACAAGCGGGGCAAGGTCATGTGGGGGAAGCTGGTTATTTTTTTCAGGCGGCCAAAACGCCGGTGCACATCCGAAACATAAAGAGGATCCATGTAGGTCCATGAGACCGGACTTGTCCCTTCGGTACGGAATGAATGACCGTTAAAAATGTATTTGATGCCTTCGCGGTAAGCTTCATCGTACAATACGGAATAAATGGCGTAATCAGTAGGAATATCTGCATCAGGAACAGACGCTTTCAGAAAAGCAATCTGCAAATCCTTAAATTCTTCCCAGTCGGCCACCACCGTATGCAGGGTTACCCCCAGTTTTTCACAGGCTTTTTTGATATTTCGTACGGCTATTTCTGAATTCCATCCATTATCAAAATGGACAGCGAGGGGCCGTAATCCCATTTTAACTGCAGTGTAAAGGGTAAAAGTACTGTCTCTTCCGCCACTCACTCCCACAATGCAGTCAAAAGGTTTTCCCCGGCCTTCTTTTTTGATTCTTGCAACCAGCAAGTCACATTCTTTTTTCAATGCTTCACCCAGCGGATGGAGTCTTTCCATTTCGTCATGAATCTTGCAATATTTACACTCCCCCCGCTCATCAAACCAGATATCGGCCACAGTGGTATCAAGAACACAACGGCTGCATATTTTATTCATGGAGATCATTTTTTACTTTTTTCAATCTACCGGTGCTTTGTTCCGGACAGAAAAAACTTCAGGCAACAAAAAACTTTTCATTTTTTTGTTTTCTCAATTACCCGGCAATAAATGTCATAAATTTTTTTTGCAATTTCCCTGTTGTCAAAACGGCTTATCTTTTCCCTGCCATGAGTTCTTTTCCCAAAGACAAGTGCTTGCCGGATTTTCCGGGCCACATCCTCAGCATCAAAAGTACAGAGGAAACAACCTTCGGTACCGGCTATAATTTCCCTGACATCCCCCACGGGAGTGGACACCACCGGGCAATTGCAGGCCATGGCCTCCTTTACAAACTGCGGCGAGCCTTCGCTGAAAGAAGTGAGCAAAGCCACATCGGCAGCATTAAGCAATAAATTCACCTCTGCCCGGGAATAGCCTTTAAGTTCTATCAACCGTGCTCTCTCAATTTTTTTCACAGCCGCAGCTGCAAGAGGATAGTTTTTCACCGGATTGGCAAAGGAAGAGGAAAAAAGCACCAGCACCTCGTCTGTGCCGAAGCCCAGCTGTTTTCTTGCCTTCTCTTTTTCCACCGGGAAAAACATATCCAGGTTGACTCCACAGGGAACGATGCCGTAATGGCCTTTGCATAGCAGCTTTGAGACCTGTTCTTCGCTCACAAAGATATTAAAAGAAGAAAAGAAAATGGACAGATACGACAGCTTTCTCAACCACGGACGATTGATGTCGGATCCATGATAGGTGGTGACGACGGGAACTTTCCGCTGGAAATTAGCCATCACACCGCTTAATCCATAATGAGCATGAACAAGATCGTATTTTGTTTTTGCCAGCAATGATTTTAATTTCAGAAAATTTTTTACATATCCCCTGAGCCCCCTGCCTTTAATGAAAAAAAAATCATATTCCACGGGATATGATTTTTTCACTGCTTCGGCCTGCTCAACAATAAAAGCCTGATGGACTTCGGGAATGAAGTCTTCTCCCCCGGGAGCATTGCCGGCACAAACAATTAAAACCTTCATTGTCCCGTCATTGTTTTATACAACAAAACATACTTTTCTGCCACCGTCTGAAGGGAATATTCCTTTTTCCCTTGCATGGCTATCTTTTCCCTGTCTGCCGTCAGGCAAAGTTTTTTTATCTTCTCTTCATTAACTTCATGCATATTATTCACAATCAGTCCTGCCTGATTTTTTCTGATAAAGTCATTCACTGCTTCAATGGTCCCATTCGTAATCACAGGCAGGCCCATGCACACATATTCGCTGAATTTAACCGGCGAAGCCACCCTGTTAACCACATCCCCGTTGCGAAACAGCAACGCTCCATCAGCAGCAGCAAGATAAGCAGGCATCTGTTCATAAGGCACAAAAAGGGTAATGATGTGTTTTGCTTCTTTTTTTTGCTTTGATAAATTTAACACTTTAATTTTTTCTCCTTTAATTTTTTCCAGGATAAAATCATTCTGCCACGAAGCCATTCCTGCTGAACTGAAGACAAGCAAAATTTCTCCGTCATCCAGTTGCAACTCTTTTCTGATTTTTTTCCTTTGATTTCTATCAAAAATAAAGTTTTCCCCGCAAAGGGAAGGGATCACTTCAATCTGTGAAGAAACATTTACTTTTTCCTGCAGATACTGCTTCAACGAATAAGAAACAGCCGAAAGAAAAGGATAAAGGTTCAGCGCACGATAAGCCCGGGCAACATTTGACAGCTTGAGCTTTTTCAGAAAAAAAGGCAATTTAAA
>Ga0073932_1003132_pt1 | contig 23129 bp, 21 predicted proteins | sample DewCreD2012metaG_FD_76967 | JGI IMG/M metagenome (GOLD analysis project Ga0073932, IMG submission 76967) | Hot spring sediment bacterial and archeal communities from British Columbia, Canada, to study Microbial Dark Matter (Phase II) - Dewar... ...
GACGGCGGGCAAACCGGCCAAAGTGGCCCTGACAGCAGTGATGCGCAAACTCGTCATCCTGATGAACCATGTGCTCAAAAATCCCCACTTTGTCCTGGCAACCTAAATACCGTTGCTGCTGTAACGCGGATTGTTAATCCGCAACCGCACGAAGAAATCCGCGGCCGGCCGATTGCCAGCCTGCGTCACCCGCTTGTGGTCCTCCCGCCGCGGTTGGTCCCGGCCAGATGGCGCGCCCCGGGCAGGCCGGCCCACATTCCGCCTTTACCACGCCGCGCGGATGGCCTTTGATGACTGGCGCACCGTGACCGGAACGCCACTCAACGCATGTCCGCATGGCTGAGTCCCCGACAGCACGCTCGGGTCTGCCGGGCAAGTTCGCCGTCTTGGAGGGCGCAGCGCGTGAGCTGTGGCTGACGTTCCTCATCAAATTCCTGGCCGTTGCCGCCTACGCTGTCACCAATTCCACGCTGGTGTTGTGGCTGTCGGCGGACTTCGGGTTTAGCGATCAGCAGGCGCTCGGTCTGGTGGCGGCCTGGTCGCTCACGATGACCGTGGTGACCGTGCTGGTGGGGTCGTTGACCGACGCCATCGGGTTGCGCCGGACATTCTTCTGGGGGGTCTGGATTTGCGTGGTAGCGCGGGTGGTGATGGCGTTCACAACGGTACGCTGGCTGGCGCTGGCGGCCGGCCTGTTCCCGCTTGCGGTCGGCGAGGCCCTGGGCACGCCGGTCATGGTCGCCGCCGTCCGTCGGTACTCGACGACGCGGCAGCGCTCCCTGTCGTTCTCGATCTTCTACGCCATGATGAACGTCGGGTTCATGGTTGCGTCCTTCATTTTCGACTGGGTGCGGCAGGGGCTGGGGGAACGGGGTCAACTGACGCTGCCTTTGGTGGGCACGACGCTGACGACGTATCGGACGCTGTTCCTGGTGAGCTGGGGCATCGAGCTGTTGTTGCTGCCGGCATTGTGGTTCATCCGCAAGGGGGTGGAGGTTACCGACGAGGGGCTGACGTTCACGCCCGAGCCTGCCTTGGGAAAGGGCGGCGGGTTGGGGAGTCGTTTGTGGGCCACGGTGCGGGACAGCGCGGTGGGCACGTTTCGACTGTTTGCCGGGCTGCTGCGGCAACAGGGTTTTTACCGGCTGCTGGTGTTTCTGATGTTGATCGCGTTCCTGAAGTTGATCTTCATGCAGATGTACTACGTTTATCCGCAATTCGGGATTCGGGAGCTGGGGGAAGGCGCGCCGGTGGGCCGGCTCTGGGCCATCAACAGCATTCTGATCATCTTTCTGGTCCCGGTGGTGGGGGCGATTACCCAGCGGTTCTCCGCGTATCGGATGGTGATGTTGGGCGGCGCCATCTCGGCGGGGTCGGTCTTCATCATGGCCCTGCCGACGGCGTGGTTTCAGGGGTGGGCCGACGGGCTGCCGGGGCAACTGGTGGGCAAGGTGTATCTGGGCTTGGAGGGGGCGGTGCACCCGTATTATGTGATGATCGGGCTTTACGTCATCGGCCTGTCGGTGGGGGAGGCGTTTTACTCGCCGCGGGTTTACGAATACGCGGCGGCCATCGCGCCCAAGGGGCAGGAGGCCTCCTACGCGGCGCTGTCTTACATCCCGTTTCTGCTGGCCAAGCTGCTGATCGGCGTGTTCTCGGGGACGCTATTGGCGCGGTACTGCCCGGCCACCGGCCCGCGGGACTCCGGCACGCTGTGGCTGTTTGTGGCGCTGACGGCCAGCGTGGCGCCGGTGGGGTTGATCCTGCTGCGGCGCTACATCCGCGTGCGCGAAGCCGGCCGGGAAGATTGAAGCCGGCGGTCGCGGGGCACTCCGGCCGGGCGCGGCTCAACCGGGCGGAGCAGGGTCCGCGGGGGCGACCAGCACGACGGACTCGCCCTTCAACGGGTGCTGTTGAGCCGCCGCCAGCAAGGCCGCCGGCTTGCCATAGCGGAACTCCTCGAACCGCTTGGTCAGTTCCCGTGCTACGACGACGGTGCGCTCCGGCAACACCTCGCTCAGCTCCGCCAGCAGCTTCTGCAAGCGATACGGGGATTCGTAGAGCGCCAACGTGCCGGGGACCGTCCGGAGGGACTCCAGCACCCTGCGGCGCGGCCCGGACTTGTGCGGCAGGAAGCCGATGAAGTGAAATTCCCCGGTGGGCAGACCGCTCGCCGTGAGCGCGGCCACCAACGCGCACGGGCCGGGCACGGCCTCGACCCGCAGCCCCGCGGCCCGCGCGGCGCGCACGACCCGCTCGCCCGGATCACTGATGGCCGGGCTGCCCGCGTCGGTGACCAATGCCACCCGCTGGCCGCGCCGCAGGCGGTCCAGGATTTCCTCGCTGCGCTTGGCCTCGTTGAACCGGAAGTAGCTGAGCAAGGGCCGGGTGATGCCAAAGTGCTTGAGCAATTGGCCGGTCCGCCGCGTGTCTTCGGCGGCCACCACGTCGCACTCGCGCAAGACGCGCAACGCGCGCAGCGTGATGTCCTCGAGGTTGCCGATGGGCGTGGCCACCAGGTAAAGCGTGCCGGGCGTCAAGGGCGGCTGGGCCGATTCCATGCCCGCCAGTTAAACCGGGAAGCTGGGGAGACGAAAGCTCGAACCACGCGGCCTCGTTGGCCCAGCCGGGCGGGGCAGGGCGCGGCGCGCCGGCTGACCGGCGACCCGTGCGCAAGGCTTTTTGCGCTTGTGTCCAAAGAAGGAAGCGTTTAGCGGTGTGCCCTCGGGCGGGTCGCCCAATGCCGCCGGTGGCGAACGGTGCGCCAGCCCGAGCCAGGACCGGCGGCAGCAGCGGGAGGCCCAACCGGCATTCATACCATGTATTGCCTGATCGGCGCTGACGGACGCGAATACGGCCCGGTTTCGCGGGATACCATTGTGCAGTGGCTTGCCGAGGGCCGGGTGCGCGCCCAGACCTGGATACGGCCGGCGGGCGCGACCGGCTGGCAGGCGTTGGGCAGCCTGCCGGAGTTTGCCGACGCGTTGCGCGCGATCGGGGGATCAGCCAGCCCACCGCCGATTGCCCCAGTGCCCATCCCACGGCGCACGAATGCCATGGCCACGGCCAGCTTCGTGATGGGCCTGCTGGCCGTCAGTTGCGGTTGTTGCTGCTGCTACGGTTTCCCGTTCAATCTGCTGGGGGTGGTGTTCGGCCTTGTGGCGCTGGCCCAGCTCAGCCGCGGGCCGGAGGTGGAATCGGGCCGCAGCCTGGCCATTGCCGGTTTGGTGCTGTCGCTGGCGAGTGTGGCGTGGTCGGTGTTCGCCACCCTGATCGGTCTCGTGATGTCGCTGCCCAGCATTCATCACGACCTACGCCGCTGGTAGCGGTTTGCGGCCGGCCATGCGATGGGCCATCCAGGAAGCGCCAAGGGTGGAAACAGCCGGCTTCGAGCCGTCCGGATTGGGGGGCGCGTTGGGCCGGGTGGCTCTGGCCGGCGATGGCTGCGTCAGGCCGGGTCCAACTGGCCCGCGCGCAGGCGGGCGCAAGTGTCCGGTGTGCGGCGTTTGGGCCGTTGCAGGTCACGTTTGATCCGGTCATGCGAGGACGGGTGAAACAGGCTTTTGCCGCCAGCCTTGTGCTGGTGGTTGTGGCGCTGCTAACGGCCGGGGTGGTGCTGTGGCGTTATGATCCGGCGCAGTACCGGTTGTATCCGCGCTGTCAGCTTTATGCGTTGACCGGCTTGCAGTGTCCCGGCTGCGGTGGGTTGCGGGCCTTGCACGCGCTGTTGCACGGGCGGGTGAGCGAGGCGTTCCGGCTGAACCCGCTGTTCGTGGCTGGCGGGCCGGCCGCGCTGGGGCTGGCCGGTTGGTGGCTGCTGCGGAAATGGCGCCGGCCGGATGCACCGGTCGAGCTGCCGGCGGGCTGGTCGTGGGCGGTCGTGGCGCTGGTGCTCGCGTTTGGCCTGTTGCGCAACGTGCCGGCCGTGGCGACATGGTGGCGTGGGCCGTGAAAAAAGGGGGCTTGCCTTTGGCCGGCCGCCGGCGCAGCTTCGCGTCAAATGAATCCCGATCAACCCGAAAAAGCCATGTATCGAATCATTGGAGCCGACGGTCTGGAATACGGCCCCGCATCTGCGGCGCAACTTCGGGAATGGATCCAGCAGGGGCGCGCCAACGGGCAGACGAAGGTCCGTGTCGAGGGCGGTGCGGAGTGGGCGGTCCTGAGCGCATTGCCGGAGTTTGCAGGCGACTTCAGGACACCGCCGCCGCTGACCGGGGGCGTGCCCCCGCCGCCAGCCGTGCCGCCTGCCAGCCCGGGCACGGCGGCCCGGGCCTCCGCCAAAATCCCCGCCGGGGTGTGCGGCATCCTGCTCGGCAGCCTGGGCGTTCACAAATTCATCCTCGGTTACACAGCCCCTGGGTTAATTATGCTGCTGGTCACGGTGTTGACCTGCGGCGTGGGCGGGTTCGTCATGTGGATCATCGGTTTGATCGAGGGCATCATGTACCTCACCAAGTCTGACGAGGAATTCGTGCGGACCTACGTGGATGGGCGCAAGGAGTGGTTCTGAACAGGGAAGGCGCGGCGTATGTATCGAATCATTGGAGCCGACGGCGTCGAATACGGGCCGGTTTCGGCCGAGCAGATTCGCCAATGGATTGCGGAGGGCCGGGCCAACGCGCAGACGCGCATCCGCGCGGAAGGCTCAACCGAATGGAAACCCCTGGGGGAGTTTCCCGAACTGGCGGCGGGGTTGGCTTCGTCGCCCCCGGTCCCGCCGCCGCGGGCGGGCGAACGGTTGCCGCCCGGCGCCATGCCGCTCCCACCGGATGTGACGCAGCGCGACTACGACATGGACCTGAGCGGTTGTCTGAGCCGCGCCTGGCAACTGATGACCGGACCGAAGATGTGGCTGATCATCGGAAGCATCGCGATCTGGCTTGTGATCCAAATAGCTCTGGCCGGGCTGGCTCAGATTCCTTTCATCGGCTTGTTGTTCGCGGTGGCCTCCTGGGTGCTCACCGGGCCGCTGACTGGGGGAGCGTGTTACTTCATGCTTCGTTGTATCCGGGGTCAACCGGCAGAGGTGAGCGATCTGTTTGCGGGTTTCGGCTGCCGATTTGTGCATCTGTTCCTGGGGCAAGTCGTGGCAGGGTTGCTCCTGTTGGCAAGCGCGCTGCCCGGACTGATCCTGTTGCTGATCGGGTTGGTTCCGATTTTAAAGTCGGGCGGGGGCGTGGCCACGATCTTGGGTGTCGGGTTAACCCTTATCGGTGGCGTTGTGGCGCTGGTACCCGCGGTGTATTTGGGCATTTGCTGGTATTTCACCCTGCCCCTGATCCTGGACAAGGGGCTGGATTTCTGGCCGGCAATGAAGCTCAGTCGCGCCGTCGTGAAAAAGCACTGGTGGATGACGCTTCTGTTGAGCGTCCTGACCGGCGCGATCAACCTGCTGGGTGTGCTTGCATGTTGCATCGGGTCGTTTTTTGCGTTTCCGCTGAGCTTGGCGACGATGATGCACGCTTACGAACGCATGTTCACCTTGGGCACGGAACGCGTCGCCCCCGGCCTGCCAAGCGTCCCAACCCAAACCTGAACGCCTATGTACCGAATCATTGGAGCCGACGGCGTCGAATACGGGCCGGTTACGGCCGAGCAGATTCGCCAATGGATTGCGGAGGGCCGGGCCAACGCGCAGACGCGGGTACGGTTAGACGGCAGCGTGGAGTGGCGGACGCTGGGCGAGTTGCCGGAGTTCGGGTTGTCCGGCGGCGGCCAGGGCGTGGCCGGCCCGCCGCCGGGGCGTGTGGTGCCCACGTCATTGAAGGTGTTCAGCGTTTTGAACATGGTGTTTGGCGGGCTGGGACTCCTTTGCGCCCCGTTGAACCTTCTGGCCATTCCCCTGGCGATGCGCAGTCTGGGGGAGAGCAAGCCGGTGCGAGGTTGGCTGCTCTTTTCCGCTGTGTGGGGAATCATCGGGGCCGCGCTGCTGCTGGCCAGCGGCATTGGGCTTTGGAAACTGAAGGCGTGGGCGCGCAAGCTGGCCATCGCGTACGCCGTGCTGGCCATCGTGGTGGGGCTGGCCGGCTGGGCGGTCTTGGTGGCGTCGCTGCGGGCGCCGGGCGAGCTGGCCGGGCCGGAGTGGATTGGCGGGCTGGTAGGTGGGGCGGTGGGCACGGTGGTGGGGTTGGCCTACAACATCTTGCTCATCGTCTTCTTGAGCCGGCGGGCGGCCAAGGTGGCGACAGGCGAAGTGCAGTAGGCCCACAAGGCCGCAGGCAAGGCGCGAGTCCGAGCGGCGGCTGAGCGTCGAAAATTGGAGATGTTGCATCCGTGGAAGAGCCGCCAGCCGGACCGGGCGCAGGCGCTCACCGTGTTGCTGGTGAATCAACTGGCCACGCCGGGGCTTGGCTCGATGTTGGCCGGCCGTTACCTGGCCGGTGCGGGCCAACTGTCTGGCGCGGTTGCGGGGTTCGTGCTGTTGGGGGTCTGGTTCGCGCGGGTGCTGATCATTTACTACGGCCTGGCCGGCGCGGACGGGGCAGTCGAGAACCCCGACCTGCACCACGAATTGTGGCAGATCGGGGCGGGCCTGTTTGGTGGCGCGTGGCTCTGGGCGCTGGGCACAAGCCTGAGCCTGTGGCGTCAGGCCGGGGAACAGGCGCGGGCCGCGTTGGCGCAACCGGGTGCGCCGCCGGTGCTGGACGCGACGCGGCGGTAGGGCGGGCGAGCGATAACGGGTTTGGCCGGCGCGCCGGGCGACCGGGGCGGGTTTGAGTCGGTGATTGAGCCGCTAACCAAGAAACGGAGAAAGGGGCATTATGACCAAGAGAATCCTGGTCGGCATCGTGGCGGTGTTCGTCGCCTGGCAGGCGCTGGAATTTCTCCTGCACGGCGTCATCCTGATGCCGGTGTACAGCTCGACGGCCAGCCTGTGGCGGCCGATGGAGGAGATGAAGCTGGGCCTGATGCGAGTGACCGGGCTGGTGGGGGCGGTGTGTTTCACGTGTCTGTATGCGTGGCTGGTGCGGCCCAAGTCGTGGGCGACCGGGTTGTCCTACGGGCTGATCTTCGGCCTGGGCACGGGCTTTTCCATGGGCTACGCGACCTACTGTGTGATGCCCCTGCCGCAGTCGCTGGCTGTGGGGTGGTTTGTGGGGGCGGTTGTCGAGGCCGCCCTGGGCGGATTGTTGATCGGCTGGATTGTCAAAGAGCCGCCCGCTTCCGCCCCCACGGCTTCCTGAGCGTCGGGCTGGCAGGCCAGCGGACCGATCAGGCCCGGTGGAGGAGCCGCGCCTTTGCCGGTCGGCTTTACAAGCTGCCGGTCGCGTGCTTTGCTAGGGCGGGCCGTCGGACACCGGGCAGCGTCGGAAGCCGTGGCGACGGGGGTTTTTGGCGCGGACACAACCAACACCCAAAATAACGCAAGACGAGAAATATGAAAGGCAACGACAAATTGATCCAAACGCTCAACCACCTTCTGGCGGACGAGTTGACCGCCATCAGCCAGTACATGGTTCACGCCGAGATGTGCGAGAACTGGGGTTACGAGAAACTGCACAAGGCCATCCAGAAACAGGCCGTGGACGAGATGCACCACGCCGAGTGGCTCATCAAGCGCATTCTCTTCCTGGAAGGCACGCCGGTGGTCTCGAAGCTCAACCCCATGAAGCTGGGCAAGTCGGTGCTGGAAATGGTCACCAACGACCAGGAAGCCGAGCTGGAGGCCGTGCGCGCTTACAATGCCGCCATCGCCCAGGCGCGGGAGGCAGCCGACCAGTCCACCGCCGACCTGCTGGTTGAGATTCTCAAAATGGAGGAAGGGCACGTGGATTGGGCCGAGACCCAGCGTGACCAGATCCAGCAAATGGGTCTGCAGAACTACCTGGCCAATCAGACATAGCTTCCGTGGCCAGGTTCAGGGCCGCGGAGCTTTAGCCGCGCGCCAGCAGACGGCGGTCCGGTGAAACGCCACGAGGCCGAGGCGGCCGGGTTAGTGGGACATGGTGAGCACCAGCACCTGCTCAAGCGTGGAGACGCCTTCGCGGGCCCGGTCCAGGGCGACCATGCGGAGGGTGCGCATGCCCTGGCTGATGGCCATTTGGCTGATCTCGTGGCTGTTGGCCCTGCCGATGATCAGCCTGCGGATCTCGTCGGTGACCGTCATGGCTTCGATGATCGCCAGCCGGCCCAGATAGCCGGAGTTGCGACAGCGGTCGCACCCGCGTCCGCGATACAGCGTGACACCCTCGAATAAGGCCGGGTCCATGTGCAGGTCCTCGAACATCTTGGGGGGATAGGTCACCGGCTCCTTGCAATGCGAACAGATGCGGCGCATGAGCCGCTGGGCGCAGGAAAGGATTACCGAGGAAGAAATCAGGAAGGGGGCGATGCCCATGTCGTCCAGCCGGGCAATGGCGCCGGCGGCGTCGTTGCAGTGCATCGTGCTGAGGACCTGGTGGCCGGTGAGGGCGGCCTCGATGGCGATCTCGGCCGTCTCGGTATCCCGGATTTCGCCGATCATCACGATGTCCGGGTCCTGGCGCAGGATGGAGCGGAGGGCGTTGGCGAAGGTCAGGCCGATCTCCTTGCGGACGGGCACCTGGTTGATGCCGGGGATTTGAAACTCCACCGGGTCTTCGACCGTGACGATGTTGTAAATGGGGCTGTTCAACTCGTTGAGAGCCGAGTAGAGGGTGGTGGTCTTGCCCGAGCCGGTGGGGCCGGTGACCAGGATGAGGCCGTGCGGGGCGTCCACGGCCGCTTTGACCTGCTGGTAGGTCTGGGGGTCAAGGCCCAGTTGATCCAGCCGCGCGGAGAGATTGGACTTGTCCAAGACGCGCAGGACGACTTTTTCGCCATGCACGGTGGGCAGCACCGAGACCCGGAGATCGTAGTCCTTGCCGCCTACCCGCACCCGCATGCGCCCGTCCTGGGGCAGCCGGCGCTCGGCGATGTCCAGACTGCTCATGATCTTGAGCCGCGAGATCAGCGCCAATTGCATCTGTTTGGGCGGCGGCGTGGCATCCATCAGCACGCCGTCAATCCGGTAGCGCAGCCGCATGCCTTTCTCGAACGGCTCGATGTGGATGTCGCTGGCGCGGTCCTTGATGGCCTGCACGAGGATCAGGTTGGCCAGTTTGATCACCGGCGCTTCCTCGCTGGAGGCGGCCAGTTGGTCGAGATTCACCTCCTCCAGCGTGTCCTTGGCCACCTCCAGGTCTTCGGCCTCCAGCTCCATGTCGCCGCGTTTCTTGGCGTCCTGGATGATTTCCTCGATGCTGCCGCTCTTGGCCGCGTCCAGGCTGTTGAGCTTGTCCAGGATCGCCCGCTCCGGCGCGATCATCGGGGTGACATCCAACCGGGTGACGCGCTTGACGTCGTCAATGGCCAGGACGTTGAGCGGGTCGGCCATGGCCAGGAACAACTTGTTGTCCAGGCGCGCCACGGGGATGACCTTGTGGTTGTGGGCCACGTCGCGCGGCAGGATTTCGGCGGTTTCAGGGGGAATGCTGACGTGGGCCAGGTTGATGGGCGGCACGTTCAGCACCCGACCCATCGAGACGGCCATGTCCGCCTCGCCCACGTAGCCCTTCTCCAGCGCCAGCTTGATGAGCCGTTTGCCCTCCTTCTGCTGCAACTCCAGCAGCTCGGCCACTTGTTCGGGCGACAACAGGCCGTCCTCGACCAGTGCGTCGGCGATGCGTTCTCCGAAGGTCTTGATGGGCGGCATGGCTCAGCGAAAGGCGCGACGCAGGTATTTGACGATTTCCACCGGCGGCGCCAGGTACCACAGCAGCCGCCAGGGCGTGGCGGCGGCCAGCTCGCGGGCTGCCTGCTGGTTGAACGGGTTGGCCGTGGCCACGAGGACCGACTTGCTCATCCGGTCGAAGGGCAACACACACCACCGCCGGCAGGTCGAGGCCGGAAACGTCCGCGCCAGGTCCAAATCCGGGTCGTAACGTTCCAAAGGCACGTACCCCAGCCGGGTCTTGTCACATAACAGCTTCAGCGAGGTCTCCAGCGGCAGAATGCTCTTGTCGGCCAAACGCTGGACGAACGGCTCGACCACGCCATCCGGCGGCGCGCTTGGGTCAACCACCGGCCAGCAGGCATCAAAATCCGCCGCCGCAATCACCTTGCTATCCACAAACAACTTGCGCATCGCTTGCCGACCGTCCTCGACGGCTGCTGGGGCGACCGGTGCCGGGCCTGCCGACGGACGCGCCTCGCCGGCACGGCCGGGCGGAGTCGGGGCTTCCGTGGCCGCCGGTTCCGCGCCGCCGGCAGGCAGGCTGGCCGCCTTGGCCTCGATTTGCTTCATGGCCGCCAGCACGTCCGGGTCGTTGGGATACCGCTGCAGGATCGTCTCGTATTCGAGGATTGCCGACGAAAGCTGACCCAACTGCAGATAGGCCTGGGCGATGCGCTTGGCCGTGCGGACCATCTCTTCGTCGCGACCCAGCTTCGAGTAGGCCTCCTTGAGGATTTCGAGCGACTGATAGTCCTGCGGCTGCGATTGAGTGATCACCTCGAACATCTCAATCGTCTGCATCAACTGCGCGATTTCGCTCTGACTCAGTGCGGTGGCCACTGTTTTGTCCCGTTCGTCGCGATGCTCGCAGACTCTTGCCGCTGCGGCAGGCGGCGCGGGTGGAGGGGACGCTTCCCGCGGCACCCGGTTGATCCCAATCTAAAGCGCGGGCGCAACACGCGCAATCTATCTTGAGCCGGCGCAACAGTCCGGAGTGCATCCGGGCGGAACCACCACGATTCGTGACGCAAGCCCCCGGCTTGCGGCGGTACCGGCAATCTTCCAGGTGGCCGCTTCCGCCGGACCGGAGGCAGCCCGGGGACATCGCCAAGCATGCAGACTTGGGCGGCTCGGCTTGGCCCGGGGGTACGTGCGCGCGGCAGCAGCCGGGGCGGACGCTGGCCGCAAGAAATGTCCGTTTTCCGACAACGCCGGTGTAGGAGCAATTCCGGCTGTACAACTACGGTTGCCATAAAGCTTGTGCACGAGCGGACGGACAGAATCGCGCCCCCGGCGGAACGGGTGGAGCGGCCCCGGCAGACCTCCGGGCCGGTCCCGGACGGCTGCGAGACCGCTTTTGGCGCGCCGCGGGATTTTCTGGACAACCGTTTTGTTTACACGGTGATCTCGTCCCGGGCCGGCGGCCTGTCGGTGGGGGTGAACATGAACCCGGACCGGCGGTGCAATTTCGATTGCGTCTATTGCGAGGTGCCGCGCGGCACGCCGACGCGCGAGTCGCGGCTGGACGTGGAGGTCATGGCCGCGGAGTTGCGCCACACCTTGGCAGACGTGCGGGCCGGGCGGCTGCGGGAACGGCCGGGCTACGGCAGCTTGCCGGCGGAGCTGCTCCAACTGCGCCACGTGGCCCTCAGCGGGGACGGCGAGCCGACGCTCTGCCCCAATTTCGCCGAGGCCGTCGAGGCTGTGGTGCACGTGCGCGCGCGGGGCGACTTCTTCAAGCTGGTGCTCATCACCAACGCCACCGAGCTGGATCGCCCCCAGGTCCAGGCCGGCTTGCGGCACTTCACCAAGAGCGACGAGATTTGGGCCAAGCTGGACGGTGGCACGCAGGCGTACTTGGACAAGGTCAGCAAAGTGCGCGTGCCGATGGCGCGGATTCTGGACAACATTGCGACGCTGGGACGGCAACGACCGGTGGTCATTCAAAGCCTGTTTCCCGCCATTCTGGATGAGGAACCCCCCGAGTCGGAGATTCTGGCGTATGCCGCGCGACTGTCGGAACTCAAACAGGCCGGCGCACAGATCGCCCTGGTTCAAATCTACTCCGCTACCCGCCCGTCCCGCCGCTCGGAATGCAGCCACCTGCCGTTGCGCACCCTGTCCCGCATCGCCCAAACCGTCCGGCAGCTTACCGGTTTGAAGGCCGAAGTGTTTTAACCCCGCCCTTGACCGGCGGCCGGTAGCCGATGTGCCGGCGCGCGCCGGCCTTTCGGGCGGCCCGCTGTTGACCGGGCGCAAGGCTGTGGTTCCGACTGGCCACAGCCACCTGTTTGCGCCACTCTGCCACCCTGATGAATATGACGCGACATCTGCTAACCGCCGCCGGCCTGCTTGTGCTCACGGTGTCTGCCCCGACGGTCAATCTCGCTGCCGCCGCCCAGGGCGGTCAAGATTCCGAAACCCCTCCTCCATCCACGGGCAACCGGCTGCTGCTCTGGTACCGCCAACCCGCCGCCGTCTGGCCGGAGGCGCTGCCGGTGGGCAACGGCCGGCTGGGCGCGATGGTCTTTGGCGGCACGGAACGCGAGCGCATCCAGTTTAACGAGTCCACGCTCTGGCTGGGCGAACCGCACGATTACGCGCACACGGGCGCGGTGCAGCACCTGGCCACCATCCGCCGCCTGCTGTTCGAGGGCAAACAGAAGGAGGCCGAGGACCTGGCCATGAGGGAGTTCATGAGCGTGCCGCTCCGGCAGATGCCCTACCAGCCGTTCGCCGACCTGCGGTTCACCTTCCCGGGTCATGACGCCGCCCGGGATTACCGGCGCGAACTGGACCTGGACGAGGCAACCGCCCGCGTCAGCTACCAGGTTGACGGCGTCACCTTCCGCCGCGAGGTGTTCGCCAGCGCGCCGGACCAGGTGATTGTCGTGCGCCTGACTGCCAGCGCGCCGGGCCGGCTGAACGGCCGGGTGACCTTCACCTGTCCGCATTCCAACGCGGTGGTGACGGCGGTCGGCGGCAACCGGCTGGCACTGCGTGGCCGGCTCAAGGACTTCCATGCGCCGAACAAGTGGAAGATCGAGCGGCCGCTGCGGTTCGAGGCGTTGCTGGAGGCGCGCGCGGACCAAGGCTCGGTGCGGGTGGACGGGCAGGAGATCGAAGTCCGGGACGCAACGGCGGTCACGCTGCTGCTGGCGGCGGCCACCAGTTTCAAGAATTTCCAAGACGTTTCCGGCGACCCCGCCGCCGCGTGCGCGCAGACCTTGGGGCGGCTGGCCGGGGGGGCCTTCAGCACGCTGCGGGCGCGGCACGTGGCCGACCACCAACGCCTGTTCCGGCGCGTGGCGCTGGACCTTGGCGGCGGCGACGCGGCGGCGCTGCCCACCGACGAGCGGCTGCGCCGGGCCGTCGAAGTGGACGACCCGGACCTTGCGGCGCTGGTGTTCCAGTACGGGCGCTACCTGTTGATCGCCTGCAGCCGTCCTGGCGGCCAGCCCGCCAACCTACAAGGGCTTTGGAACGAGAGCCTCAACCCGCCCTGGGACAGCAAGTTCACTTGCAACATCAACACCGAGATGAATTACTGGCCGGCGGAGGTGGGCAACCTGGCCGAGTGTCACCGCCCGCTGTTCGACGCCCTGGACGAGCTGGTGGTGTCCGGCCGCCGCACGGCGCAGCAGCACTACGGTGCGCGCGGCTGGGTGTTGCACCACAACTTCGACCTCTGGCGGGGCACCGCGCCCATCAACCACAGCGACCACGGCATCTGGGTCACCGGCGGGGCATGGCTGAGCCTGCATTTGTGGGAGAGCTTTCTGTTCTCGCAGGACCGCGAGTTCCTCCGCCGGCGCGCGTGGCCGGTGATGAAGGAGGCGGCGCTGTTCTTCACGGATTTTCTGGTGGAAGACCCGCAGCGAGGCTGGCTGATCAGCGGCCCGTCCAATTCCCCCGAGCAGGGCGGGCTGGTCATGGGGCCGACCATGGACCATCAGATCATCCGCTCGCTGTTTGCCGCGTGCAGCGAGGCGGCGCGCCTGCTGGGCACGGAGGCGGACTTTGCCGCGCGCCTGGACGCGCTGCGGGCGCGGCTGGCGCCCAATCAAATCGGCCGCCACGGTCAGTTGCAAGAATGGCTCGAAGACAAGGATGACCCGAACAACAAGCATCGGCATGTCTCGCACCTGTGGGGGGTGTATCCGGGGGCGGACATCACCTGGCAAACGACCAACTTCTTCCAGGCCGCGCGCCAGTCGCTGCTGTTTCGCGGGGACGAGGCGACCGGGTGGAGCATGGGCTGGAAGGTCAACCTCTGGGCGCGGTTTTTGGATGGCGACCATGCGTATCGGATTCTGCGCAACCTGCTGGCGCCGGTGGGCCGCCGTGCCAATGGCGGGTTGTATCCGAATCTGTTCGACGCCCATCCGCCGTTCCAGATTGACGGGAACTTCGGCGCCACGGCCGGGATTGCCGAGATGCTGCTGCAAAGTCACCTGCGGACCGCGGACGGTCGGTTTGTGCTGCACCTGTTGCCGGCCCTGCCCGGCGCCTGGCCCAATGGCTCGGTCCGCGGCCTGCGCGCCCGGGGCGGCTTCGAGGTGGACCTCACCTGGCGGGAGGGGCGGCTGACCACGGCCACGGTGCGCAGCACGGCGGGTCAGGGCTGCCAGCTCCGTTACGGCGACAGGACGGCGGACCTTCGGCTCAAGCGCGGCCAAACGCAGACCGTGGACGGCACACTGCGCAACATCAGCGGCCGGCGTTGAGCGGTCCGGCGGGGCCGGTTCATTCGTTGACCTGCCACGCCGACCAGAGCAGACCCCGGGCGGCGAGTCAGATGTCCACGAACTTGCCCGGGTTCAGGATGCCCCGCGGGTCCAGGGTGCGTTTGAGGCGGCGGTGCAGGGCGCGGACGGCGGGGCTGACGGCCAGGGGCCACCAGCGTCGTTTGGCGATGCCGATGCCGTGTTCGCCGGTGATTGCGCCGCCCCAGGCCAGCACCTGGCGGAACAACTCGTCCAGCGCCGCCTCCGCTCGGGCCTTCGCAGCGGGCCGGGTGAAATCCACCATGATGTTGGTGTGGATGTTGCCGTCGCCGGCGTGCCCGAAGCAGGCCACCGGCAGATCGTGTTTGCGCTGCAGCCGCGCAGCAAACGCGAACAGGTCTTCCAAGCGGCCGCGCGGGACCACAATGTCCTCGTTGAGCTTGGTCAGCCCGGTGTCACGCAGCGCGTAGGAAAACTCGCGGCGGATTTGCCAAACCTCTTCGCAAGCGTCCGCGCCCAGGCCCACCTGAACGAACACCGGCCGCTGGCGGGCCAGCACACGCCGGACGGCGCGGACCTCGCCGCGCACGGATGGTTCCTGGCCATCCAGTTCGATAATCAGGTGCGCCTTGCAACCGCGGAGGCGGGCGCTGCGGGTGCGTTGGTAGGCGGCGGCGAGCGTGAAGGCGTCGGCCAATTCCAGCGCCGCCGGCAGCAGCCCGGTCTCCAGAATCCCGTGCAACGCCCCCACCGCGCGGCGCATCGAGTCGAACCCCACGGCGAGCATGGCGCGGAACGGGGGCAGGGGCAGCAACTTCAGGGTCGCCTCGGTCACCACGCCCAGGAGGCCCTCCGAGCCGACGAACAGCCGGTGCAGCTCGAAGCCGGTCTTGTTCTTGTGCGTGCGCCCGCCCAGGCGCAGCACGGTGCCGTCGGCCAGCACCACCTCCAGGCCGAGCACATAATCGCGCGTGACGCCGTATTTGAGGCAACGCGGGCCGCCGGCGTTGGTGGCAATGTTGCCGCCGATCGAGTTGTCGGCCCGGCTGGCGGGGTCGGGCGGATAAAACAGGCCGCGGCGCTCGACGGCTTGCTGCAGTTCGGCAGTGATGACGCCGGGTTGGACAACGGCGACAAAATCCCGCGGGTGAATCTCGAGGATGCGATTCATGCGCGCCAGCGAGAGGACGATGCCGCCGCGCAGCGGCACGCAGCCACCGACGTAACCGTGGCCGGCGCCGCGGGCCGTGACCGGGATGCGGTGCCGGTGGGCAAAACGGAGCAGGGTGGCGACCGTGCGAGTGCTGCGGGCCAGCACGACGGCTTGCGGGCGTTTGGAGGCAAACCACTTGTCCCCGGCGTGCGCTTCCAACGTGGGCGTGTCGAAGCGGACCTCGTCAGCCGGCAGCAGGCGGGCGAGCCGGCGCGGCCAGTCAGCGTGTGGCGGGGTCATGCGTCCAGCGGCGTGGATTGATTCAGAAACCGGCGCGCCTCGTCGGCTTCGGCTTCCGGGACCTGGACGCAGATGCCGCCGGCGGCCATGGCGTAACCATCCAAGCTGAGGGCAGCGGCTTCGTGGATGACCTCGGCGTGAAAGCCGGCGGCGTCCAGCCGCGAGCGGGCCAGTTGGGCGTCGGCCGGGTTGAACGCTGTCAGAACGGTGACGAGTTTCATGTGGCGCTGCCGGGGGATGTTGGAGGCTCGGGAGCGGGTGTGCCCTTGGTTTCGGCGAAGACGATCACGCCCGCCCCGGTTTGGATGGTACTTTGGACCTGGGCTTGGATCTCCTGGCCAATGAGGTGCCGGGCGTTGTTGATAACCACCATGGTGCCGTCCGGCAGGTAGCCGACACCCTGGCCCTTGTCCTTGCCCTCGCGCACGACCCGCAGGCTGATGCCCTCGCCGGGCAGCAGCACCCGGCGCAGCGCCTGCGCCAGCGAGTGCAGGTTCACGTGGCTGATGTTCTGTAACTCGGCCACTTTGCCCAGGTTCTGGTCGTTGGTGAATAGCTTGGCGTTGAGGTTGCGCGCCAGCCGCAGCAACTTGGCGTCCACGTCCTGCTCGTCCGGGAAGTCTCCGTCGTGAATCTTGACCTCGTTGCGCTTGTTCTGGCGGAGGCGGTTGAGCATGTCCAGCCCCCGGCGACCGCGGGCGCGTTTGATGGCGTCGGCCGAGTCGGACAATTGTTGCAACTCGCGCAGGACAAACCTGGGCACGACCAAAATGCCCTCGACAAACCCGGATTCCACAAGGTCGGCGATGCGGCCGTCAATGATGACGCTGGTGTCCAGCAGCAGGAGGTTGTCGGGTTTGCTGCGCGGGGCGAAGCGGACGTAGGGGATGATGAGGGAGAAATCCTCCTTGTTGCTGCGCATGGCCAGGATGATGCCGATATAGCTGAAGCCCAGAAACAGGCACAGGCGCACCAGCCAGCGGGTGGGTTCGTCCGGCACGGTGTCGAAGAGGCCCGACCGGTCAATCAGCATGGCCACCACCGTGCCCAGCAGCAGGCCAAAGGTGGTGGCTGAAAAGGCCCGCAGCGAGAAGCCCTTGAGCATCTCGTCCACGGCGATGAGCAGGCCGCCGAAGCCGAAGCCGATCAGCAAGCCCAGGACGGGATGGCCGGTCCACTCGGGTCGGACCTGGCTGACGGCGTAGCCGCCGGTGACGCACATTGCAAGGAACAGCAGGCGAATAACCCAGATGGCCATGACTCAAGGGAACGGATGTTTCGGCGACCGCAGGGACGTCGCCGAGGGCTGGTTAGTGGCCGGTAGCTTGGGTTTCCAGAGCAGCCGCCACAGGCCGAGCCGGTTCAGGTTGCTGGTGGTGATGCTCAGATTCTGAGCGATGCTGGCCATGTCGGCGGCCAGGCGCTCGTCGTAAATGAGCCGTCCGGCCGTGCCCCTGCCGGCGCGCACGTCCGCCAGCACCTCACGGAGCGTCTCGGTGGCGTTCTCGATGTTGTCCAGGGCGGCGCAGATGGCATTGGTGTGGGTGTCCAGCAGGCCGTTGACGTGGACGGAGAATTGGCTGAGCTGTTGGGAAAAGAAGGCGAGGTTGCTGACGGACTCCGACACCACCGGGGCATTGGTTTGGACCAGGTCTTGGACGCGATCCACCGTGGTGGCAGCGCGGCCGGAGACCAACCGGAGGTTCTGGAGGGTGTTGGAGACCTCGACCAGCGTGGCCTCGTTGAGCACCAGCCGGCGGATGTCGGCCACGGTCTCGTCCAGCCTCTTGGCCGTGGCGTCAATGCGGCGGATGAAACCGCTGGCGTCGCGGGCGGTTTGCTGGAGGTTGAATGGCGGCGGGCAAACGGCCTCCTCGCCCGGCTCGAAAAAGCGCGCGGTGAAGTTGGTGTCCGGATACACGGCCACGTACTGGTCGCCCAAAAACCCGCTCTGCTCCAGGACAAACACCGCGTTGGTGCGGATGCGGTACTGCTGGCGGATCTTGAGGGTCAGCACCACGGATTCGCCGTTGGACGAGAGCGTCACTTTCACCACGTTCCCCACGGGGAAGCCGGCCATCCGCACGTCCGCCCCGTGTTTGATGCCGCCCACGTCGCTGGTGCGCAAATACAGTTCGTAGGTCCGCGCAAACCGGGTTACCCCCTTGCTGAAGCCAATGAACAACACCCCCAGCAGCACCAGGCCCACCAGGACAAACAGGCCGACCTTGACTTCCAAACGCGATGTTTCCATGTCAGAAATCCACCGTCTTGGGATCGGACACCCCGTCAATGAAACGCCGGATCACCGGGTCTTGCGAGGCAAAAATGGCCTCGGTAGGCCCGGCGGCATGGATGCGGCCCTGATGCAGTAGCAGGACGCGCTGGCCGACGCGCCGGGCGCTGCGCAGGTCGTGCGTCACCACCACGCTGGTCACCCGCAGCCGGTCGCGAATCCGAATAATCAGCCGGTCAATGCTGTCGGCCACGATCGGGTCCAACCCGGTGGTCGGCTCGTCGTACAAGAGGATTTGCGGGCGATAGACGATCGCCCTGGCCAGGCCGACCCGCTTGCGCATGCCGCCGGACAGCTCGGCGGGTTTCTTGTCCTGGATGCCGGGCAGGTCCACCACCTCCAGCGCCTCGGCCACGCGCCGGGCCACCTCACCGGGGGTCAGGTCGTTGCGATGGCGGAACGCGAACGCCACATTCTCCCCCACCGTCAGCGAGTCGAACAGCGCCGCCCCCTGAAACAACATGCCAAACTTGCGCCGCACCCGGAGCAGCTCCCGCTCGCTCATGCCCACGATGTTCTCCCCGTCCACCAGCACCTGGCCGCCGTCCGGTTGCAGCAGGCCGATGAGATGCTTGAGCAGCACGCTCTTGCCGCAGCCGCTGCGGCCCATGATGACCACCGATTCCCCGGTTTCGATCCGCAGGTCCACCCCGGCCAGCACCGTCTGGCGGCCAAACTGCTTCCACAACTGACGGGTCTCAATCACAACCCCAGCGCCAGATACAGCGGCGTCAATCCCAGCGTCAGGAAAAAGTTCGCCACCAGAATCGCGATGGATGCATACACTACCGCCTCGGTGGTGGCCCGACCAACCCCTTCTGCACCCTCGCCGCAGCACAAGCCTTTGTGACAGCCCACCAGTGCCACAATGCCCCCGTAAATAAAGGCCTTCGTCACCCCCAACGCCACGTCCACCGCCCCCGTGTAACGCAGCATGTTGTGCCAGGAGTAGGCCGGGTCCATGCCCAGCAGGTACACCCCGACAACATAGCCCGCGCCGATGCCGATGCCGATGGACTCGGCGGTTAGCAGCGGCAGGGCGAGGTGTGCCGCCAGCAGGCGCGGCACGACCAGGTAATCCACCGGATGCGTGGCCAGCGTGCGCAGCGCGTCAATCTGCTCGGTCACCCGCATCGTGCCCAGCTCGGCCGCGATGGCCGCCCCAACCCGACCCGCCACCATCAGCCCGGTCAACACCGGCCCCAACTCGCTGCACATCGAAACGCTCACCACCGCCAGCGTGGCCGTGTCCATCTTCACCTTGTGGAACTGGAAGAACGTCTGCGCGCAGAGCACCATCCCGGTGAACGCCCCGGTGATCAGCACCACGGACTGCGATTTGACGCCCATGAAATGGACCTGGTACAGCACATCGCGCCAGGCCACTTGGGCGCGCAGCACGGCCACCATGGCCTCCTTGGCCAACAGCGCCAGCCGGCCCAGGCCCTGCAACCACTCCCGCCACCAGTATGCCCGTCCCTGGTTCATGCGACGCCGGTTTAGCAGAACCCCGACGCCGCAGGAAGAAAAAGACGCGCCCAGAAAGAAGGGCAGCCGGACGGAGCCGCCTGCGTCGGGGCGCAAGCTGCACGGTTCTGCGCCACACCCGGGGATTCGGTTTGGGTGCGCCCTCGCGGAACTGAACCGGGCGGACGTCCTTGACCCTGCTTGTGCCGTTGCCGCATCCTGCGGCCCAGACAGGTATGCCAGACGACATCCTCTCCGATCTCCGGGCCATCGTGGGCGACGCCAACGTGCTGACGGCGCAGGAGGACCTCATCCCGTATTCGTTCGACGGCACGGCGGCGCTGCGGCAAATGCCCCGGTGCGTTGTGTTCCCGCAGTCCACCGAGCAGGTGGTGGCCGTCCTTAACCTGGCCAACCGCACCAAGACCCCCGTGGTCACACGCGGCACGGGCACTGGCCTGAGCGGCGGCAGCCTGCCCGTGCCGGGCTGCATCGTGTTGTGCCTCGTCAAGATGGACAAAGTCCTCGAACTGGACCGGGCCAATCTGACGATGCATGTCCAGGCCGGCGTCACCACCCAGACGGTTTTCGACACGGCGGCGGCAGCCGGCCTGTTTTATCCGCCCGACCCCGGTTCGATGAAGATTTCGACGATCGGCGGCAACGTGGCCGAAAACTCCGGCGGCCTTCGCGGTCTCAAATACGGCATCACCCGCAACTACGTCATGGGCTTGCAGGTCGTATTGGCCGACGGCACGGTCGTGCAGATGGGCAACAAGTGCGTCAAGGACGTGGCCGGGTATTCGCTCAAGGACCTGTTCATCGGCTCGGAAGGCACGCTGGGGGTCATCACCGAGGTGCTGCTGAAGCTCATCCCGAAGCCGGCCGCCAAGAAGACCATGCTGGCCACCTACGGGCAGATGGACGAAGCAGCCCAGACGGTTTCCGACATCATCGCGGCGCAGATCATCCCTTGCACGCTGGAGTTTCTGGACCGCACCACGATCCGGTGCGTCGAGGAGTTTGCCAAGGTGGGGCTGCCATTGGACTGCGAGGCGCTGCTGCTCATGGAAACAGACGGGCATCCGGCGGCGGTCGAGGAAGAGGCCGCGCGGATGGTGCAGATCGCCCGCAACAACCACGCCCGCGAGGTGCGGGTGGCCGGCGACGAAGCCGAGGGCATTCGCCTGGCAGTGGCCCGCCGGAACGCCTTCTCCGCCCTGGCGCGGGTTTCGCCCACGACCATCCTGGAGGATGCTACCGTGCCCCGCAGCGAGCTGGCGAAGATGATCCGCTTCATCCAGACGGTGGCCCAGAAATACAACGTCCGCATCGGCACCTTTGGCCACATGGGCGACGGCAATCTGCACCCCACCTTTCTAACCAACGAGCGCAACACGGAGGAGATGCACCGCGTCGAGCAGGCCGCCAAGGAGATTTTCGACGAGGCCATCCGGCTGGGCGGCACAATCACTGGCGAACACGGCGTGGGCGTGGCCAAAAAGGCCTTTCTGCCCAAGTTGGCCGGAGACGCCCAGATGCGCGTGCTCCAGCAACTCCGCCGGGTCTTCGACCCGAACGGGATTCTGAATCCCGGCAAGCTCTGCGACTGAGCGGTCGCGCCGGCTGTCGGCCGGGCGCCCGCCCGCCTCAGCCCACGGCCAGATTCACCAACTTGCCCGGCACGACGACCACCTTCTTGATCGTCTTGCCCGCCAGGAACGGTTGCACCTTGGGCGAGGCCTTGGCGGCTGCCTCCAGCGTCGCCCGGTCGGCGTCCGCCGGCAGCCGGATCACATCCCGCAGCTTGCCGTTGACTTGGACCGGGATTTCAATCTCCGCCTCCGCCAGCAACGCCGGATCAAACGCGGGCCACGGGGCGTAGGCCAGGGAGGGACGCGTGGCGGACGTCGCCAGGTGCAGCTTCTCCCAAAGCTCCTCGGCCAGGTGCGGGGCAAACGGGTGCAGCAGTTGGAGAAACGTCCGCAGCACTGCCACCGGTCGGGTCGGCCACGTCATGGCTTCGTTCACAAACACCATCAGGGCCGAAATGGCCGTGTTGAACCGCAACCCGTCCAAGTCTTCGGTGACCTTCTTGATGCAGGCGTGCAACGCCTTCAACTGGGCGGGGGTCGGCGACACGTCCTGGAGGCGGGCGTCCAGTCGGATACGGCCCAGCAGCGGCTCGCCTTCCTCGGGGCTGGCGGCCATGGTCTCCGCCTGCTCGAACTCTGTCTGGCTTTGCTCGTCCACAAACAGCCGCCACACGCGCCCCAAGAAACGGTACACGCCCTCGACCCCCTTGGTGCTCCAGGGCTTGGTGTCCTGCAGTGGCCCCATGAACATCTCGTACAGCCGGAAGGCGTCCGCGCCGTATTCCCGCAGGATGTCGTCCGGATTGACCACATTGCCGCGGGACTTGGACATCTTCTGGCCGTCCTCGCCCAGAATGAGGCCTTGGTTGACCAGCTTGAAGAACGGCTCGGGGGTGGAGACGTAACCCAGATCGAAAAGCACCTTGTGCCAGAACCGCGCGTAGAGCAGGTGCAGCACGGCGTGCTCCGTGCCGCCCACGTAAAGGTCAACGCCCGGGGTGGGCGACTTGACGGCACTGTCCTTGAAGAGTAGCGTTAGAGCACGACGGTCGGTTTCAGCCGTAGAGAGCGGGGCCCCCATGGCGGTATCGCTCGCCGTCGTTTTTCTTACATACAGGGTCAGGACCGCGAGATAGTTCTTCGACGCGTGGACTTCTTCGACGACAAACAGCGTTCCATTCATCCGCTTGGAGTAACGCAACAGTTCCAAACCGCGTTCATTCTTGCCGAGCGACTCGATTTGGTCGGGCAGCAGGAGAACCCAGGGAAGCGCCTCGAAATGCTCCGGCGTCACTGCGATTTGTCCGCGCGCCTCTTCCAAAGCAGGAATGCCGTGGACCTTGAAGGAACGCCGGATCGCGTAGTTATCAAGCACATGAACGCAGCCAGTGGCGTCGAACCCAGCCAGCGCTTTGATCCTTGCCTGTTCGGCCGCCGTGACCGGCCCGACGACGACGCGTTGGCGCGGACCCGCCGGATTCTGCAGTGCCAATCCGACGAGCCGTCGAATGTCCGCGACGACGTCCTCGACGCTGTTGGGCAGCCGAAGCCGGTCCGTTCCCATCCAGTAACGCTCGGCTTCCCGGCCCACAAAGGTCTCGGGATTCCGGGCGTCCAGATAGCGCAGATAGTACCAGCACGAGCCGGCCCACTGCGGCATGGTGTTGGTCTCGCGCTGCAGGGTCTGCCCATCCCGGTTTACGCGCACCCAGTCGGTGATGCGCGCCAGCGGCGGCTCGGGCGTGCCGCTGGGCTTGAAGTCCTCGATCTCGGGCAGCGTGACCGGCAGCTCACTCTCGGCCACCGCGATGGCCTGGCCATCCTCATCCAGCAGGATGGGGAACGGCTCGCCCCAGTAGCGTTGTCGCGAGAACAGCCAGTCGCGCAGCTTGTA
>Ga0073932_1003138_pt1 | contig 23100 bp, 14 predicted proteins | sample DewCreD2012metaG_FD_76967 | JGI IMG/M metagenome (GOLD analysis project Ga0073932, IMG submission 76967) | Hot spring sediment bacterial and archeal communities from British Columbia, Canada, to study Microbial Dark Matter (Phase II) - Dewar... ...
GGAATTTTTATCAAGAAAGAACTTACACAACTTATTGGATTGAGTTCACCGGAGACAAAAAATTTCATCCTTTCACTTGAAGAAAATTCGCTTACAAAAATCATTAGAAAAGCCGCTGAGGAAACTGCTGTAAATCTTAAACAAGGTACTTATATTTATGCAAAGGGACCATCATATGAAACACCGGCAGAAATTCAGTTCTTCAAAAAATTTGGTGCTGATGCAGTAGGAATGTCAACTGTTCATGAAGCAATTTTCTCGGCTTATCTTGGAATGGAAACTGCAGTAATATCTTGCATTACTAATTACGCAGCCGGAATTTCAGAAAAAAAACTTTCACATTCCGATGTAACAGAAACAGCAGAATTAGTTAAAGAAAAGTTTTCAAATCTTTTAGAATCTGTAATCGAAATAGTTAGATGAGATTACTATTAGGTATTATTAAAAAGTAGCACAGATTACTAATCTGTGCTACAATGAATTTTAAATTTTACATGAAAATTTACAATTAAGAGGATTTTAAAAACTAATTGAACTCAAAATAATTTTAGAAACCAAAACTAAATGCTCCTGAGATAGCACTATATTTAGCCATATTATAATCAACACTTACTCTGATCGGACCTAAATTTATATTAGTTCCTAACGTAAATCTCGCACCATTTTCTCCTTCCAGTTCATAAGAAATTCTTGTTGGTTGTGGACCAGCCGGAGAATCAAAAACTACATCGTAACCAACTTCCATTTTAGAACTTTCAAAAGAAATTCCTCCGTAAGGCTCAATACTCAATCCACCTGGTCCAAATCTTTTTGATGCATAAACACCAAAAATAGAAGACGATGATTTGAATATCGTTCCAACTTCCATTGATTGAGTAAAATATCCTAAAGAAACATTTAATGGCAGATCAAAAGGAAACCATACTAATGGGTTATGCTGAATTCCAAATCCTGAAAACTTAAATTTTCCTAAATCTTTATTGATTTCAATTTCAGGCAGAATTCTGAGAGAAACTGATGTGCCATAAACCGTTCCAACAGTAACTTGCGGAGCAAATAGTGGAAGTGCAGGTAAATCTTCTAAAAATCCCCCTACGGGCAAAACTATTGTTTTTGAACCAATATTTTGTCCCTGAATAACTTGTCCAGGGAAAACAACTTTCACAGAATCATTTTTTGAGCCGACAATTGTTGGTCCGCTAATACTGACATTAAAATATTTACTTATTATTTCATTGATAATATTTTGTCTTGTAGCACCAGTTATATTACTCGGAACTATTTGTTCTGCTTGATCTCTGCTAAATCTGAAATCACCAGAAGACGAGAAAGTTTTACCTTCATCACTAAAAAAGGTCGCCATTGCAACGAAACTAATATCAACATCAAGACTAAGTTTAGTTGCTGATGGAGCTTTTCTAACCCAACCAGAATTTAGATTAGATCCAAAAGCTGAACCAATAGGAAGGACATACGCTTTACTTGCTTCTCCCGAAATCTTGCTTAGAGTTTCATCTAAAGATTGAGCATATATTTTAGAATTTGTTGTTAAAAACAGAATGAATAAAAGGAAATAAAATAATTTTTTCATTTATACCTCCTTAGATTATAAAGTTAAATAAAGATTACTACACAATGATATTATTGTTTATTAAAGCAAAAAATAGGTCATTTGTATTATTTTTATAAGAAATTGATGATGTGATATCACAAAGTGGGCAGGGACGGAATCGAACCGCCGACACAAGGATTTTCAGTCCTTTGCTCTACCGACTGAGCTACCTGCCCTTTCAAAATTCGACGAGCAAAAATAAGTATTTTTCATAATTTCACAAAAATCATTCAACTGTTACGCTTTTTGCCAGGTTTCTTGGTTGGTCAACATTTAACCCTTTTTTAACTGCTATGTGATATGCCAAGAGCTGTAAAGGAATTACTGTTAAAATTGGTTTTAACATTGCTACTGTTTGTGGAATATAAATCACGTGTTCGACTAAATCTTGTATTTCTTCATCGCCTTCACTGGCAATTGCAATAATACGACCACCTCTTGCTTTAACTTCTTGGATGTTACTAATAATTTTCTCATAAGTTGCATCTTTGGGAGCAATAAAAACAACAGGCATATCTTCATCAATAAGTGCTATAGGACCATGTTTCATTTCTGCAGCAGGATAACCCTCTGCGTGAATGTAAGAAATCTCTTTTAACTTCAAAGCACCTTCTAATGCAACGGGGAAATTATATCCTCTTCCTAAATACAAGAAATTTTTAGCATCTTTGAACTCTTCTGCTATTGCTTCTATTTTGTCGTTTAGTTTTAATATATCTGCAACTTGCTCCGGTATTTTCAAAATTGATTTTGCAATTTCCCTTCCATTTTCGATACTTAAATTTTTTCTTCTTGCAATCAGAAGAGTTATAAGAGACATTACTATTAACTGAGAGGTAAACGCTTTGGTTGAGGCGACTCCAATTTCAGGACCGGCGTGAATGTAAACACCTGAGTCACTTTCTCTTGCAATCGAACTTCCAACAACATTACAAACTCCAAGTGCTATACCTCCACGCAATTTTGTTTCTCTCAATGCAGCTAAAGTATCGGCAGTTTCACCACTCTGGGAGATAAAGAATACAGCATCTTTTTTGTTTATAATTGGATTTCTATATCTGAATTCAGAAGCATATTCTACTTCTGTTGGGACACGAATGAATTGTTCAAACATATATTCTGCAACTAAAGCAGCATGCCAACTTGTTCCACAAGCAGTAATGATAAATCTATCAACATCCAACAAATCCTCAATTATGTTTTCTAATCCACCAAGTTTTGCCGTACCTTCATCAATTAATACTCTTCCTCTTATTGAATTTCTTAATGAATCCGGCTGCTCCATTATCTCTTTTAGCATAAAATGAGGATAGCCGCCTTTATCAATTTCGTCAAGTGTAAGTGCAATTTCAGAAACTTCTTTTATAACAGCCTCATCATAAATTGTCTTTATCTGGCAATCATTTTGGGTTATAAGTGCAATTTCACCATCTTCAAGATATATTACGTTCTTAGTGTGAGCTAAAACAGCAGAGACATCGGAAGCAACAAAATTTTCCTTCTCACCGATACCTATTATCAATGGAGAACCTTTTCTTGCGGCGATTATTTTATCAGGCTCTTTTGAATAAATAATTGCAAGTCCATAAGTTCCTTCAACTTCCTGAAGAGCTAACTGTGTTGATTTGAAAATATCATATCCTTTTTTAAGGAATGAGTCTATTAAATGTGCAATTACTTCTGTATCAGTTTCACTTTGAAAATTATATCCTTTATGAATTAAAATTTTTTTTAATGTTTTATAATTTTCAATTATACCATTATGAATTAAAAATAATGTCTCTTCAGAATTTGTATGTGGATGAGCATTTATTTCATTTGGGATGCCGTGAGTTGCCCAACGAGTATGTCCAAGTCCAATATTAGCATTTAAGTTTAATTCATCAAGTCTATTTTGTAATTCAGTAACCTTACCTTTTTTCTTAACGATAACTGATTTCCCATTATTGATAATTCCAATTCCAGCAGAGTCATAGCCACGATATTCTAATCTTTTTAGACCTTCAATTAAAAGAGGGATACAGTTTTTACTTCCAATATATCCAACAATACCACACATAAAAACTCCTATTTAAGTTTTGAGAATTTATAAATTCCTGATTTAGTTTTATCACTAAACTTTGTGATAATTTTATAAAGATAAACTCCGTTTGCTATTTCGTCTCCATCTTCGTCTTTCCCATCCCAGAAAACTCTATTAAATCCCATTCTTAAAGAATTCGGAGGGATTATAATCTCTTTTATAAGTCTTCCAGCGATAGTGAAGATTTTTAATCTCATTTCTTCAGGAGGATTTTTTCCTAAAATTTCAAAAGTAAAATAAGTATCATCCTTAAAAGGATTTGGATAATTGTAAATATTTCTGATGTCAGACTGATTACTTACGTAGAAAACTGTCCTGTATGAAACCGTATCAAAATAATTATTTGAAGCATCCTTTGCCAATACTTCCAAAATATGTCTCCCATCGTTTAGTTTAGGCTTCCAAAGAACCGATGCTTTGGAATTTGGAAATGGAGTATAATTAAAAGTTAAAGCAGGATTTGAGAATCGCAGCGGAATATTATTATGAATAATTGTAAAGTTGGTAGTATCTAATGGCAAAGGACTATTATCTTCTAATGTAATAAGAACCTCTGGCTCGGATGAAATAAGATCACCATTTAATATTTCCCTACCATCAAAAGTAATTTTGAAAGTTGGAGATAGAGAATCTCTTGATACATAGAAAGAATTTTCAGTAACATTATTAAAAGTAAAAAATTCTTTTACCGGGACAGTAACTAATACTTTGAAATCAATATCAGTTACTGGTGCGGTATAAAGCAAAGTATCTGTAGAAATAATTTTAGAAAATTGAATGATAGAATCTTTTTTCACATTAAAATAATTAGAGAACACTGGTAAATCTGAGTTATTAATATAGAAGTCAAATTTAACTGAATCAGCATCTGAAAGACCAATATTTTTTATTTTAAGATTTAATTTATTATCAAATCCCTGCATTAAAGTGTCTCGCTCAAAAGTTAAATAGTCTGGGGCGAAATGTATATCAGGAAATTGAGTAAAATTAACCTTTAAATTCTTGAACTTCAATGGTTGGGAAGATTGATCTGAAGTATCAACGAAAGAAAAGATCATCTTTACGAATTCATATTTAGAATGAAGGCTGGATAAGTTATAATCACTCGGAATATTTACTCCAACCGTATCCCAAATCTGAAAATTAGGTGTTCTGGCAAGCAAAATATTTGAATAACTTCCCTGAGAATTATTGTTGTCAACAGTGTATTTAAGGTCAATAAATTTTATTGCCGGACCTATTTCTGGAGTCTCGATTATTCCATTTGCTTGAACATAAGTACCTTTAAACACATAAAAACCTGATTGATATAAAAACTGGGGAGGTTTATAAGTGCTTATATAAACTAAATTGTTTAATCTGTCGAATGCGATAGAATATAGAATATTCGGTTTATTAAGTGGTAACCATTCCCCTTCATAGAAACCATCCAAGCGATATTTTCTCATATAGTGATTTTCAAAACTCTCAATGGTAATTACATATCCTTCGCTCACAAAAAAGTTTGAAAATCCACGCTGAGATTTTCCAAGGAATTCAACATCGTCTCCAACTTTTGCCCAATTATTCTGTGGGTCAAATTTTCTTAAAACATATTTTTCTCTTTTACCAAGATATCCGGCAGAGAGATTATAAACATATCTTCCATCTGAGGTTACATAATGCCCAAAATTAGCCAATAATCCGTCTATACTTGATATAAGCTCGCCACCAAGAATTACTCTGGAAGTATCGGCAGTAATTGGATTTATTTTCAGCAAAGAAGTGCTGTCACCTGTTGCAACATACAAATATCCATCTGAATGATAAAACATTTGATTTTTTATTGTTACTTCCAGATTTCCTATAGTGCCATAAATCAATCCTTTTGTAGTGCCATTAAAACCTGTCCCCATTTTATATATTTTACTTTTTCTATCAAAATTGTGAGTAACAATATTTCCAAAATAAAGATAAGTACCATCAGTAGCTGTTGCAGTAAAATAAGTTGAGTCCGTTGGGAGTGGTACCCAAATAGTATCAACTAATCTCTCATCAATCGGATAAGGTGGATTTAACTTAGTGTTCAAAATCAAACTATTTAAAGAATCAGAGTAAATAATATTTGATAACTGAAAATCCATTAACTGTTTTTGATGAGCATAAAAACCTTCGCCTGTTTCATTTAAAATTGAAAAAGTCTTTAATTCACTAAAGTTGGTATCAGAATTTGAGAATATAAATGCTTTCCAATAATATATACCATTTGTTAGCTGCGGTGAACGCCAGGTAATAATTCCATCTAAAGGAGTCAACACAGGAGAAGATATTCTTAAAGGAGAGTTCAATAATTTTGAAGTATCTATAACTATCTGATATCTGAAATTTTGTTTAATATATGTTCCGACATCAACAAATCTGAAATCAACGAACTGAGAATTTGTAAAAAAGTTATCATTAGGAGTAATGATATTTGGCCTTGTAATATTGAAAACAGGAAAACTTGCAGAAGCAATATTATCTATCAAATCTAATTCCATCAAAGTATCAACCTGATTAACCGCTACAATTAGATTGATCAGACCATCCTCTTTAACAATCCAATCAAACATAGTAGAATCTATGAAATTAAAATTTGTTAATTTTTTAAAGCCTATCATATTTGAATCAGCGATAAAATGTTTGTAGAGTTGAACTGTTACGGTATCATATTTAAAGGCAGTTCCCATATTTCGTACAAACACTTTAACTTTAACAGTATCATTCTTAAGAGGATTTTTGGGAAAGATACTTATATCAGAATTTTTTACTACGAAATCCGGGTATTCTGGTAATGCAAGTCTTTGTGCGGGGTCTCCTAACAAAGTTAAAACCTGAGTCATTGTACCATAAGCAGGATTAGCTTTAGCTATTAAAATTGCGTCACCAATAGTAAATCGTCTATTGTTAAAAATCTCTCTAAATAATTCCTGATTGAAAAACTTAGCCGTTGGCCATAGAGTAACTCCAGAGCTTCCAAATGTTGCAACACTACCTTTATTGGAAACTGAATTAAATATCTCACCAAAAACTTTTTGATTATCGAAATGCGAAGTATAGCAAGTAACACTAATAACAAAAGGTAATCTGTTTTGATTATTAAGAGCATAAATATCATCATCAGTAAAAACGAAGTCCCACTGATATCCTCCACCATGTCCATAGTAACTTACTATAACAGTACCTTTGTTGATAGATTGTCTGATTTCAGGTCCACTACCTGCAAAAGGGATATATTCTGGTTTATTAGGATACCGGAAAACTTTACTGGTAATACCGCCAAAGGGTTTGACGTAGGTATCTTCAAGAAAAACACTGGCATCATTAAATTTAAATGAATTTTCATCTTCTTCATTAAGCCCACCCGAATAAAGCCCAATAGTTTTTTTCCATTCCTTAGAATTATCAGCAGGATAATTAATAATTTTGGAAATCAGGATATTTGCCTCCGCCTCGTCTTCGCTGGAAATTCTTCCTAAAGCAACATCTGGTATAAAATCATTACCAATTACACAAGCAAACAAATTATCACTGGCTAATTGTCCATAAAGTGAAGCATGAAAAGGCATAGAAGGCATATAACTAACTTTACTATTTTGTAAAATGCCACGATAATCCCTGCTCATATCTCCAAATAAAGCAACATAAGAAATCGTTGGTTCTGTCCAATAATCAAAAACATATTTTATAAAATCTCTAATGGCACTTGGCTCTCTTAATCCAAAACTAAATTCATCATAAATATCCTGAACATCAACGACCATTATTCTCGGATTATCAAAGCCGTGAAGATTTTGTGCTCTAAAATTTCCTAATTGCTGAGCTTGATTTTGAAATTTTCTGTGAGTTACAATGATATAATCCGCTCCGTTAGAAAAATTTCTTAAATCACTTGGAGAGTCTTTACGAATCGAATCTGGGACGAGGAAAAAATCCGGATAAACGCAAAAATACTCCGTGGGAGTTAATACAGTATCTGTAAACCAAACACTTTTATCTACATCATTCCTAATATCAGGATTTGTTATCATCTTCCCATTTTGAGGGATATAAATTTTCATTTGAAGATAAGGATACTCGAACATATAATAATTCAGAATACCATATCTGTTGGGAGGATTTTTGAATTCAAAATAAGGACCTCTTATTTTATGCAGCCTCCAGTATTCAAGTTCAAACCAGTTAACCCTAATGATATCTGTATTAAAATTACAGTTGGTAGAGTCAACTCCAATTATAATATAATTGCTATCGGGAGAACAATAAATACTGTCTCCACCAATGCCCCAATTAAACTCACGCTCAAAAACTGCAGCATTTTGCCCGCCCCAAGTTTCAGAGTCACCAATTTTTTTAAAATTCCACTTAATCCAAGCATTATGTGCTGTTGGACAGGTTGATGCAGTCACTCCATGTAAACTAACTCTGATTTTTGCTTGAGCAATATTTGGATCACGATAAAAGGCAATACTATCTTTAAGCCACATATTAAAGAATGAGATAGGTACCATATTTCTTAAATCTACAGTTGCCCAATTCCAATAATCTCTTTGATCGTTATTGGCATATCCGAAATTATCATACATCTTGTCTTCTTCCCAATGTAGTTTTGTTACAGAGGAAATCACTGGGAAAAATGTATTTTCTGGTTGTCCGTTTTTTAATTGATACTGATAAACTGAATCTGCTTGATATGAAAACCAATATACGTTAGACAAATTATAAATATTAAAACCGGAGAAAGGAGTTGGTTTAACTTTATTACCTACGAATTGAAAATAATCCCCTGAATTGAAAAAACCATCTTGATTTGCGTCAATGATATCTATTGGAATTTTTTCCCCGTTATTAAAAATTTCAAGTTTACCATTCCTTAGTTGTCCATTCGGATTAATTCCAAGTTGTACAAGTTGATCAAAAGTTATTCTATAAACTCCACGCTTGTTTAGGTAAATTTTATACCAATCTTTATTTGGATCATACCAATAATTATTATTTGGGTTATCTAAGTTTTCAACAACTTTACCGGCAAAATTCAAAGCAATATCTTTATTTACAAGTTGGGTTGATATAAATTCGTTTGTTAACCTATCATCATTTTTAGTCTCGATAAAAACTGTGTTATTATCATCTTTTACATAATCAATTCTGAATTTAATTTTTTTATTGAACAATAATTTTCTTTCTACAGGATTAAATTGTATTGGAGAAATAATAAGCGAAGAAAATTTTGAATACCTAAAAATAGATGGTTCCGATTGTTCAACTATTTGGTAAGGGTAAAAAGCATTCCTGCTATAAATCTCAAAGTCATAATTAAGCTTATCAATTGGTTGACCGAGAGAATCAGGGGTTGGTAAAATAAATTTATTAAAAAAAGATTCACTTTGAGTTTCTAATATTTGAATCTTAATTGAGGAATTAAAAGGAATTCCGTATTGAACTATTCTATTTGGTAAAAAAGGCTCTCCTGGTTTTTTTAGCGAAATATCATTATCCATAATAAAAGTGTAAGTATTTCCATTGATTATAGAATCTAAAAAACTAAAATTATTAGAAAAATCACACTCTATTACGGAATAATTTAGATTTGATTCAATGACTTTTAAGAATGAATTTTCAAGTTTTTGAGAGAATAGATTTGAACTAAATAAAAAAATAAACAATAACAGAAACGAATTTTTCTTTTCCATTTTATCCCAAAAATTTTTTTTGATAAATGTAATGTAGATTTAATAATTTGTTGTGGAAAGGTCAAAAATATCTACATCAATAGTACAAATCTATGAAGTCATAATAAATTTAAGTGTTTGTTAGATATTACCTTCATTGGAGATTACAACAGAAATTGTCTTGAAAAGAATTTTCAAATCACTCCAGAGATTTTCTTTTTCATAATATTCAATTTCCATTTTAGTTCTTTGTTCAGGGGTTAATTTTTGTCTCCCATTAACTTGGGAGATACCTGTTATCCCTGGTTTAAATTTAAATACTTGCCTCTGAAATTGATTGTAAGTTTCAGTAATGCTCACCATCTCAGGACGAGGACCTATTATACTCATATCTCCCAGTAAAACATTTATAAATTGTGGGACTTCATCAAAGCTTGTTCTTCTAAGAATTTTGCCAACACGAGTAATCCTTGGATCATTTTCCTGAGTTAATACCGGACCAAAAGCAAGAGCATTATCAATCATTCCTCTGAATTTAATCATTCTGAATGGTTTACCACCTAATCCCGTTCTCTCGTGAATAAAAAAAACAGGTCCTTTTGAATCAAGTTTAATTGCAATCATCGCAATCAGAATTAATGGGAGGGATATGATAAGAATTAATAAACTAATTAAAATATCTGTAAATCGTTTAAGAAAACTACCTTGCTTACCCATTGATAAGAGGGTTATTTCCTATGCTTTTTAAGGATATCAGTAAATACGTTAATAACCTTGTCAATAATATAATCGCTCATTCCTGGATAAATTGGTAAAGATATTAATCGAGGGAAAACTGATGATGCTATTGGAAAATCTTTGTCATTAAGATTAAAAGACTCACTATAAAATAAATGTTTATGCACTGGCATAAAATGAACACCCACGCCTATGTTATTCTTTTTCAGTTCGTCTATAATTTGTGCTCGTGTAGTATTCAGCATTTCAAGATTAAGTCTAATTGGATATAAATGCCAGGATGATTCTCTATCTGATTTAATTGTATGAAGTGTAATTAAATCAAGGTCTTTAAATGCTTCTGTATATCTTTTTGCAATATATTTCCTCGAATTCCACATTTCATCTACTTTCTTAAGTTGAGGTAAACCAAGTGAAGCTTGTAAATCGGTGAAATTATATTTGTAACCGGGAGCAACAACTTCGTAGTACCAGGAACCAGATTCTGAATAACGTTTCCAAGCATCTCTATTTATTCCGTGAAGACGCATAATAGCACATCTTTCGGCAATTTCTTCATTATTTGTACAAATCATCCCACCTTCACCTGTAGAGAGAGTTTTAGTTGCATAAAATGAGAAGCAAGTTACTTCGGATATCGTTCCTATCTTTTTACCTTTATAAGTAGCAGGAAGAGAGTGTGCGGCATCTTCTAAAACCCGTAGATTATATTTTTTTGCCAAATCATTAATCTCATCCATATCACATGGTTGACCACCGTAATGAACAGGAATAATTGCTTTGGTATTTTTTGTTATAGCTTTTTCAATTTGCTCAACAGAAATATTCAGAGTATCCTCATCAACATCAATGATAACAGGCTTGGCTCCGAAATAACAAACAATTTCAGCAGTGGCAGGAAAAGTCATTGTTGGGACAATAACTTCATCTCCTTTTTGAATTCCAAAAGCTTCCAAAGTTAAATGTCCTGCTGCTGTCCAAGAACTCACAGCAACAGACCTTTTACTGCCTATATAATTATTAAATTCTTCTTCAAACTTTATAGTTTTTGGACCCATACTAAGCCAACCCGATTTAAGCGTATCAACCATTTCGTTGATTTCGTCATCAGTTATGTATGGCTTATGGAATAGAAGATAGTCTTTATTCATATAATAATTATTTAAAACCTATAAAAATCCAAAAAATGCTTTTCAATGTAATCAAAACCATCTTTTTTTAAAAATCTTTTTTAAATCTACTTTTTAGTTAACCCGATTAAAAATCCCAGACCATAGCTGAAATGTATTATTGGAAATAAAACAAAAGTTAATATTCTAATTTTAAATTTATTTTTATTTTTTGCCGAAAATATAACATTTAGCAATAAATATAAAATCAGCGGAAAAATTATAATCCAATTATAAAATATCAAAATCGGAGTGAGTATGATATAAATCAAAAAAAATAGTGGAATAAGATGTCTGAGTTTTATTTCACTTCTAATTTTTTTTAAGACAAGAGGTTTGTATAATCCGTATTGAAAATATTGCTTGAAAATTGACTTAAAATTTTTCCTTGGCAGATATTCTGATTTTATAGTAGAAGAGAGATAAATTTTTTTACCCAAACTCTTAGCACGATAATGAAATTCATCATCTTGATTGCGAATTAAATTTTCATCGAAGTAACCTATTTCGTCAAATAATTTTCTTTTCCACGCACCAAGATAAACGTGATCACTTTCTCCATTGTAATTTGACCTATGAATTTTACTATCACCTATTCCGAAGGGTGATGAAGTAACGTAAGCAGCAGCTTTTTGGAAATCTGTTATTCCTTTTTTTATCATAGGTCCGCCCACTATATCAGCTTGGGTTTGTTCAAAAACTTCTAAGATTTTCAAAAAATAATCTTCTGAATATTTTGTGTGTGCATCCAATCTGATAATTGGGTCGCCTGTGGAATTTTTAATTGCTAAATTCAATGCAAAAGGAACATATTTAAAGGGATTATTCATCAATTTTATATTTGGAAATATCTCTATCCATTTTTGAATAATTTGAATAGTTCTATCTTTTGAGCCACCATCAATAATAATAAGTTCTTTATTGTCAGGTTTGGCATTTACAAAAAAATTCAGAACATCTTCTATATGCTCTTCTTCATTTAAGGTTGGACATATAACTGTAATCATTTATTTATACTAAAATTCATTTTTGCCCATTTCTCTGCAATGAAAACCCGATTTATATCCGTAAAATGAATTCGTTTGTCTCCTTGTAAATATTTTTCGTAAAAATCTAAATACTTTTTATCATTTATAAAATTAAAGTTTGCTAAAATACTTTTACCATTACTAAAACTATTTATTATATCACCTTTAAGATCATTTTTTATCCAAGTATCCTCTGGCAAAGAAAATCCTTTTTTATCTCTACGCCATTTAATTTTTGATGGAAGTTTATCAAAACTTTTTCTTAAAATATATTTACTCCAACCATTTCTAAGTTTGAATTCCACAGGAATATTAACCAAGAAATCTACTAATCTATGGTCCAAAAATGGTAAACGAATTTCTTTTGACATAGCCATAGAATTTCTGTCTTCATATCTGTTTATGTATGGAACAGAGTACTTATCAATATCATTGATTTGTGCTTCTCTTAAATCTTTAAACTTCCAGACTTCAATTAAATCTATTCTTTTAGTAAGAAAATTTTTATCCTCTGAAAGAATTTTAGGTAAATATCTTTTAGCTGAATTCAATTTGAACTGTAATATTGTTGTTCTGTTCAATAATGAAAAAATTATTTCTCTTGAAAGAGTAAAATAATTCCTATTCTTCATTAAACTTTTCAAGTAAAAGAAATAAAATCTTAGATAACCTAATAAGACTTCATCTCCTCCCTGCCCATTAAGTATTACCACAATATCGGAGTTTTCCTTTAGAGTTTTTAATAACTGATAATGAGCTGGGACAATAAAATAATTAAATGGTTCGTCCTGATGGTATAAAACTTTATCAATATTTTCTTTTATGGCATCAGTATCAATTTTAAGTTTTTGATTTTTTATTGAAACTGAATTATTAAATATATCTATAAACTTTTCTTCATTTGTTCTTTTGTCTTCGGAGATAATTGAGTATGAATTAAGCTTGTCTTGATAATAATTTGCTGCAATGGAAGTTATAGCAGAGGAATCCAATCCACCACTTAAAAGAGAGCCTAAGGATACATCACTACGAAGTCTGATTTTTACACTATCAGTGAAAAGCTCAATAAATTTTTCGTAAATATCAGTTTGTTTTTCTTCTGGAATTGCATCAGAATATTCCCAGTATTTAGAGATGGCAATTGTTTGTTTTTTCAAATCAATTATAAAATTAGTTTTAGGTGGTATTCTCTCGATACCTTTGAAAAATGTTTTTTCATCAACTTCTAGCAAACCCTGTTGAAGAAATATTTGCATTGTCTGGAATTCAATTTCTTTAGTTCTTAATAGAGGTAATAGCTGTTTAATTTCACTTGCGAAATAAAGTCTATTATGCTTCTCATATTTAAATAATGGCTTAATTGAAAATCTATCTCGAGAGAGAACGACAATACTTTTTTCAACATCATAAATTGCAAACGCCCACATTCCGTTTAGCTTATCAAATCCTGAAGGACCGAACAACTTATAAATCTTTATTATCACTTCAGTATCTGTTTGAGTTTTAAATTCGATTCCGATAGACTTTAATTCATTTTTTAATTCGATATAATTAAAAATTTCACCATTAAATATTATCCAACAGTTATCTGAAAAAAGTGGCTGCTTCCCGTCTGAAGATAAATCAATAATTGAAAGTCTTCGATGACCCAAAAATAAATTGAATTTTGTATCCGAATTTTCATTAGAATAAAAATCAAAACCTTTATAATCTGCATCATCAGGTCCTCTGTATGAAACTATATCCATTAGTTCCTTATATCTATAAAAATCTTTTTGATCGAAGTAGCCCTCAAAATTTATGGCTCCAAAAATTCCACACATTATTTTCTCTTCATTAAAATTGAATAATATTCTTCAATCATTTCTTGTATGTTATTTTGCCAGTTAAAATGCTTAATCACGTTTTCTCTTGCATTCTTTCCCATTTTATTCCTTAACTCAGAGTTTTCAATCAGTAGAATTGCTTTATATGCAACTTCTTCTGGCGAGTTTGGATTAACTAAAAAAGCATCAACATTATTTCTTAAAATTTCTTTGAAGCCGCCAATGTTACTTGCTATTTGCGGTTTTTCACAAGCAGCAGCTTCAAGATTTGAAACTCCAAAACTTTCCCAAATTGATGGATAAATGTGGACATCTATCATATTGTGATAGAAGGGAATTTCTTTATGTGAGATTTTACCTAAAAATCTTACATCTTCATTCAAATTTAAATCGCTAACTAATTTTTCCATTTTATCACGAAGTATTCCATCACCAATTAATAAAAGTTTTAGTTTATAATGTTTTAACTTTTCACGAACAATTTTAAAGGCTTTGATCAAAGTATCATTACCATATTTGTATGACAGAGATTTTACTGCTCCAAGAATTATGGTATCTGGCTCAAAAATTTTATTCACAGAGAAAGGCTTAAATACATCGGTGTCAATTCCAAAAGGTATAACTTTAATTGATTTATCAGTGTATTTAAGAATTTCATCAGCCATTATTTTGCTAGTTGAAAAAATTCTATCACTTGCACGCATCACAAATTGAAATACTTTTTTATGTACTACAGATTTCTTTGGAAAATCATAAACATCATTCCCCCAAACAGAAACAAGAAAAGGTTTGAATCTACTTAATGCCCCTAATAATCCATAACTCGAAGCATAATGCGCGTGAACTATATCAGGTTTGAAAGATTTAATAATTTTTTTTAATTCAATAATAGCTTTCAAGTAAATTATTTTCCTTAAGTCACCATCAGACTTTGTTTTGGCTGATTTTGAAAAATCAACAATTTTTATTTTGATACCATTATCATATTCTTCTTTATTAAAATCTGACAAACCGAATAATTTTAATTGTATCCCTTTTCTATGAAGCGAATTAACCCATTTTGATGTATGACTTGATGCCGGATCAGATAATATTAAAACTTTAATTGGTTCGTTCAATTTATTCTTTCCGGATTTTCTTTAATATTATATTTATAAAAATATGCAAGTAAAATATATGTAATCCAGAATGGTAGATCTCGTGAAATGTAACCGTATGAAAAAATCCCTTCCACTTCAAAAAATGATCTGACAAAAACCATAATTCCAATTGACATAAATCCTAAGGAAAAATAGTAAACCTCATTTTTTACTTTAGAAAAATTAGATAATAATTTCCAAGCCATAAAGAAATAAAATCCAAATAATGACAAGGCGCAAATCATACCAAGTATTCCATTTTCTGTAATCAACCAAAGAGAGTAATTATGAGGATGAGGCTTCTGAAGAATTCTGAAAAGTTCAAACATATACGAGCCAGAAGTTGGGACATAAGTATAAAATTTAAATGGGAACATTTCTGTGCCAACTCCAAAAATCGGATAGTCTTTCATAATCTCAATTCCTGCTGCCCATAAATAATCACGTTGTGAAACTGTCTCTAATCTGATATATGCATCCACTAATGCTTGGGTAAATGGATCAAATAAATAAAGCAATATCAAACTGAAAACTAAAAATATAAAGAGTAAAATGACTTTCTTATTCAAGTGATAGAACAAAAACAACAACGCTATTGTCAAAGTTAAAATAGAAGCACGGGAATTTGTAAGAAATATTATGAATGCATTATTAAAAATATAAATTGGAATAAAAAACAATTTAATTTCTCGTGTAATTTTTTCAGAATAAAGAGCCACTAATGATATTATAATTCCAATTGATAAAAGAAAAGCTAAAGTATTGAAATTACCATAAGCACCAGCGAACCTTGCGAAAAATCCCTCGACCAAAAAAATAGCTAAACCTCGTGAGAATAACTCATAATATACTGTTGCGCTTAAAATCAAAGTTGCTATTATCAAAGCCAATAGAAGATAATAATAATTAGTATTTGAATCTTTTTCTTCAATAAAAGCGTACAAGAAATAACAAATTGCAAAAAAAACAGTTGAACGGAAAAGCGCATCAATTCCAGGGAGATGAAACCCATTGATAAACGTTATAAATGAAATCGTAAAAAGAAAGATAAACCAAAGTGAAAGTAAAATACCTGTTGGTTTGGGATAAGTTTCAATCACAAGTCCATACCTTTTGAGAAAGAAGAAAAAAAGTCCGGCAATAGCTATTATTGTGAAATAATCTCTTATTGAATCAAGTGGTTCACCCGTAAATGAGATTAGTATAATTATACTAAATAGAACAAATGTTTTCTCACTTAAATATTTGTAAAGAATTGCAGCAAACAACAAAATAAACGGAACATAAAAAAAATCATCTGAAAGAGAAAATATTAAAGATATAATGAATGATGTTATTAAAATCTCTTTTAAGTTATTAGAAATAAACTCAATCAGCGAATTAATATTTTTATTAACCGTAAATATTTTCATTTATAATACTTCCGATTTAAGATAATTAAACACTTCATTTACCGTTAATAAATTCATACATTCAAAGGATGGACAGCCAGACTTACCACCATCAGTAAAGCATAATCTTTCATTCTCCTTAGGGCTACAAGCAATTTTTTTTTGAATGAATTTGTTTTGTTTTCCAATAACTAAATGAAAATCAGGATTTGTTGGTCCATAAATACTGAAAGTTCTTTTACCCAAATAAGCTGCTATTTGAGAGGGACCCGAGTCATTTCCAATCACTAAATCAGATGAGTTAATTTTATCAATTAAATCTTTTATAGTTTTACTTACAGTGAAATTAATATTCTTTTCGTTTAAATAATTCAAAATTTCATTGGAAATAAAAGTGTCATCAAATACAAATTCGACTTCATAATCGTCTTTTATTCTTTCAGCCAATCTGATAAACTTTCCTAAACCCCATTCTTTAGATTTCCATCCGGCAAAAGGGAAAATGAGAATTCTCTTTATGGAAGTTTTGAATTCATTACTGTTAATTTCAATAGGATGAATAGGGATGAGATTTTTAATTGCGTTATTATAAATTTCCAATGAATTAAGATTTGTATTCAACTCAATAAACTCATCAAATATCGAACGAAATAGTTTTCTGTTCATCCCTATAATTTTTTTTGCTTTAGAATTAAAGATTAAACTAACAGACGTCATCACTCCGGTTAAATCAATTATTATTTCCGGATTTAGAGATTTTAATAGCTTCCGCGCTTTCGAACCTAAATATCTGTCATTAAAATGAAAACATTCTTTAGGAATTGGAATTATCATATTTTCGGGATGTATTAGCTTATAAATTTCTTTAGCATTGTAATGACACAAAATGTAAACATCTTTGTTATAAAATTTTTTGATTGAGTTAATTGCATTAAAAGTAAAAATTGAATCTCCAAGTTTATGAATGCTTATAACGCAAACAGTCTCGCCTTTTTTACCAAAGATTTTATAAATAGTTCTGACTATCTTTAATGTAATATCAAAAAACAGTTGAACTAATGAATTTATTAGCCGATTATCAGATAATTTTTTGGTTAAACTTTTTTTCAAAATAAATTTATAGACTATTGGCGTAAATAATTTTTTTAAATAAAGCTCTATACTTATTCAATTTTCTTTCTGTGTAACCTTGCCATTTTGAGGAATACTCATTAAAAATTTTCTCATCGGTCAATATGTACAAAACTTTCAATTGTTCATACATCAAAGAGATATAAGTAAAAGAAGCAACGTACTCTTTTGGATAATCAAACAAATAATATCTCGCCCAATAACCTGTATCATAAAAAGGAAGCAGCTTCTTTAATGACTCAATGCCTTGATCAAATAAATTTTTTGCTTTATTATTTTTGGTTAATAAAAAAAAGTCATAAAGTCCGAATAAGGAGAACATAAAACCATTAAGAACTGCAACCGTTCTGTACTCAGATGGATATTCTTCATAAATAGGAATGCCATTAAAGTAATTAACTAAACCATCATCTTTTACTTCCTTAGTAAAAGGTAAAATAGAATCTTCACAAAGATTAATTAGGGTATCATCTTTTGTTAATAAATAAGCTCTCGTTAATACTGATAATGCTTCTCCTTGTGAAAGCGCTGAGTACCAAGGTTTTTTCATTTTATACAATGGAATATCATAATAAATATTCCAAACTTTTCCACAAGAAATTTCATAATAATTTTCTTTAAACCAGTTTACTTGCCTTAAAAATTTGTTTTTTAACTCCTCATCCTGAAAGTTGCTCTGATAATAGTGTTCATAAATACCGAGTGCATATTGAGCTATTACTATTGGATGGTAAAAATATGGTTCATCAAAATTTCTCCACAATGGAATTCCATCATCAAATTTATCAGGATAATATAATTTAGAATCAAAGTTGAGATAATATCTGCCCAACTCCTGAGGTTTTTTATCAATCACGCATCGGGTTATTGTATGCCAGTAGGAAGCACTATCCGGATTAATAAAAACTTTCACTTTATTCAAAAAGAGAATTGATTTCATTATTATAAAATTTTTATTTGATTTAAAATTAAATTCTGATTTTCATCTCTAAATATTTGATTATTCGAATAATAAAACACGAGAAATATTATTATTGAAAATAAGTCAAAGAAAATTGTATTCGGGTTTAAAATCAAAACTATCACCGACATCATAAAATAAGAGAATAAGGCATTTATTAAATAAAATAAAAAACTGATAAAAATTTTGGGATCAAATTTTATTTTTAATTTAGATTTTACTTTTATGAAAGCAAAAAGAAAAAAAATAATGTAACTGACTGATGTTGATATTGCCAAACCATTTTGCTTCAGGCTATCAACCAAAATATAATTCATTAAAAATTTTAAGAATAAAACTGATATTGTAAGAAAAAGCAAAAAAGTGGTTTTTTGAAAAGAATATAAAAATTTATTAAAAAAGCTATACATAACGTAAAAAACCAAACTTAATGATAAGTAAAATAATACCTCATTAGTCATTTGAGTACTGATATAGTCAAAGTTTCCTCTTTGGAAGAATAGTCTTATTACTTGATTTCCTTGTAAAAGGAAAATTGCAACAAAAGGAATAAAAAATAAAAATGAAAGAGAGAAAAGTTTATTTATCAGCTCAGACATTTCTTTGACTTCACCTTTTACAGAAAGCTCAGAAATTCTGGGCATAATTGCAGTAGTCAATGAAATAGTAAATATTGAAACAGGCAACAAAAAAATACTTGTTGCATAATTTAAGGATGCAATTCCACCAGCGTCAACTTTTGAATAAAAGTATCTATCGGTAACAACATATAATTGTCCAATTAATTCAATTAGAAGAACGGATATAAATGAACTGTATTTAATCTTTGATAAAATCTTTTGATTAGCTTTTTTTATTTGAATAAAACTCTTAATGTCTGTTTTAATTAAAAGATAGAATAGTTGAATAAAGGAACCTACTAAATAACCGACAGCTATTGGAATTATATTTGTTGATTTGAAATATAGAAGTGAGATAATAGTTACAAGATTAATGAAGAGTAATGAAAACGCAGGGGAACCAAATTTACCTCTTGAATTTAAGTATGCTGATAAAAATGAAGATAATATTGCAGGAATAATTGTAAGAGAAAATATGGAGAATAATAATTTTAATTTTGTGTTAAGAATTTCTTTACCAGCATAAAATGAAATTATTTGGTCTGAAAATAAAATAAAAACTAACGAAATTAAGATTGAGAATGTTAATGAATTTAAGAAAGTCTTTTTTACAAAGTATCCGCTTTCATCTGAGTATTCACTCTGAACTAATGCATAATTTGGTATGAAATAGTTTTGATAAAAGAAAATAGATATTGTATTTATAGTTAAAGGGATAATAGAAGCAACAAGATAAATTTCATATTCTAAATTAGTTCCGTAGTAATTCGCAAAAAGTATTTCTCTTAAAAAACCTAAAACTCTGATAAGTAAACTAATTACTGTTATTGTAATTGCTGCCTTACCAATTATAGATTTACTAATCATTAAAATTAAGTTCTACTTACTTAATAGAATAAGCGTAAAAATCTTGTGTTAGAATGTTAATTCTTCCACCAACTTCACTGATTCTGAAGATGTTTAATGAAAATTTAAAGAATCCCCAAAACAACTTTCTGATAAATCCTTTTAAGTCTTTACTTATCGGTCCATTTTCGAAGCAATAAACTTCTTTAAAACCTGATTGAGATAATAATTGTATAAGAGAATTGGGTGTAAAAATTGTTTGATGAGTTAAATCGCCATATATAACTGTTCCTGCAAAAATTCCCTGACCATTTGGTGTTCTTATTATAAATATTCCACCTTGATTAAGACTATCATAAATTAAGTTTGATAATTCAATTAACTCATCTTTGGTAAAATGTTCAATAAAGTCAAAAGCAAAAATTACATCGTAAGTTTTCTGATTTGATTTGAGAAATTCAATCGCATCTCCTTGAATAACTGAATTACCTTTAGATTTAGCAATTTCTATTTGTTCAGATGATAAATCTATACCAAAACAATTATTAAATCCTTTTGACTTTAAATACTGTAAAAGATATCCCGGTCCACAACCTAATTCCAAAATATTTGCGGAGCTACTAAACTTTTTAATTATTGGATAAATTTTATAATCATAGTGTGCATACAATCTATTCAGAGTTTTCTCATCAGCAATAGAAATCAGTGAGTTAAATGAGCTGTGGTATTTCGTGTATAAAACGTCCCTGTGATTATTTTGCATAAATAAAAGATTCTTTGAATCAATATGAAATTGTTTTAAGATTTATTTCGGAATTTATTTGCCTTTAATATTTCAATCAAAGACATAAAGAAGAAAGCAAAAATTCCACCCAACACACTGCCAAAAAATATTCTTGGACTAACTGGACGTTTTGGTGGGATTGCTGGATCAAGAACTTCAACTGTTGGTAAATCACGATTTTCTTCAATTTTTTCTTTGTAATATTGCTGCTGAAGGAAAGAATAAACTTCATTCTGAATCTTCAATTCCCTATAAAGCTCTGTCAATTCTCTTCCAATTTGTGGGATCAAGTTAAAATTCAGAAGATAATCTTCATTTTCAGATTCGATTTTTTTGTATTGTTCCTTTAATTGTTCGAGCTTTTTTTGAACTGATTGATAAATTTTATCATCAACCTGAACATTATATTTGAGCAAACCCAATTCAATTTCGGCTTGACTGATTTCAGCTTTTACTTTTGCAGCACTTTCAATAGAAGCCTTCAATTGATCTGGTAAAGAAATAGTTTTATTCTTCTTCTGGAAATCCTGTAATTTCAATTCTACAGAATCAAGAACTGATTTAGTCTGTTTAATTTGTGATTCGAGAAAAATCCGAGCCTTTCTTGATCTGGTTGAAATTTTATCATTATTGATGCGGTCGAGAGCTTCTACAAAAGTATTTGTAAGAGTTGCCGAAAAATTTTTTCTTGAGTTTAAATCATCAAGAAAAAGAGGAAGAAACTTTGATGAATAATCAACCGAGAATTTAATTAAACCTTCTTTGGTTAATTCAATATTAACATCCTCACTAAGTTTATTTGCAGCTTCCAAAATATTTTTTTCATCATATTCATCTTGAATTTTTAGTTTTTTTATAACATATAGAGAAGCAGTTCTACTTTTTAGAATTTCTGCATAAAGCTGCGAACTCGCGTTTGATAAACTTGGACTCAGTAATGAAGTCATATTTTGTTGAGAAAGAAGACTACTCAAACCAAGAATAGAGGTGTTTTTTTCAGGAGGTAGTAGTATTGCAGTTGCACGAAAAGTATGAGGATAAACAAACAAGAAAATCAAAAGCAGCATAACTGTTGTAAAAAAAGTTACGCTTAAAATCCTTTTCCAATTTGTCAGAATTGTGTGAATTATACTATGAAAATCCATTTTCACCTCGTTGCTACTATAACTGCTACAGTTGCAGCAACAACTGCTGCTATTTGACCAATAACTTGCAATGAAGTTGTGAATACATCCCAGAACTTTGGCGGTGGGGTCTTTTCAGGAACCCAGATAATGTCGCCAGGGTTTAATCTATGAACTACATCTGCTTCAACCCACTCACCGGTATTTGATTTAATGACTCTAACATCACTTTCAACTGCTCGCCAACCATATCCTCCGCTTAAGTTTATATAATCTTCAACCTTTAATTTATCCTTAAATGGAATATTTCCAGGATTGACAACCTGTCCAATAATGGTTATATATTTTTTCTCTTCCGGTATTTTAATCACATCACCACTCTTTAAAGTAACATCTTCATCTTTTTTGTTATTTAAGAAAAGGTTTTCAAAATCAACCACTACTTTTCCAATTTTTTGTCGAGACTTTGCCTTTAAATAGTCATATTCATCATCAGTCATTTCAGCTCTTGGAATCAATTTCAATCTTTCATATTCAGGATCTGGAATTGTATCAAGCTCATTTCTAAACAGCGTAGAATTAACTAATGAAGCGTTGTCTAAAAATCCACCTGCTTCTTTAATAATTTCACTTAATGTTGTCTTATCTTTAATTATTTTATAAACTCCAGGGTATCTGACGAAGCCCTTTATTTCAACATATTGGAGATCAAAGTACTCTGGAATTTCTCTTACAACTATTAAATCATTAGGTTCAATTATTAAATTATTATTTTTTATGTACTCATAGCTGTAATAAAGGCTATATTGATTTTTACCATCCTCAGTAAATCTTACAATTTCAATAGAATCTGTAAAAGCCTTGAACATTAAACCACCCGCAAGGTTAATTATTTCATTTATAGTTTCATTGGGTTTATATTCATAGTTACCGGAATACTTAATATGACCTAATAAAC
>Ga0073932_1003145_pt1 | contig 23053 bp, 27 predicted proteins | sample DewCreD2012metaG_FD_76967 | JGI IMG/M metagenome (GOLD analysis project Ga0073932, IMG submission 76967) | Hot spring sediment bacterial and archeal communities from British Columbia, Canada, to study Microbial Dark Matter (Phase II) - Dewar... ...
CACAAAAGCCATCCCAGCCATCATGGGCGCAGACATGAAGTCCTATGGTCCCTTCCAACCTGAAGACGTTGCTTCCCTGCCAGCATTAAACGCCCAGATTCTCATCAAGCAGGGTTTAGCGGTTCTGGTGGATGTCGCCTAAACTTTTGCCAAGCCATCGTTAACCCCAAAATAAGCAGCGGATAGGCGACTATCCAGGTCATGGCGTAGAGGGGACCATAGTAGAAGTGGAAGTTCTGCACTTCGATCGAGTTTACACCGTGCTGCATGCCAATCGTGAATATGGTGACTATGCGCAGAACGTTGATGAAATAAGTTACTGCGGCTCCGAGGGCGAAGAAGCCGATTTTGGCTTTCCAAGAAATCTTCATGCCCTTCAGAAAGAGCAGTGCCACTGCTGTGAAGATGAGGAGGCTTTCTATGCCTGCGCAGGGCCAGGCGATGGCGAATTTGGCTTGACCTAAAGCGCCTGAAACGTCCAATGTAGGCATGCCTGTGCTGGCTTCAAAACCTGAAACAACCGTGTAACCCATTAGGCCTAAAACTCCTGCGGCAAGCGAAGCCGTTGTGGGGACTAGCAGTTGGAAGGGTGTGAATTCGCCATATGGATAGATGTTGTCGATTGTGTAGAGGACGCCAACCAGCATGGCGAAAAGGGCAGGTAAAGCAAAGCTCCTTAAGCCTTTTTTGCCGAAAGCAACAAAAGAAACCAAACAGAAAAGCGCCGCGAACGCCAAGTATTCAACTGCAAGCGGCATAGAGTTGGCGAATGCAACTCCGCTTTGAGCGGACAAGTCTGCTATGGCAGCGTTTAACCCCCCAAACTCTAAAACCAAATATAGTGAGGGGAGCAAAAGCACCAAAGCGTAAACGGCTATGTTAGTTTTGTTTTGGAGGTTGAGTTTGTTTGGATGTTGTCCCAGCTTAGGATGAACTCGAGGGCGATTAGCCAGAGAAAGAACATTTGGAAAGTTCTGCCTTTCCACATCAACTCAAAAGACGCCTGAACCGAAACATTAAGGTAAGTGTCCAAGGGGTTTAGTAGGTAGAGCGCCGCTAGAGGCACCGCGAACGATAGAAGCGGTAGAACTTTAATCAGAAACCCACTGTAACGTGTTGCTTTGAGCTGGGAAGGTTCCTGTTTCAAGCCGAACACACCGTAACTCATTCGTTGCCGATTTAAAAAACACTATGGCAAAAGCGCGCGCTAGCACAAATTGGTTATGAAAAGGAAAAATTGGGTTTGTTTAGCTGTATTCTCTAAACGTATAGTTGCATTTGGTGCAGCGCAGAAACTGAGTTGACGACTCGTCAGCGCCGCGGGTCTGCACTTGCCACACGTAAGCGGTGTTGTTGCCGCATTTGGGGCATTCGATGCGTACAGTTGGCAGCGTGCTGAGTTTCTGTTCTTCCTTGCCGATTACAGCCACGAATTGCTGAGGGTTATGCTGGATGACTTTAGCTACTTTAGGCTCCACTTTTTCGGGGGCTTCTGGTTTCTTGTAGCCGCATTTTGGGCAGGCAAGAACAAGCGTTGCTTCTTTTCCGCTTTTGGATTTCTTTGGTTCAAGTCGGGAACCGCATTTAGGGCAAAATTCCATAGCGCGTCACTTTCCCTTTGGGGGGATTTCCTTAGCGTTGTCGCATTTATACTTTTTCCAACTCTCCCCCGCTTAAGTGGTGATTCCTGAAGCAATCAAGTGGGCTACACGTAAGGGTTCAGGAAAACTGCCTCTTGTTGAGGTTAAATTCACGATTTTTTGGGCATCTTGTAGGGTGATTCCAGCTAAGCCCATGTAGAGTTTGGCGCCTTTATTTCTGATGGGGTGGATTTCGCCTGCGTTCTGGACGATTCGCCACCGCTCTTCCATGTTTGGCAAATGTGTGAGTGCATCCTGGATGGCATTTAAGTCGGGTTTATCATGGGTTAACACAATAACGGGTAACTTTGTGATGTGGTGTAGTTTTTGGATGTCAACCAAATTGAATCCTGCAAACGTTATCCCATAAAGCATAACCACCCGCAGTTGACGGCGATGCGGCGATGCAGTTATCATCTCAGCGATTTTGTCGGTGGCGTCTAAGCCGTCGATTGCGATTTTAGTGTGCATTACGCCGTCTATGGAGGTGCCGCCGCGAAAGACCACGCCGACAACCATGGAGTTGCCTTGTGTGTGGGGTGTGAATTTGCCGTCGTCTACACCTAGAACACGAATTTCGGGTTTTATTATTCGGAAAGCTTTGGGTGTGCTCAAGCAAGCTACCTAACATTATTAGAAGCGGGGTTTGCTTAAAAAACGGATACCTAAAAAGAAAAATGCTGTTTAGGCTTTGAGGGCGTGAGTTAATTCTTTGCCGAAAGCCTCGTTGGCTTCTTGAACCTTTGCAACTGCGTCTATTAATGCCTCTTCGGGTGCAGTTCTACCCTTCATACGAATGTAGATTATGGGGTTCGACGCCAAAGGGTGTGGTACATCGTAGCCTGCGAATTCTACACGTTTGTCTTCTAGGAGGCGTTTTTGGATGAGGTTGCATAAGCCGTGGCTGCTGCCTTCGATTTCGATTTTAAGCTCGTTGTCCTCTTTTTTTAGTACTTTAACTTTCACTTGTTTTCCCTCTTTCTATATTGGTTCTTTACCGTAATCTGGAGCGATTCTGCGGCGTTCAACGTTGCCGCATTTGGGGCACCTGAGGTCATAGCGCTGTGGCTGCTGCTCAAGCAAGAAACCGTCACGTGAGCAGAACGCGTCGATGACGCCTAGGTTTTTGTCGTTGGTTGATAAGTGGAAGATTTGGTTTTTTTCGCTGATGACTTTGGCGCGGATAATGTCGCCTGGTTTGACGGCGTCGCTGATTTGGTCTATGTAGCGGTCTGAGACGTCGCTGACGTGTAGGATGCCGCCGAATGTTCCGTTGATCTTCTTTTTGCCTATCTTGAAGATTTTGACGAGTACGTTGTCTGATTGGGCGTTGCCGACTTGTCCGATGACGACGGTTCCGACTTTGGGAACGACTGCGCTGGGTGCTACAGGGTAAACGGAGACGCGTCTATTTTGGAGGTCGAGAAGGGAGCGGCCTACGATTTTGGAGTAGATGACGCCGTCTTTGACGTATGTTCCTGCGTCAGGAATGAACTCTTCGATGACGCCTAATCGTTCGCCGGGCATCACGAGGTTGCCGCTTTTTTGTTGTTCTGGAGCGTTTAAGGTCATGTTTCTTCATCTATTTCCATGTTAGTTTATAAGCCTAATTTGATAAGTGCATAGGTTTAGTTTCCACTCACCGCAATAAACCTTTTGATAAAGAAGAAAGAAACAACTGTCAACCAAAAAGCCCTCTAACCTTACATTACTGTTTTGCGATCACATACAAATCTATGACGAAATCGTGCTTTAGCTTCCGATGGAAATCAAACATCTTAGGAATGGTCATCAACATCGCATAAACCGCCGTCACTTGGCCGCCGTGTTTAGCTATGAACCGCTCTAAGAAGCTGTTGGGCTTCACTTGCACCATGCTCCCGGTGGACTTGAGCATCTTGATGAGGCGTTCATCGACTTCGGGGTGGTTGTGGAGTGAGTAGATGTGGTTGCCGACTTCGAGGGCTTTCACCAAAAACGCGCGGTCAGCCTCGCGGGTTTGCACGCCAAACGGCGGATTCTGCAGAACCGTATCGAACTTGCCCACAATGGCGTTGATATCGCCGTTTATCAGCTCAAAAGTCAACCCCGCCTTAGTCCTATTCTCCCGTGCGGTACGGATTGCCAGCGGATCAACATCGACACCCACAACCTCTTCTGCACCTAAAAAAGCCGCCCCCAAACCCAATCTGCCTGTTCCGCACCCCAAATCCAGCACCTTCTTGCTTGCGATGTCGCCGTTGGTGTAGGCGGCGAGGTAGAGCATGTCTGCGGCTATCTGCTCAGAAGTTGTGTACTGCTCTAACGCCGCTTGGGGGTTGGGCTGAGGCTTAAGTGAAGTGAGGAAAAGTTCGAGGTCTAGTTTTCGAATAAGCCTTTTTTGAGCATATCCGTCCATGAAACTTCGCCGCACACCACCATAAACTCGTTAACCGTCAACATGGGCTTGCTGAACTTGCCAGGGGCATCCAGCGAAATCCTTGGGCACGCCGTATTAACGTAGGCTTCGATGCTGGGAAAGTCCATGAGTCCTTCAGGGGTGATTTCTCTGCCCGCCAACAGGTACGCTGCCCGCCCTGTGTTCTCGGCTAAAGCCTTGACTTTGAGGGCTTGATCGAGGTGTTTCTGCCCCGGTTTTAAGCCGACGAGAATACCGATGGATTTGGCGTTTTGGGCTTGCTGGATGCTTGCGTAGCGCTGTTTTAGGATGCGTTGGGCTTCGTCGGTTGTGGAGTAGGCGCGGTTGTCATAGGGGTCAGCGACTACGGTGGGCTTAGAGGTGGCTAACGCGACGCCAAGTGCGTGGAACATACCGCCGCCAACGAAGAGAAACGCATCCACCTGTCGTGCTACGGCGGTGGCGTTGCTGTAGTTGCAGCCGATAACCTGCCCCGCGTACCCCATCTGACCTACGTCGCCGACGAAGACGACTTTGCCTGCTTCGGTTAGAATCTGTTTGGCTGTGTCAAGCGCCTGCACATGCTGAATTGAAGTAACTAAACCGATACTGCGATACGCGCCAAGCAAACGAAGGGCTTGAGCGACGGCGGTGTCGATTTGGAGGTTGGCGTAAGCTTCTATGTAGAGTGTTGGCGTCTTTTCCTCTTTAACTAGCCGTGCATGACCGAAATGTAAAATCAAATCTACACCTAAGCTTGCAGCGTCGGCTTCCGCGATGTCACAGGCACCGTAGCAGGGGTCAGAGGAAATTATGGGGGTTGCACCGTAGTCTTCAACGATTTTGGCTATGATTGTTGCTTGGGGTTTTAAGCCTTGAGGCATCTGCAGTAGAACCCGTTTAGCGTCGAGTCTGACTATTTCTTGGCGTATTCTTTGTTCTTCGAAATCGAAGGCTGACATGTTCTATCCACTAATACAAGTAAACAGAAACAAAAAATAAAGAAAGCGGAAGCTGATTTACCATTCCCAATCTGGAACGGGCTTCTTGAGCGGCTGACCACGAGCCAACGCAGCTTGCTCTGCTAGGCGTTCCAGAATAATCTTCTGCTCAACTTGGGCGACGTTTCGGCGTGTGTTCACTACGGCGTCGTTGTTAACTGAAATGCTGTCTATGCCTGCTCTGACGAGGAACTCAGCGAAATCGGGCAGATTTGAGGGACCTTCACCGCATATGCTGACTGTGCAGCCGTTTTCGTGAGCGACTTTGATGAGGTGAGCGATGATGCGTTTAACTGCGGGGTCACGTTCGTCAAAGTAACCCATCTGGCCGAGACGCTCAGAGTCACGGTCAATCATGAGTACGCCTTGGGTCATGTCGTTTGAGCCGATGCTGAAGCCGTCGACGAGTTTGCTGAATTCGTCAGCCATGATTGCGATGGCGGGGGTTTCTGCCATAAACCAGATTTTGAAGTCTTTGTTACGTTCTAAACCTTCTTCCTTCATGAGTTCAAGCACAGCTTTAGCTTCCCACAAAGTTCTAACCATAGGAAGCATCACGTAGACGTTTTTGAGGCCCCATTCAGTACGGCATTTCTTGATGGCTTGACATTCCAATCGGAAAGCTTTCTCGTACCATTTACTGATGTAGCGGCTGCATCCTCTCCAACCCAACATGGGGTTCTCTTCGTTAATTTCATACTTTTCGCCGCCTTTAAGCCCACGGTACTCGTTAGTTTTGAAGTCACTTAAGCGCACAACCACCGGTTTAGGCTGGATTGCGCGGGCAACTTTAGCCACGTTTTCAGCGAATATGTCGATGAATGTTTGGCTGTCACCGTTTTCGACGAAGAGCATGGGGTGCTGGCCGATGGCGCTTGCCATGATAAATTCAGTGCGCATCAAGCCTATGCCTTCAAAGGGCAGGTCTTTGTATTGCTCAATCATTTCGGGTGTGCCGAGGTTCATGTAAATTTTTGTAGCGGTAACAGGTGCGAATTCTGCTGTTTGGACGGCTTTTCCGCCGTTGTTTGCGGCAACTGGCGCAACTGCTTGTTCAAGTATGCCTTCGTAGATGATGCCGTTCCGTGAATCCACGGTGTATTCTACGCCGTTTTTCATGACCGAGGTGGCGTTTTCGGTGCCGACGACACAGGGGATGTTTAGTTCACGGCTGACGATGGCTGCATGGCTTGTGATGCCGCCTTTGTCGGTGACTATGGCAGATGCCATCTTCATGAAAGGAACAAAATCTGGGTCAGTCATTCCAGTAACTAATATGTCGCCCTTATGCATACCATGAAGTGCATCTTCAGGCTTGTGGACAATAACAGCTTTGCCTACACCATACCCTCTTCTTCCTGCGGAGATGCCTCTAACGGCGATTTTTAGGTTTTCATGCGCTTTGGTTTCTTCCATTTTCGTTCCTTCCATGTTCTTAGTGCCAAAGATTGTTTCTGGGCGAGCTTGAACCAGCATCATATTATCAGGAAACTCGAGGTCTTGATCGATTGCCCACTCGATATCCATGGGTTTCCCGTAGTGTTTCTCTATACGTTTAGCGAGTTCAGCAAGTTTCATAATTTCAGTGTCAGTTATACATACGGCAGTCTGTTCTTCTTCAGGCACGTCAAGGTGGAGGGTTTTTCCTGTTTTGGGATCACGGACATACTTGACTGTTTTCCGGGAGATGCGACGTTCCTTTATCTTCATCGTATACTTATCAACGACGAAGTCGTCGGGGTTCACTGCACCTGAAACAACTGTTTCGCCTAAACCATAGTTACCCTCGATGACAATTTCATCGCGGTTACCTGTAACTGGGTTAATTGTGAACATAACGCCTGCCGCGCGGCTGTTAACCATCTTTTGGACGCCGACGCTGATGAAAACTTTCTCGTGTGGGAAACCTTTCTCGTTTCGATAGAAGATAGCGCGTGGAGTAAACAAACTGCTCCAGCATTTGATAACTTTGTCGATTAAGTCGTCTGAGCCTTTCACGTTAAGATAAGTTTCCTGTTGACCCGCAAACGACGCATCAGGAAGATCCTCTGCGGTAGCACTTGAACGGACCGCAACAAAAGTGTCTTTTAACGCGAAACGCTTGTTTAGTTCAGCGTATGACCTTCTGATTTCGGTTTCGATGTCCTCAGGCATCGGAGTTTTCTCCATGAGCTCACGGATAAGCTTCGATGCAGCATCGTACTGTTTGGGGTCGTTTGGGTTAGTAACTGTTTCAGCAATGATTTTGTAGATTTGCTCGCTAAGCTTCTTTTCTACAATGTAGCGTTCATAAGAGTGGGCTGTGACTGCAAAACCAAAAGGAACAGGCAACCCAGCATGGATCATTTCTCCAAGGCTGGCGTTCTTGCCGCCAACAATGGAAACATCGGTGTTTCTTAATTTATCAAACCAAATTACAAGCTCTTTCTCTTTAGCGCTCAAGCTGTCTCCGTCTCCGGCTCGGCCTTCTCAGTTTGGCTAGGAGGTAGCTGGATCTTAGAGATAACTATTTTGCAGGCTATAGGGAGCTTTGCACTACCACGTTTGAGTGACTCTTTTGCGATGTCTTCTTTACCGGCTTTTACACGCACCGTCATGATAGGTTGACCGACCTCGACTTTAGCGGCGGTTCCGACGGCTGCACCGAAGGAGCGCCTCATACCTTGCTGGAGACGGTCTGCGTGAGCACCGAAAATCATCTTGTTTTCTCTTAGGATGATGTGTGGGTATGGGTGGACTACCATGTAGTAATCGTTTATGAGTTTATCCATCAAGACACGGTTCGTAGCTACACGTGCTGCTTCAAGAGAGCAGTGGCGTATTTGAACCCGTTCGGTTGCGAGAAGTTGACCTTCAACTTCAAACTGGGTCTTTGTGTCCCCCATTGTGAACTTTACGATCTTTGGGGGTGGAAAACCTCTTGCATATTCTTTTCTTGTGTAAGCGCGGTTCTTAACGTGCCGATAGTTTCTTGCGTGCATGCGATGTCACTTTCGTAGCATACTCACACGTTCAGCTATATTTAAACGATTTGTCAAATAATACCGATGCTACCGTGCTTTTTCCATGGTAAACCCAAGTTCCCGTTGTGGCTGTTACAAATCATTGACTTAAATAGTTAGTTTTTCTTTTCATTCCTCTGAATGCAAACTTTATTCATTTCGGGCAAAAACTGGACACTATCCCTAGCAGAGCTAACCGAGTACTTCAAAGCCAGAGCTATAGAATTCAAAATCGACTACTTCTCAACCGAATTCTTCGCCCTAACCTTCCCAACCCCGCTAAACCCATCAGTAATCGACGACTTAGGCGGCACCATAAAAATCGCTGAAGCAAAAGGCACCTTGCCTTCTGAAACCGTGAAAGAGGCGTTCTTAAACAAAAACAAACCAGCTCAAAAACAAGTAGCCCAAACCATAATCCAAAGCGCCGCGCTAGAAGGCATGAAGAAAGCCTCGGACAAGTTGCTGTTTGGCATAAGCGTCTACACCTCTGACAACAACCTAAAAACCGTCGGCGGACGCATCCAACGCTACGTCGGCAGCGCCATAAAAGACGAACTGGCAGCTCAAGGCAAAAAATCCAGTTTCATGGGCACCTCGCAGGACCGAAGCGAAGCACAACTAAGCCATGTTGAAGTCCTCAAAAAGAAACTCGTTGAAAACCAAGCTGAAGTCCTGCTCTGCATAGGCAAAACCCAAACGTGGATAGCCAACACAATCGCAGTGCACAACCCCTTTGAGTTCCAAAAAAGAGACATCTACAAACCCAACCAACGCGCCATCTTCGGCATGCCTCCACGACTGGCACGCATGATGGTCAACCTCTCAGGATGCACATCCCAGAAAACTTTGCTGGATTCCTTCTGTGGTGTGGGCACAATCCTCCAAGAGGCGCTTCTTGAAGGCGCTATGGTGGTGGGTGTTGATGTTAATTCGTGGTGTGTGAAAGCTGCGACTGAGAACCTCGAGTGGGTTGCTCGCGAATACAATCTTTCGGAAGCGGATTTCCGAGTGGTTCAGGGTGATGTTAGCCGCTTGGCTGAGAAGGTGGGGTTGGAAAGCGTGGATTGCATGGTTTCGGAACCCGATTTAGGCCCCGCACTACGCGAGGTACCTACAGGGCCATACGCACAGAAAATCATCACCAAACTCGAACCGCTCTTTTTCGGCTTCATCGAAGAAGCTTACCGCGTGCTGCGCTTTAAAGGTCGGTTGGTTCTGGTAACGCCCTACATTCGCACCCGCTCCCACGAAGCCGTGACCATGCCCATTGAGGATAAAATCAAAGAGGTTGGTTTCAAGCGGATTTACGTTTTTTCTGACGACTTGTTCTCAGAGGAGGCACCGAACCATGGCAAACTGATGGGTTCAGGCTCCTTGGTGGAGATGGATGAACGCCACAAAATCGGCAGAGAAATTCACATACTGCAAAAGTAACGCAGATACAATTTATATCTCCCCTTCTGCACTAATTCTAAAACCATCCGAAGGCACCATAATGGCAGAACCACAAACTAAAAAATCTCGACCAAACTGGGATCGTTACTTTTTAGATTTATGTGAAGCCGTCGCTGCTCGCGCGACCTGTGACCGCGGAAAATGCGGCGCCGTCATCGTGAAAGACAAACGCATCATGACCACAGGCTATGTGGGTGCACCCGCGGGGTTACCGCACTGTGACGAAGCAGGACATGACATGCGTAAAATGATCAACGAGAACGGCGAAGTGAGCCAGCACTGCGTCCGTACCCTGCATGCCGAGCAGAACGCAATTCTTCAAGCTGCAAGGTTTGGGATACCTCTGGAGGGAGCTACATTGTTCTGTAAGATGACGCCGTGCCGCACCTGTGCCATGATGATAATCAACGCAGGCATCAAACGGGTCGTGTGCGAGAAACGCTACCACGCCGACGCCGACACCATCGAGATGTTCAAACAGGCAGGCATAGAACTCTGCATAATGAACAATGAATTCATGAAATACGACAAGCAATGACCTATTTTTTAAACCCTTTTTTCGAAGCTGAGAATAGCAAGTTCGGCTTTATATAAGGGAGGGGGCCTCTCCGCAGAGACGTCGCGTGGTTCCCAACGTATCCTTCGATTTGCATTTGTATAACGGCGGGCGCAAGATTAATTAGCTCAGACGGCACTAGCCATGATACACTTAGAATTGGATTGACAAACTATGGGTATGAGGAAAAAGAAACGCGATACTGGCCCAATGCCCGCGGCAAGTGCGGGTCTGTTGAGGTTCTTTGAAGAAGAAACCGAAGGCATCAAAGTCCGCCCCGAACTCCTCGTCGGTTTAGCTGTTGCCTTAATAGTTGTCTCCGTTATAGCAAACGCATTTCTCTAAAATTTTTTTTATCTGCCTCTCGGCTGGGCAGCATGCAGAACTTCTATTCTTTGAACACTGTTTAAGTGCAAAAACAACTCGCTTCTCTCTTCGCGACTGGCCACCTGCGGAATAGGCTGCGCCATGGTAGAACGCAGGACGATGGCTTCTGCTTCGGATAGCCAGATGCCTGAGGGTTCCTGTGTAACTGCGGCTAAGGTGCCTTCAAAACCGTAAGCAGGGTCCAGAACTACTCTGATTTTTTTGCCCACATTTCGCTCCAACATATGGAAGATTGAGGGGGGCAAGTCTTGTTCGGGCATATTTTAGACTTCGCGGGGTACTATACTTAGGCATCTTGGGATAAAACAGTATCTCCTTTTAGGCATGTTGAATTCTGCGTTTAAAGAGGCAACAGTGCTGGTTTGGGGCTTTTGCTTTGATATTTTTCTGATAAAACCCACAGTCGATGGTTCTGTGATATAGAAAATAATGTAATTAGTGTCAAACTGTGACTGTGTCGAGTTAGCTAAATTTTAATAGGGCTGTCCTCTTCCTTAGCAGAGACACAAAATGAGCGCCCAGCCTTCTTTAAACAGCTCAATGGACAGCGCAAAGAAGCACTATGCCTCTCTGTTCTCCTTGCCCAGCTACGAAAGGTCCCTGCTTATGGTTGCAGCCATCTGCATAGCAGGCGTAACCCTAACGGCTTATGCTTTAACTCCAACTCTTAACGCGGTTTTGCTGGGCATCGCCCTGTTCACAATAACCGTTCTGTCCGATTTAGTAACCTGCAAAGTTATCCTCCGCCGCGACCCCATATTCATCATCAGACGAACCACTGCGATGTCCTTCTACGGGTGGCTTCTGTGGTTGGCTTTCATGGCATTGGGCGCAGGTTTAGGGTACTTTTTCGGCGGCATCCTATGGATAAAGCTCACCTTGCTGGGGTTTGGGGCGGTGTTAACCTTACGTGTCATCGTGGTAACTGCAACTTCTGAGGCTCCAAGATGGCGCCAAGCCCTATCTGCACTCCTCCAACCCACACTCTGCATAGCGGCGTTGATAGTATTCTGGCAGGGTATCTCAAACACAATCCCTCTGCAAGTGTTGCCCTTTGCAGTACTAGCTCCCATAATCAGCTACTCCGCAGTGTACCTCTTCTTAAGTTCCATCGACAAATTAGGAAAAAGCTACGGGTTGCCTGCTATGTCTCTGTTTAGGGCGTTTCTGCTTAACTGGGTTACAAGCATGAATGAGCCGCTGGAGAAGCACCTAGAACAGATGGGCGAAGACGCAGACATCGAAGTTAACCTGCTCAAGTTCGACACCGCCAAACCCAAAGCCGCAGTTATCGTGCCGCTAGTTCATCCTGGACCGTTTAAGAACATCGGCAGCAGCCTCTTGCCTTCACTTCTAAAACAAAACTACGAAAAAGAATACGGCTCCAAGGCCTGCACACCGCTGGGCATCTTGGGGCATGAACTCGATTTAGCTTCGCAGACACAAAACCACAAAATAATCAAAGAAGTCCTCTCCGCAGCCAAGTTTTCATCGGAAGCGTCTTTGGCTTCGCCGTTCGTCAGAGCAACCGACGGCGTTGCAATTGCATCCTGTCAAATATTCGGCGAAACTGTGTTCTTGTCTTTTTCGCTTGCGCCTAAAACAACTGAGGATTTGCCTCAAGAACTGGGCCGCTTAGTTGCCGAGGAAGCAAAAAAATACGGCCTCAAACACGCGATTGTGGTTAATGCACATAACAGCCTCGACGACGTAAACGACACAGAATTACATGTGGAAGAGTTGAAACATGCAGCCGTCGCTTGCCTAAAAAATGCGTCTGCTTTGCCTAAAATGCCGTTTAAGGTGGGTTCAGCCTCAGTTTTTCCTCAAGAGTTCACCCAAAAACAGGGCATGGGCACAGGCGGCATAACAGCCATCGTGGTGGAGGTGGAAAAACAGAAAACCGCCTACATAGTCATAGACGGCAACAACATGGTTCCGCATCTCAGAGAAAAAATCCAAAACTCCCTAACTGCACAGGGCTTTGGGGAGGCAGAAGTTTTCACCACCGACACCCACGCAGTCAGCGCCTTGGTAACAGGCAGACGGGGATACCACCCAATCGGAGAAGCCATCAACCACGACACACTCATCAACTACATCAACCAAGCCGCAAAAGAGGCAGACGCCAACCTCGAAACCGCGAAAGCAGGCTCTAAACAATTCGTTGTTCCCAAAGTCAGAGTAATCGGCGAAGAACGACTGAACTCGATTTCGCTCCTTGTCGACAAAGCGTTGGTTAAAGCCAAAAAGACTGCTGCCCCCGTGTTCGGCGTTGAGGGTGTGCTGTTTGTTCTGCTTTTACTTTTGTTTTAGGCTGTTTCTGCGGGGTTTCCTTTTGAGTTCTGTTCCGCAGATTTGACACTCTTGAATTTTGCTGTCAGCGGGGTACTGCTTGTGACATGCGGGACAGTAGCGAACCCACTCCAATAGCCGCTTAATGCCAAAAGTAGCAAGAGCTACAAACTCCACTCCCAACTGCTTAGCTACGTTTTGAATGGAGTAGTCGTCGGTTACCATCTGGGGTATGCATCCTTGACTTTTTAGCTCCAATGCTAGCGATAACAGTTGCATGTCGGCTTCTGAGAGCTTATACGCATCGCCAACTTTGCATGCTGACGCTTTCGCTGCTTGCTCAGATTCTTTTGTGGGTGCTCTGACTTTTACTTTGCCGCTTTCTACAGCCGTCTGAAACCGCAACTTTACCATAGAATTCCGCAGAATCTCTTCTTCAACCTTGGGCACTGTAACCTGCTCAGCGTTCACCGAGAAAGCATCATACCCCGCTACAAACGCGGACGTATCCAAAACAACCACACGCTTGCCCAAACCGTTTTCTTCGCTCATTCGGTTCCCTTAAAGAGCAATCTGTTGCGGAGGCGGTCATAGAAGTTGGTTTCAAACCGAATAAACGATGTCGCGTTCTCTGATCGGGTGACTTTGACCATGAGGTCTTCGGTGTTTATGAACCTGCGGAAGTTGCCGTCAATCATAACCAGCATCTTCTCTGGACGAAGCACATTAAACGTTAAAACCGCGTCAGTTGGAAAAACAAGCGAGTGAAAGACGGTTAATGAACAAATCGGGGTCAAAACAAACGCGTCTACTTCTTGGTCGAGCACGGGTCCGCCTGCCGACAACGAGTAACCTGTGGAGCCTGTTTGGGTGCTGACGATTAAGCCGTCGGCTTGGCATCTGAGGATGGGTTTGCCGTTTTTACAGATTTCAGCATACAGAATCTTTGATGGCTCCCCCGTAGAAATCACAACGTCGTTTAGGGCGTCGGGGAGGGGTTCTTTGCCTGCCCAAACAGCCATCTTTGTCGATTTCTCAATTCTAAAATCACCCTTCAAGATGCGGTCTAGGGCTGCACAGGCATCTTTAGGTTCAACTTCGGTTAGAAAGCCGCGGACACCCATGTTCACGGTTAAGATGGGCGGTTCAGGTTTAGGCGCTGAGATGGAGGTTCGCAGTATGGTGCCGTCGCCGCCGATGGTCACTATAAAGTCGGTTTTCATTTCGGTTAGGGGGACGAAGCGGTTTTTGGTGGTGACTTTGCCCGCGAGGGAGTCTTCGATGCAGACCTCTAAACCTTTACTTGAGAGGTACTCTGCGAGCTGTTCAGCCAGCTTAATCGCCGCCTGCTGATCGTATCGGGCGACTAACCCCACGCTTTTATACACTTTTTCACCGCTGTGTTACTAGGGAGCTACCTTAATCTATATATGGGTGTTGTTGAGAATTGCATTGATTAGAAGTATTACTGTGGTGAGTGTATGAGCAGACCCGTAGATGTCGGAGAATTACGCGTTGGCGGCTACATGATGATTGACGGCGAACCCTGCCGCATCGTGGACATAGCAAAATCGAAGCCTGGCAAACACGGTTCAGCCAAAGCCAGAATCGTCGCCATCGGCATATTCGACAACCAAAAAAGGCAATTCGTTAAACCCGTAGATGCAGGCGCAGAAATCCCAATCATCGACAAACGACCTGGCCAAGTATTCGCGGTTAACCCAACAGGCGTCCAAATTATGGACCTTGAAACCTACGAGTACATTGACGCGCCGTTTCCAGATGAGGAAGACCTTAAAGCTAAATTGGTTGCCGGCACCGAGATCGAGTACTGGAAGATTCTTGGTAAAGTCAAGATTGTTAGAACAAAGTAGTTAAAGCAACCTTTTGCTTCATCATTTTCTTTTTGGTTTCTTCTATTTCTCCAATTGGAGTTCTGGTTACGGTGGCTGTTAAGGTTTATTTTCTAGCATGTCGCCTCTTTTGCTGAAGCCAATGATGCATGAAGAGCCGTCTGAATTGTGAAGAATGCTAAATATGGGGAAAATATACTGAGGCTTCACCTAAAAAGGCGCTTTTCAACCCAAATAGCCCCTTTTGTGTTGTGTAATCTTTATCTAAAACGACAAGTAAACTCTAAGGACTAAGAGACGACTCCGATGGCACTTGACAAACTAAGTTCCTCATTAACTGACGCCATAAAAAAGCTCTTCAAAGCGGGCGTCGTAGACGAAGCGGCAGTGAAGGAACTGGTCCGCGACATACAGCGGGCGCTTCTACAATCCGACGTCAACGTTCAGCTTGTTTTGCAGATCAGCAAAAGCATCGAGGAACGCGCCCTAAAAGAAAAAGTGCCCCCCGGCGTATCCAGACGCGAACACGTCATAAAAGTCGTCTACGAAGAACTAACCCGATTCATCGGCGACAAACCTGTCCCACTCAAAGTTGAGCCAGGCAAAAAGAAAACCATCATGCTTGTCGGCATTCAAGGTTCAGGTAAAACCACTCACGCCGCCAAACTTTCTCGTTACTTCCAGAAACGCGGCTTAAAAGTTGGTTTAATCGCGGCTGACACTTACCGTCCAGGCGCGTATGCCCAACTTCAGCAGCTAGCTAACAGGATTAATGTTCCGATTTATGGGGAAGCAAACGCTAAAGACCCTGTTAAAGTTGCCAAAGAGGGCTTCAAACACTTCGCTGACCGTGACCTAATCATCATTGATACCGCTGGGCGTCATAAGGAAGAAAAAGACCTCATCAAAGAAATGAAAGACCTCGAAAAAAACATCCACCCCGACGAAGTCATCATGGTCATAGACGGCACCATCGGCCAGCAGGCGCTTGCACAGGCGAAGACTTTCCATGAAGCCACCCCCATCGGCGCCATCATCGTCACAAAACTCGACGGTTCTTCACGTGGAGGCGGCGCGCTCTCCGCAGTTGCAGCCACAGGTGCACCCATCAAGTTTATCGGTACAGGCGAAAAAATCGAGGACCTTGAAGCTTTTGTGCCTTCGCGGTTTGTGGGTCGCTTGCTGGGTATGGGTGACTTAGAGACTCTTTTGGAGAAGGTTCATGACGCCGAAGTCAAGGTGCCCCCTAAGAAAGCCAAAGAAATCCTCAGCGGCAACTTTACCTTAACTGACATGTACGAGCAGTTTGCGGCTGTCAAAAACATGGGGCCCTTCAGCAAAGTCATGAAGATGATACCCGGAATGTCCTCTTCAAACATTCCCGACGACATGCTAAACACTGCCGAAGGACGCCTCGACACATGGCAAGTAATCATCCAATCTATGACGCCTGCTGAAAAAGAAAACCCCAAAATCCTCAACTCTTCACGTGCCCGACGAATAGCTCGCGGTTCAGGAACCACAGAGAAAGACGTCAAAGAACTCGTCAAACAGTACTTTAACATGAAAAAGATGCTCAAGATGTTTAAGCGTAAAAAGAAGCTGCCGTTTGGGTTAGGCGGCGGTAAAGGTATGCCCCCGATGGGTTTCCAGTAGGTTAACGTGGATGGATGTTTTAGAGAAAGCTTACGAGTTACTCAGTAAATACCCGCTTTGCGACCACTGCTTGGGCAGACAATTCGCCCTTTTAGGCTACAGCATGGAAAACAACGTGCGTGGAGCGGCGCTCAAGGTTAGTTTAACCATGCAAGCCAATGAGTTAGCCACCCAAGAAAAAGACGCGGAGGGCATAAAGAGGCTCAAAGTTTTGGCAACCAACGGTTTCTGCGTCACCGCCCAAGAGACGCTCAAGCACCTAAAAAAGCGGGTGCCTAAACAGGAAGCCGACGCCAAATGCTACCTCTGTGAAGGCAAGTTTGAACATGTTGATAGTTTAGTCGAGAAAGCCCAAAAAGCGCTGGAAGGCTACGAATTCGCCACTTTCCTTGTAGGCATCGAGTTGCCCATCCAAGTTGAAGAGCGGGAAGACGAATTCAAAGGCGCCTTTAACATCACACACGGTGAAAGTATGCGCCACGAATTCGGCAGAGTCCTCGGCAAAGCCCTCGCTAAAGCTACAGGTAAAGAAGCCGAATACCTCACTCCCGAAGTTGTTCCCGTAATCGCGCCCTTCGAGGAAAAAATCCGAGTCCAAGTTAACCCCCTCTTTGTAGGCGGCAGATACCGCAAGCTAGTGCGAGACATTCCACAGTCAGAGTGGTTCTGTAGCTGTCGGGGAAAAGGCTGCGAGAAATGCGGCGGCACAGGTAAACTTTATCCTGAGTCGGTTGAAGCCTACACTTCTAAGCCGATTCTTGAAGCCTCAGGCGGCAAAGAATCTTTTTTCCACGCTTCTGGCAGAGAAGACATAGACGCTCGCATGTTGGGTTCTGGGAGACCGTTCATCGTCGAGGTTTCGAAACCTAAAAAACGCGTCTTTGACCTAAAAGAGATCGAAGCCAAAATCAACGCTAACGGCGTCGGTAAAGTGGAAGTGTCGGAGCTACATTTTGCCTCCAAAGATGATGTACGTCACCTCAAGAAAGGGGAAAGTGCACAGAAAGAGTACCGGTTACTGGCTGAGTTCGAAAAAGACCTAACCGACGAAGACCTCAAATTACTGGAGGAAAAACTAACAGGCGCATTGATTAAGCAGCAGACGCCACTGCGGGTTGTGCATCGACGCGCCGATATTGTGCGGGAAAGGTACATATATAAGCTTGAAGTTAAGAAGGTGACGCTTAAGAAAGCTCTCCTATATATCAAATGTCAAGGGGGGCTTTACGTTAAAGAATTGGTGTCTGGAGATGAAGGACGTACAGTACCCAACGTGTCGGCTTTGCTTAATAACCCAGCGAAGACGCTTAAGCTTGACGTTCTCAACGTAATAATGGAATAGGTGAAAACAAAGATGAAAGGTTCAAAAGGCTATTACTCGGGCACACGCAGTCTTCTGCGCAAACCAGTCCGTGCCAGAGGTAAACCCAAAATCAGCAAGTTGCTCCACGAGTACGCTGCAGGCGACGAAGTCATCATAAAGATGGATTCTAGCACACAGAAGAGTATGCCTCACAAACGTTTCCACGGCAAAATCGGCCACATCGTAGAGAAACGCGGCAGAGGATACGTTATCAGTGTACCTCAGGGTGAAGCTAGAAAAACCATAATCGTCCGCTCAGAGCACATGGAACCATACACTGGTCAGTGAGTTGAGTACAAGATGAGCAAGAGAGAAGTAAGCGAAAACCGCCTAACACTGCCCCAAGTTAAAAAAGTACTGGACAGTATAGGCGAAGAAAACCTCGACCAATTCCAACGCCGCACACTCGACTACGTCAACAAATTCAGCAAAGCAGACGCCGAAAAAGCTGAACAACTCTTGCAGAAACTTGTCAAAGAATACGAACTCGACGAAGCTGAAGCAGTCCAAATCATAAACTGTATGCCTGAAACCGTGGATGAACTGCGCGTTTTCTTGGCTGGCGGTAAAAAAATCATCGAAGCTCAGAAACTAAAGGAAATCGTTGAGCTTTTAAACGAAACTCGCCTGCTCAAGTAGCTCTAAGTGGCTAAAGTATTTTTAAGCAGTAAGCGAGAATACAGTAGAGGACAGAAGAGTGAGTTTAATGGAAAAACGCTACGAAGAAAACGCCTACGTACTAGACTTCCTTCCCCACGGTAAACCTGGTTTTCGCCCAACAGGCAGAGCAGGATACCATGCAGGCGCCTTGATTCAATGTGTCGGCGAAGAATTCTTCACCGTCTTGGAGGCGCTGGTTAAGGAGGGTTTGATGCTTAAGCCAGGTGACCGTGTGCATGTCGGCAAAGATAGCCGTGAAGAAGTTACCTACATCATAGGTCGCATCGGCTTCGAAGAGTTAACGGCAGCCGCCAAAGCAGAGCTACCGACGGTTATCAGTAAAATCGTAGCGAACCGTGAAGCGTGGTTTGTTAACTTCTTTAACACCGCACGCGCCATAACACCCAGAATGCATGCTCTCGAACTGGTGCCGGGTATCGGTAAAAAGTACATGTGGCAAGTCATCAACGAACGCCAACGTAAACCCTTCGAGAGTTTTGAAGACTTGCAGAAACGCACAGAGTTACCTAACCCAGTGAAACTTATCACTAAACGTGTTCTAGAAGAGTTGGAAGGCGACAGCAAGTACCGACTGTTCACGCGTGCACAGTAAAAGGGCTAAGCGATGAGCCATGAAGCCATCCAACAACTACTTTTAAGCCACAAGATTAGCCCAAACAAGCTTTTGGGCCAAAACTTCATGGTCGAACCCGCCTTCTACCCTAAACTCGCCCAATACGCAGCGTTGAGCCCATCTGATGTGGTGTTGGATGCTGGGGCAGGTTTTGGGTTTTTAACTCGGTTTCTTTCTGAGCGATGTAAAGCGGTGGTGGCTGCCGAAAAAGACAGAGAGGTGGCGGCGGTGCTCAGAGAACAAGTCAAAGGTTACGGTAACGTTACCGTGGTTGAGGGCGACGTATTGAAAGCCAAGCTGCCACCGTTTAACAAGGTCATTGCTATTCCACCGTATTATTTGTCTTCTCAATTGGTTATGTGGGTGCTGGAGCGAAGTGTAGATTGTGCGGTGATGATTTTGCAGAGGGAATTCTGCGAACGCCTCGTTGCGAAAGTGGGCAGCGAAGAGTATGGATGGTTAACTGTTGTGGTGCATCATCAAGCAGAAGCAAAACTCTTAGACCCCGTGCCTAAAGACATGTTCATCCCCCCGCCTGAAGTGGACTCTGTAATTTTAAGCCTAAAACCATGGGCCACCAAACCCTTCGAAGTCAAAAACCAATCTGCCTTTATCCAGCTAACCAAATGGCTCTTCACCCAACGCAACAAAAAACTCGCCAAAGCCCTCACCCCATACATACGCAGCCACCTCAAACTAAGCAAGCACGACGCCGAAACCATCGCAACTAACATGCCTTTCCATGATAAACGTGTCCGAGAGTTGTCGCCTAAAGATTTCGGAGCAATCACCAATGCCCTCCCCAACTAAACGTGTCCATTTCGACGGATTCTTTTTTGATGTATCTGACGACGTGTATGAGCCCGCGGAGGATTCTTTTCTCTTCGCAGAAAACCTCAAAGTTGCACTAGGCGAGGTGGTGTTGGATTTGGGCACTGGCTCAGGCATATTGGCGGTTTTGGCAGCACAAAAAGCCCGCAGTGTGGTTGCGGTGGATTTGAATCCTTACGCTGTCCGATGCGCCAAAGCAAACGCCAAACTAAACGGAACCCAAAACATCGATTTCTACCAAGGCGACCTCTTCACCGCAATACGCGACGGCGCCAAATTTGATTTGGTGCTGTTTAATGCTCCATATTTGCCTTCTGAGGAAGGTGAGGCGGAGTCTTGGATTGGTCGGTCTTGGGCTGGCGGCGCGGATGGACGGTTGGTGGTGGATCGATTCATTTCTGCGGTCTCAGCTTACCTTACGCCGCATGGGCGGGTACTTTTGATGCAGTCCACACTCACAGGCGTCCAAGCAACCATCCAAAACTTCGCCAAAAACGGCCTCAAAGCAGAGGTCATCGCCGAACAACAGTTGCCCTTCTTTGAAACCTTAACCCTAATCGAAGCCAAACCCCAAACTTAGGAAACCTATAAGGGCACAAACGTGCTAAGTTTATGTGGCGTTTCTTTATGACACTTTGGTTTTACGTTAAAACAGCTGACGACCCTAAAGTGGTCGGTGAAACCGTCTGCGAATTTAACTACACAGAGGGCAAACACCCTGAAGATAAGTATTCATGGATTATGGAGGTTGGCCGCAATGAGCCGGGGTATTGGGAAATCCGAGGCAAATACGCAGCCCTAAAAGACCTCACCGAAATCGCAGTCGTCTACCGCATCGGCGACACGGTGGTGCTCTCGGAGATTGATGACGATTTGGCTCCGAACTTCGCTGATCCATTGATTACCAAGTATGGGTTTGAGAATGTTAGGTGGCTTGTGGTTCCAGTTTTAAAGTAGTTTGTTTTTTTGCCTTTCACTTTTTTCTCATTATTTTGAGGCAGCTTTTTCTTTTTTTGCTTGTTTTAGCTGTTTTTGTTACTGTAGGACTACAGTCACAAGTTTTCATTAAGTAAATGCAAGAATATAGCAAGCAAGACACCTTAAGGAGATATAAAGAGTGAAAAAATCTAAGTTTTATGCATTTAGTTTAGTTTTCGTTCTATTTTTGATGGCTGTTCTCAACAGTGCAACAGTAGGAGCCGAAACAAACGCAACTGTAACAGTGAATGCTTCACCAGGAGGAACAACCGACGTTACAGGAACAACAACGTACGCGGATGGCGACACAGTAACCATAACTGCAACCCCCGACGCTGACCATGTGTTCTCAAGTTGGGTTGTCTCGCCCAGCGACGGATCAGGCGATCTGGTCATATCTGAAAACCCCTTAACTTTCACCGCTTCAGGCGGAGTAACCTACGACGTAACACCAGTCTTCATAGTTCCCTCCGCTCTTCCAGGCCGATCAGTCCCCGCTGACTTAAGCAAAGCTGCAATAGTAGTGATTTTACCCTCAGCAGGTGGAACAACCAACCCACCGCCGGGAACATATGCTTTAGCAAACGCAGAAAACTTTGACTTAACCGCGGTTCCAAACGATGGCTGGCAATTTTCACATTGGACAATATGCGGCTTCGACACTGGACACGGTAACTACCCCACGAACTGGAACCCAACAGACAACCCATACAACGTTAACCACGGCTACTCAGCTACCTTCGCTTACCAAGCAGTCTTTGTTCCAATAGGCACAACGGAACCCACACCCACCTCAACTCCAGGCGCAACGATGGGCGGCTTAAGCACCGAGATGTGGATCATCATCGCTTTAGTCGTCGTAATCATCGTTATGCTCGTCGTCTTCGGCGTTTTCTTATCAAAACGGAAGTAAACAAAAACTTCCCTTTCTCTTTTTATTTTTTTCAGTATCTTTTCGGGGATTAACACGCGACGTCTCTGCGGAGAGGCCCCCTCCCTTATATAAAGCCGTAAAAGGCTCGAACGGAGTTGCATTGGCGGGTTTGCTGGGGCTTCTGGGTCCGTTTTCTTTAGGAGAAAAGAAAAATGAAAACCACGATCGCAACTTCGTAATTTTAAACCCAGAAGCCCACTCAGCCCCGATTTTGAACCTGAAAAAAACTAAAAAAGGGAGGGAAAGTAGTTTTTTGCATTGTTTACACCGTTTATGGTCGTTTTCTGAGCAGTAATAGTGCGAGGACTGCGCCGACAGCGATGATTGCTACGATAACGCCCACTATGCTTGGTACGAAGTATAGGTCAGCCATGGAGGGTGGTTGGGTTGGTTGCGGTGTTGGGGTTGCTGGTGCGGGGTCAACAGCGAACGCGGTAACTGCATGTGAAGGCCAGTAAGATTCACTTCCAGCAAATGAAGCATAAACAGTGTATTTGCCTTCTATGTCGGGTTTCCAGTTTAAGCTAAAGAAGCCATCTGCGTTTGTAGTGGTTGTTCCGATTGATCGGTAGTTGCCGTTAGCGTCAACAACGTTTAACTCAACAGTAACTCCAGTGACGTTGGTTGGACGCGGTTTCTGCATGTAGACGTATTCCATCCATACTCCTTGGCTTGCGTCAGAGACTGCGGGGACACCATTGGGGAAGCGTGCTGCTTGCTCTTTTTGTTTTGTGCCTGCGGCTATGTCCATTACGGTTCCTCTGATGACAACACTTTGGCCTAGTGTGGCCGCTGTCATGGGTGCTTCTACGGTTGTTGCGCTGGGTCCTTTGCCTATGCAGTAGATTTGTCCATCGTACATGTTATGGTATGCAATAAAGCCGTCTGCAACAGGATACCATTGACGTGGAGGATAGCCCATTGATCCGAGTAGAGTCCAGATTTCTTCGCCTGTAGTAGCGTTAACAGCCCTTACCCGTAAGCCTTTGTATAGTGGAGTGTTGGGAGAGTGTTCGCCACTGAACAGAAAGACTTTGCCGTCGGCTGTGTTTGATATGAATTGTGGATAGTTACCCCAAGGTGTTTGCAGACCACTGAATGTACTGTTGCCTTCGCCGCCGTTACCGTAAGTCCATAGTAGTTTACCTGTTTTCGTGTCGTAGGCGTATAGTACTCCGCCAAAGCCGCTATTGTATAGAACACCGTGGTCGACTGTGCAGAATACTGATCCGTGAGTTGAGTCAAAGTATGCAAAGTCAGAAATGCCTTCAGGCACTGCTGTTGTCCACATATAGTTTCCGTTGTCCATGTTGTAGCCTAGATATTGGAAGGTCTCTTTATCCAGCATAATGATGACGCGATTAACAGGGTCAACTGCGCGTAACATTCGGGTGATATTTTCTGGTG
>Ga0073932_1003146_pt1 | contig 23047 bp, 20 predicted proteins | sample DewCreD2012metaG_FD_76967 | JGI IMG/M metagenome (GOLD analysis project Ga0073932, IMG submission 76967) | Hot spring sediment bacterial and archeal communities from British Columbia, Canada, to study Microbial Dark Matter (Phase II) - Dewar... ...
GTAACAGATGACCGTTCCATTGCAAAAAAAAATACAACATTCACTGCAACATTATTCACCGGTTTAACGCAAGAAAAATATTGCGTAACATCACGGGCCTTTGTATATTTCCCGTTACCGGTAACATCCCGTCTGTATATCATTCCGTCTGGATATAGCTTTTACACAACTTTGCAAAACAGAATATACGCTGAATACGTGTTCGATAGTTACCTGTTAGGGTATTCCAACCGCTATACAGCCACACAGTCACGGCATATTGCCAGGTTAGAACTAATGTATGAAGTGCTCTATGAGTTTGTGTTTGTTGACATTTTTGGTTCATCAGGAATTTATAAAACAGAATATAACAGGTGGGAAATGACTTCAAGCTATGGAGTTGGTGCTGATGTATATTATAATACAATGATCTTCAATGTTGGATGTGCATGGAATACTGATGAAACAATTAGCCAGTATTATATCTTTACTGGTGTCAGAGCAAAGCTATAATTAATTCTACCACTCTGCAGTACTTGACTGGTGTGGTGACATTATTTCGTATTTTGTTTACAAAATGACTTCCTAGAGCAGGGCTGTAATGCTATAAATTTTTAGGAATAATAGCTGTTATACTGTATAATAAATGATATCACATGGTTGGATGTAATATCAGAGGTTTTAAATGGAAAATGAATGTGGTATAGTAAAAAAAGTTTTAGGCAACCATGTTGTTGTTGAAGCTGATGCAATTTCATTTTGCTCTTCATGCAATAGCCATGAATGTAGTATGCGTCAAACCAAAGGCAGGGAACTTATAATAGAAAATACAATGGGCGCTAAAGTAGGCGACAGGGTATTTTTTGTAATACCATCAAAGGGTATTTTGCTTTCATCGGTTATACTTTATGGAATGCCTATTATATTCCTCATTGCAGGCATACTGATTGGTTCACTTATACCATTGCCCATATTTCAGGATAGGGAAATTGCAGGAATGGTAACAGGAATCACATTTTTATGCCTTTCTTTTTTTGTTATGCGGTTTGCCTCTAAACGCATGGTACAGCATAATCAAATGACACCAACAATGGTTAAAGTAGAAAAATTGTTGTAAAAAATTAATGATTTACAATATATAGCACTATCCCACGTATTATTTTACAATAAGGCGATAGTAACTGGTGATTGTTCAATTGTTATAATTATTTAAATTATGGGAGATAGCATTATGCCGGTAAACATTGAAGATAAGAAAAAGCAGATAAAAGAGGAAATGGAAAAACTGCAGTATGAGATGAAAATTGAATTGCCTCAGCGAATTGCTGAAGCACGTGCAAAAGGGGACTTGAAAGAAAATGCTGAATACCATGCTGCACGGGAAAGGCAATCATTTGTACAGGCACGTATTTCCTATTTAAGCAAGCAACTGAGTTTGATGGATAGTATAGACATCTCATCAATAGAGCAGGGAAAAGTTGAATATGGTTCACTGGTTACGGTGCGCAATTTAGACACCGATGAACTGATTGAATTTACTATCGTTACACCAAATGAAGTAGATGCCTCAGCAGGGAAGATTTCATTGTCATCGCCAATTGGGAGGTCATTACACAAAAAGACAGTAGGTGATGAGATAACTGTACAGATACCTGCAGGAACTAAGCGTTTCAGAATAGAAAAGCTTGTAACCATACATGGTGAAGAACTATCGCTTTAAAAGGAAATGTTCATGGCTACTATTAAAGAGTTTATTGCATTACGCCCCAATAAAGAATTTGTAACAAAGGTAGCTGAGCTTCCCTATGATGTAGTAACTACAGAGGAAGCAAAGTCATTAGCACAGGAAAACCCATATAGCTTTTTCCATATTACAAGACCAGAAGTGGATCTGCCAGCGGGGCACAATCCTTATGCACAGGATGTGTATAAAAAAGGAAGGGAAAATTTACAAAAATTTATTAATGACGGTATACTGACCTATGACAATGGTGCATACCTGTATCTTTATACATTGAAGATGGGCAGTCACATACAAACTGGCATTGTGGCTGTAGTCTCAATTGACGATTATATTAATAATGTGGTAAAAAAGCATGAATTGACGCGTGAAGATAAAGAAATTGACCGGATGAACCACATAAATATTGTAGGGGCGCAAACCGGGCTTGTATATCTTTTTTATAAAAATAATGATGCCCTGCAAAAACTGATGATGGAAGTCTTTCAATCACCTGTTCTGTATGACTTTGTTGCTGCTGATGGCGTGCAACATACCATTAGAAGAGTTGAAGATGAAAGTTTAGCTATAAAAATAAAAGATGCAATACGGCCTCTTGTCCTATATATTGCAGATGGGCATCATCGTGCTGCTTCAGCTGTTAGAGTGGGATTGGAACGCAGAAAAAGTGGATACTCGGGAACGGAGCCATTTAATTATTTTGTGGCAACTATTTTCCCACATTCAGAATTACAAATATTACCCTATAATCGTGTGGTCAAAGATTTTCACAACTATGACTTCAGGTCATTTATGAATGAGCTTGGCCAAAGTTTTTCAATAGAAAAAACTGATAGTGGCATTGTAACAAAACCTCATGAAATCAGAATGTATTGTGACGGGCAATGGTTTGTGCTCCACTATAAAAAAGAATTGCCCATGAATGATGTTGAAAGGCTTGATGTCGCAATTTTGCAAAATTATATATTGGCTCCAATTCTTGGTATTCAGGACCCACGAAGAGATTCCAGGATAGATTTTATAGGTGGCATTAATGCTATTGATGATCTTATTATGATGGTTAATAGCGGAAAATTTAAAATTGGATTTTCATTGTATCCAACTTCAATTGATGCACTTATGGCTATATCGGATAAAGGAGGAATCATGCCTCCAAAATCAACATGGTTTGAACCTAAACTGAGGGATGGGCTACTTGTCCATGTTATTGATTAAATGTTTTGGAGACGAGGGGAATCGAACCCCTGACCTCTTGAATGCCATTCAAGCGCTCTCCCAACTGAGCTACGCCCCCAATGTGTTGTTATAGTAAGAGTATTTATGATCGTAGTAATCAATCACAAGATTTTGTCAATATATTTTGGCATGAAAGATAATAAATTTTAATATTACATCGTAGTATGACATTAGTGTTGGATGTCAAATTATGTACATATATTTTAATTATGTATAACCCAACCATCTTTTCTGGAGGGTTTATGCTATTTGTAAATTATTAAAAATTTTAAAGAATAAATGCTGATTACGTTGGATTTATTCTTGCAAAAAAGATAATCGTTATGGTAGTATAATATTATATGTTACTTTGAGAATATCCTATTCTGGGGTTACAATATGTCATCTGAAATTGAAAAACTGAAGAAAGAAAATCTAAGTCTAACTGAAGAGATAGACGAATTACGGAAAATTATTCAGACATATGAAAATGTCTTGAAACTTAATGAACAGGAACTATCGAACGCATATCAGATTATAGCTATGTATGAGAATATTGTGGAATATTCACGGTCAGAGTTAAAACTTGCAACTGAAACAGCACAGGCAAGGGAAAATGCATCTCAGCTGAGCAGATTGGAATTAATGCAGGCATTTGAAAAGATAAAACAGCTTGAAGAAGAAAACAAAAGGCTTAGAGCTCAAAAGGGAAATGCGTAAGGTACATGAATAATCCAAAACAGGCAATAGGTTGTATGGTATGCTGGTAACATATGCAATAATATTTTTATTTATAATAATTCTTGTTATTTTTGTTCTTTATCTGGCTAATATATATATTTTTCCACGTAAGTTAGAAGAAATCCAGCAACTCATTGAATCAGGCCAGACTAAAATTGCAATACGGAAGCTTAATGATATTATTGAAAAAGATGACCGTAACCATTATGCGCATTATCTTTTAGCTTTAGCGTATGAAAAAGAAAATAATATTCAATATGCTATCCTTGAATACAGACAGGTATTGAAAATATCAAAATTTGATGAAAAAGTTAGGGAGATAGATATTCGGAAACGCCTGGCTAGTATATACAAGGCACGTAACGCAATTGAAGAGGCTAAAAAAGAATACCTGCTTTTGACTAAATTAGACCCTGCAAATTATGAGCCTTTTTATGAGTTGGGGATTATATTTTTTAATGCTGGCCAGTTAGAGAAAGCTGCACCCTATTTTAAAAAGAGTATATCTAATAATAGTAAACATGCTCCATCATATTATTATCTGGGGCAGGTTCATTACAGGATGCAAAACTATGCTGATGCCAAACAATCATTCATAGAAGCCATCAAAATTGACCCCAATGATTATAAATCACATTATTTTTTAGGCCTGGTATTGCGACAGTTGGGTGATTATGAATGGGCTATTAAGGAATTTGAGACAGCTCAAAAGAGTGATGAAATAAAAGTTAAATGTTTCCTTGCAAAAGGCACCTGCTTTTTGGAGCGTGAGCAACTTCCCAAAGCTGTAGTGGAATTTGAACGAGGCCTGAAATTTGCTAAGAGAGGCAGTGATACTGAATTAAATTTACGGTATTTTTTAGGTGATGCCCAGGAAAAAATGCGTGACCTTCATTCGGCAATTTCAAACTGGGAAAAAATTGTGGCTATTAATCCAAACTTTCGTGATGTTCAGGAAAAACTTAAGGCCTATGCTGAATTCAGGCAGGATGACAGGATTAAGGATTTTATGATTGCTGGCCTGGCACAATTTGAGCATACGTGCCGTAAAATAGTGGAATCAATGGGCTTGACGGTTATGGATGTTGACATAATAAGTGATACTGAAATAGAAATAATTGCAACAGATACTGAAGGAAAATGGCGAAATACACGCAGAACTAATAAAATTGTCAGGATTTTGAGAACAACTGATGTGGTGAATGATAAATTATTGCGTAAGCTCCATGAAAAACTAAAAGAAAAAAATGCTACACGTGTTATCATAATAACAGCAGGCGAGTTTACACAGAGTGCTGTTGATTTTTCAAATACACGTCCAATAGAGTTATACGGGAAAAGTGATCTTTTACGTTTATTGAAAAAAACATAATCATATGATACATAAAGATAATTTTACACTCAGGCAAACTCCATTTTTTAAACATTTGATGGATGATGAGTTATCTGCATTACTTAAAATAGTAAAGACCATTGCTATCCCTAAGGGAGGCATTGTAAACTGCGATTCCCATTCTTTATATATTGTCAAAAAAGGGGTTTTTGAAATTCAAAAACATGCTGAATCTATTTATTTAGCTCCATCATCCTTTTTTGGTGAATTACCTTTTTGTGAAAAAGGCTCTGGCATTGTAAGGGCTTTGAGTGATTCAATAGTATATGAACTAAAAGATACAGAGTTGTATCAGTTTATGGGCAATAACTTCAAAGCTTTACGAGGATATCTAAGAGCGGCTGATTTTTATCGATTTTCATTGAGTGATGCAGGGAAAAAATTAAACAGAAATAAAGCTCAAGTCATTACTGTTTTCAGTACTGAAAAACATTGCGGCAAAACAACATTAGCATTAATAGCAGCAACTTTATCATCGTTTAATAAAAAAACCGTTTTACTGGATGCATCTTATGATGGAATGTCTGTTTTTGACATGTGTGGTAAGCAATTATTGCCACCTCTGTCTCAAAAAAGCCCTGATGAAGTAACAGGCCAAAAATTTATTGAGCAAAGAATAGAAAAAGTCTTAGAAACATTAGATATTCTCAATGTTGCGTTTGGTTCCAGGGTCAGAATAAATCCCGAAATCATAAACCCACTGTTATTCTATCTTTCTTTTGAATATTCGTATATTGTTATTGATTGCTCAAATATTGATGTGACTCTACGTGATACAATATTGCATAATACCGATATCTTGATTGAAATTATTAATAATAAATCATTACCCAAACTTCAGGCAATAAATGATTCACTGTTAACTCAGGGGCAGCAGGTAATACTTATGGTTAACAGGCATTTTGAAAAGACAACTAAAATTGCTGATTCCCACAAAGATTTTGACACCATTTCCGTTCATTCTGATGAAACAGTTTTTCAAGCTATCTTGAGAACAAAATCGCAACATGATCTGCTTTTCCGTGAAATTTTATCTGACAAGAAAGCTCTGGTTCTTGCATCAGGGATGTACGAAACACTTTTTTATGCAGGTGTTTTTGAAACATTGAGAGATTCTGACAATACTCCTGATATAATTTATACCACTGGAATTCCTTATGCATTATTGATTGCATTCATGCATTCAGATTCCTTAAAGGAATATAAAAAGTTGCTGTTAAGTTATTTTTCTGATGACAAATTGCATTCAATGCTTGATGTTTCATTTCCTGATAAATATCTATTTAAAAATGATCCTTTAAAATCTTTTTCATCTTCATTATGTGATACGCAGCGGCTTGAATATTACCATATTATGCCTTATACAATGCTTATTTCTAATAATTCAGCAAGAATGTTTTCTACTGGAGATATGCGTGATATTGTTGCAGCTTCTATAGCTTTCCTGCCAATGTTTGAAGGAGTGAGTATAAACAAGGAAGAATATTATGCATCATATCCATTATATCCCAGTATGCCTGAAACGTTATTGCGTACACATATACAACACATATCGTATATTAGCATTAATACATTATTCAATCCTCTTTCATTGAAAAGTAAAGTTTTGGGGATTTTTAGAAAATTTGTTGATTTTCTCCCCTATTACTATTTATATGCTTGCGATAATGGGCCTGTTTGTGATAAAGAGATTTCTTTGCAGATACCAGAGGTATCGTCAATTGATGACCTTATTGTAAAGTCATTTGATAATAAAGAAAGTTTTGATAATATCATGATAAAAATAGTAGGGGGTTAAATGAGATCAAAGGCTACAAACATATTACAGTTTGGAGTTTTAGTAACAGGAATTTTGTATATTATCATTGGCATATTATATGGATTTAGCCCAATATTATTTGCAAATATTTTTGGGATAGAAGTTAACCCTGATTGGTATAATTTAATTAAATATGATACTTTTACCTCACCGTTATATCATTTTTCACGAGTATTTGCATTAATTCTGGCTGTAGCTGGATTAAGTATGATTCTTCCTTTGTTTGACCCTTTAAAATATCGTGGAATGATATACTATAATGGTATTCTTTTCCCTTTAGTATCAGCACCAGTTCTTCTTGTAAATGGTCTCACATACGACCATCGTATTATGACAATATGTGGAGTTTTGTTTCTTGTATTGTTTTTATTTGTTGGTTTTGGTTTAATGATAACAAGAAGACAGGCAAAGATGGGGCAGGAATAGTATTGTATTATAAATTGCTTGCTTTTTTAATATTTATAATGGAAGATATTTCTGATTAGATCGAGTATATAATAAATTTTTAATGTTATGAAAACTATTCTATTAGCTGTTATATGAGATAGTATATGTGTAAAATAAGTTATTATAATAAAAATTGTTTTTATTTAACAATAGAGTAAAGCCAGTATTTAATTTTATAATCAGGAGGGCATAATGAATCTTCAAACGAAAAAAGTTGGCAATGTTGTTGTAGTATATCTGCAGGGGCGTTTAGATGTGCATCTTTCAGCTGATATTGAGAAAGAAATAAATAAACTAATTAAAGACGAGCCAAATGCTCATTTATTATTAAATCTTTCAGGTGTTGAATATATGAGCAGTAGTGGTTTGCGAATATTTGTTTCCACTATGCGGATTTTGAAAGAATCAAATCGAAAGCTAAAGCTTTGTAATATGAATAGCGCTGTTAAAAAGATATTTGAAGTTGTTGAGCTTATGGACATGTTTGAAATATATGATACTGAAGAAGAAGCTATTGCTTCTTTTAAATAATGGTTATGTTGTTCCCTTTGACTAAGCCTGAGGATTCTAAAAAAAATTCTCTTGTAGACTCATTATCTGGAAATAAAGAATATAACCCGCTATTCATACCTTCGGAGATACCCGAAGGTATGAAGAATTTTGCAATTTACCAAAAATATAATTATTTTGCATGGCCTTACTGGATAGCCCGATATATTAATACAGTTAATGAGCGGATACAGTCACTCCCCTTTTTTTTATATAATAACCATTGCCGAACCTGGTATACCATTAATAGTTTTTTAAGCAGTGGTTCAATTCGAATTGACCCTTCAGGTATGGTTCATCCAGCATGGTCATCATGGTCTTTAGAATTCTGGATGTATGTAGATAATTCTTTTATACAATTCCACAATGACAATTATATTAAGCAGGAAATCGATAATGGCGTGGTAAAGACCACGTATAACCATCCAGATTTTACTTATAGACAATCGGTTTATATTACTCATACAAATATTGATGAAGCGGTTGTCGTTAATAATGTACATTATAAAAAGAAAAATAAAGCATATTTTATTATAGCTATAAGGCCGTATACAACTGAAACATTATCAGGTCTGGATTCAATAGAACTTGCTAAGAATAATTTCATACGAATTAATAATGAATATCATAGTGCTTTGCTGATTAAGCCTGATTATGTTCTTACGGGCAATGAAATTTATGGGGACATCGATTTTAAAAGGAAAGAATATAAACATAAGGTTACCAGTAATGCAGGCATGGCTACTATGGCGTTTGTTTATGATATAACCAATAAAGAACATGAAATAGCTGTGCGGGTTGCTGTAAATAAAGACTCTAAAATTTCAGTTCCAAAGGTAATTATTAAATCAACACAAAATGAATATACCAACTATATTGATCTAAGGATGAAGGAAGGGATAGGAATAACAGTTGGGAAGAATATAATAAATGAATGGGTAAATTTTTGCAAATTTTCAGCGCTTGTAGAAGCTGCTAATATCGAAATTAATAATAACCAGAAACAAGATATTGCCCGTTATTATTTTACAACAATGGCGTTGAACAGAATGGGTCATTTTCAACAGTCACTATCGATCATTAATTATATCTTGAAAAACATAAGAATTAAAGATGATTTAGAAAGCATATTATCTGCTGCATATACTTGTAATATTCTGGGGGATTATTACAGGATTGTTAAAGACACCTCGTTTTTACAGAATAATTATCCTGTTTGCAGGAGTTACGCACAAAATATTTTACAATTTTGCAAAGAATTGAAAAACATAAAGAAGTATATTTTACTTGATCATTCAGATGAGACTGCAAGCCACCATACGTGGCATGTTCCGGTGATTATTTCAGCTTTAGAAAATTTAGCATTTATGTCACGATCATTGGGGCTCTTTGGTGATGAAACTAAATTTTTAGCAGAAGCTAATAAACTTGAGGCTTCCGTGGTTAGTGTTTTATTTCATATATCACAGGAAGCAAGCAAAGAAGAAGAAAAGCTTATTGAATGGCTGCCAAAGCATGGCAAACCATTACGTAAGCAAAAGATATCATTAAAAGAAAGTCTGGAATTTGCAAATACTATTAATACATCCAATAACAGGATTTTACTGTATTCATCATTTTTATATCCATATATAGTTCATATTACACGTAAATATACAACACAGAGGATTATAGATGATATTATTAATGCAGGGAAAGGGTTGCCCTTGTATAATACAATTATTAGTGGAATTGATGTTATTAATTCTCTTAGCCTTGCTAATAGTATGCTATATGCTCATGATAAGCGAGCAGTTGATATAATACATGCCATTATCACACTATGTAAAAAACGAAAATTTATGCCTAATTTTCTTGATCCTGTATCTGGCCATGCAATTGTTAAAGAACCAATATCAATAGTTGCAGTATCATTATTGTTTCAGGCTATTCGTAATATATGCTTTATTGATCACCCTGAACGGTTGGAATTATTCCCGGTTCCAGTTGAGGAGTGGTTTGGCGATGCTCAAATTGTGATAACTAATGCACCTTCACGGTTTGGTAATTTAAGTTTTGTGTCAACTTCTACTTCCGATGAGTTTGTTATACAGTTTACTGATGTTCCCCGTTTTATCCCCCATGATATTTTAATTAATCTTCCATTTAAAGCAAAAATAAAGAAAGCTGATGATTTCATTGTTAAATATGAAACAGAAAAATCATGGTGTATTAATGGCTGGCCTTCAGAACTTAGGTTTAAGCGATAGTTCCAATTATAACGATAATAGAATAGATGTTGGTTTCTTAATAATTGTTAATGTGGAAAGAAGAAAATGATTACGTATATCCTGGTATCATTATTTATTATAAGTGCATTCCTTTATTACCTTGTTTATATAAGGCCAAAATTTAGCCCTTTATACAAAGCTCAGCAAATGGTTGAGCAGAATCAACTTCTTGATGCAATACTTGAATATAAAAAAGTAATTGATGAATATCCGGATGATTTTGTTGTCCACTATCGCTTAGCTGACCTATATCTGGCTGTTGGGGAGATTGACCAGGCAGTTATCCATTTTGAAAAGGTACTAGAAATTGGTAAATTTAATTATGAAGTTGACCAGCTTTCAGTACAGAAGAAATTGGCTAAATCATATTATATGCGGGATGAGGTTGAAAAGGCATTCCAGATATATATGGACATTCTTAAAAACTATCCTGCAGATATTGAGTCTTTATACCATATTGCGTTCATTTGCCTTGGCCAGGAAGAGTTTGATATAGCACAGCGTTATTTTGACAGGTTATTAAAACTTAAAAATGACAATTATGAAATATTCTTTGGTGCAGGTATATGTTATTACCAGAATATGCGTATACAGGATGCTATCGATAATTTTAAATTAGCAGTGCAGATAAAACCGCAATCAGAGATTGCCCAAATAGGTGCTGCATTTGCATGTAATCGTAAACGTGATTATCGCCAGGCTTTGGGATATATTTCAAAAATTGCGGATACAGCTCAGGATCCTGATGTATTATATATGGCAAAAAGATTTCAGGCATTTATGTTGATGCGCCTGAAAAAGCATGATGAAGGAATACAACTGTTTCAGGATTTACTGGATATTGCACGGAAGAATGCAAATGATGACGCAGAACTCTTGGCATTATATGATCTGGGATATGCATATTTAAAAAATGAACAGACTTCTTTAGCATACGAAGCATGGAATGAGCTTTACCGTAGAGATAGAAACTACAGAAATATACAATATCTTGTAACACAATTGCGCCGAGAAATGGAGGTTGATAAATTCAGCAAAGAAGAATCCACATCTGTTATGGAAACTATCACAGCGTGGATGGATGATGCATTCCCACAAAATTTATTATGGGAGATGTGTGGTTTAAAAAGCACAAAAAAATATAATTTAAAAGATATCGTTGTTACCACTAAAATAAGTTATGATGATGGGAAGACACTAAGTAGTTCTGATGATATCATGGAAAGATATGTTTCTTTAGATACAGAAAATTTCAGGATTATTTCTAACAGGCTGGTATCAAAAATGGGCTTTAAGGTTGATCAGATATTGCAAACATATCGTGAAGCTGACGGTGTTGATTTTTTGGCAATTAATCCTGAAACAAAGGATAAAGTTTTGGTTTGGGTTAGGCGATGGACTAAAACAAATGTTGGTGAAATAACATTGCGAAATTTTGCACAGGCCATTAATGATATGAAAGCACAACAGGGTATATTTATTACCACTGCAGACCTAACTCAGCCAGCCAAAGAAAGTTTAAAAAAACTTTCTAAGGTTACAGTCATTTATCCTGAAGAAATTTCTAAATTATTGCGAGGCCTTGTATAATGATTTACCCCAAGAGTGATGTAGTGCCGATACCACTAGATGCAATTCAATGTGATAATAATTATTTTAAAATTTCAAAACCGTTGCCAAAAGAATTAGTCAGATCAATATTACAATATGGGGTCATTGAACCGGTTCTGCTTTTAAAGCAAAATGGTCAACACGTACCGGTAAATGGGCATAACAGGATTATAGCAGCTCGTGAAGCACACTTAGACAATGTCCCGGCAAAGATTATCACTGAAATTCACTTGGAAGATTTTTTACAGATAGTAAGAGTGAAATTGTATAATAATGCATTAGGGACTATTGGTAAAATTAAGAGTTTATATGTACTATATGATTATTTTAATGCTGACAAACAACTGGTTTTGGCAATAGCTCGGGAACTATCGCTCCCTTCTTCATTAATTGAATTAAAGAATATCAAATCAATAATTGGATTGCCACAAGTGATTGTACAGTATATTGATTCCAGGTCAATTTCTCCAAAATTTATTATGCCAATGTTACGATTATCTCAACCCTCAATCAATTTATTAGGGAAAATTATTTCTGCATGCCAACTCAGGGTAAATTATTTTAACAGCATAGTTGTCATGATTGAGGATGTTTGCCGAATGGGGGAAGACAAACTTCTTGATGATAGTATAGCTTTATTGCTAACAAAAGAAAGTATAACCGATGATGATATCTATGATTGTATATATTCAATTCGTTATCCAGAGTATAAAGAATATATGAACCGCATTGATGATATTAAGAAAAAACTTTATGCCTATGATATTAAAGTTGAAGTTCCAGCATACTTAGAAGGGGATAGTATTAACGTCGTCTTTGAGGTAAAAAAGAAAAAGCCATTGCACCCATTGCTGAAAAAAGATCAAGATGTTTTGGGATTGATTGAATCTATCATGGGCTTGCTATAAATGTATAAAACCAATAGTGGCAAACTACTACTTATACACAATTTATGTAAAAAAGCGTGACATCTCTTCCAATATTTTTACTTTTGTGGTTTCGAAATCATAAGGGGATTTATACCCTGCAGCATTTTTATGCCCACCGCCACCATTTGCAATAGCAATTTCTGCAACATCTAAATTGCCTTTTGTGCGCATGCTGACTTTGACTGGTCCACCAATATCCTGTTTTACAAGAACACTTGCCACAACACCTTGAATTGATAAAGGTAGATTAATATTTACTTCACCCTCTGCAAATGGCGCATTGGTTTCTTTAATCATATCAGGTGTCAACTTCATTAGTATGAGTTTTCCACCAAAATGGACTTCCATTGTAGAAAGCATCAGTGCTCGCAATCTGAATACTTCCAGTGAGTTGTTTTCATAAATCTGCTGATATATTTCATACGGTTTTACACCCAATGTTACCAATTGAGCGGCCAATACAAATGTAACAGGTGAAGTTTTAGGATACTTGAAACATCCCGTATCAAACACAATACCAGCGTATAACGCTTGTGCAGCTTTAAATGAGGGGATTATGCCAAAATGCTGTAATGTATTGCCAATTATTTCTGATGTTGATGAGGCCTCAACTTTAATAAAATTTGATTTAATTTTGTCCTGACCGCCTTCATGGTGGTCAATGATAAATACATCACGGATTGAATTTTTGATATGATGATAAGCTTTCCCAATGTTATCAAAGTCATTTGTGTCCAATACAAAAACTGCATAATCAGTTAAGTTGTGTATAGTACTACTTTCATCAAATATTATTATTTCTTTTTCCGGATCAATAAAACTAAATTTTGATGGAGTTGGATCAGAATTGATAATTATTGCATGTTTTCCAATTTTTAACAGCAATTCTTTAAATGCAATTTCTGCACCCAACCCATCAGGGTCAGGACTTTCGTGAGTGGAGATAATAAAATTGTCATGGCTATTGAGGTATTTTTTAAGATTAACAAAATAATCCATTAAATTTTCTCGGATTGAGCATGTTTACAAAGTGGGAATCCCATTGATTCACGTATTGCAATATATCGTTCGGCACAACGGCGTGCTAAATTTCTGACTCTGGCAATATATCCAACACGCTCAGTTACTGAAATGGCTCCGCGTGCATCCAGGATATTAAAAACATGAGAACATTTTAAAACATAATCATATGCAGGCAGTACAACCTGAACCGGTTCGTAATCCAGTATGTTAAGGCATTCTTTTTCATAAAGATCAAAAAGTTTAAAATGTAAATCAATATCAGCTATGTTGAAATTGTAATGCGAAAATTCAAACTCACTTCGGCGATGTACATCATGATACGTCAATGTCTCATTCCATTGTATATCAAAAACACTCTCTACGCCCTGAATATACATGCATATGCGTTCAAGCCCATAGGTTATTTCAACGGGTATTGGGTCTAACTCAACACTACCACACTGCTGAAAATAGGTAAATTGTGTTATTTCCATCCCATCAAGCCATACTTCCCAACCCAATCCTGAAGCCCCTAGAGTAGGTGATTCCCAATCATCTTCAACAAACCGTACATCATGTTCTTCTAGTTTAATTCCCAAATTACGTAATGAATCTAAATAAAGTTCCTGGATGTTGAGAGGAGAAGGTTTCATAATGACCTGATATTGATAATAATGCTGCAATCTGTTAGGATTATCACCATATCGGCCATCAGTTGGCCGTCGTGATGGCTCCACATATGCAACATTCCATGGTTCAGGCCCTAAAACACGTAGAAACGTTGCAGGATTAAATGTACCAGCACCAACTTCCAGGTCATATCCCTGTGCAATTATACATCCCTGTTTTGCCCAATAGCTATTAAGATTAGCAATCAGATCCTGAAAATACATGATAAGCTCCCTTTTAAAAAATTAAGCGTTATTTTGCTATCTGTTGATTTGTTTTAATATACTCGTCGTATTTAGCTTTCGTCAATTCGTGAAGCTGTTCAAAGTCATGTTTATTATTCAGCTTAAAATAGTCAAGACAGTCTTCATCGGCTATTTCAAATCTGAAATTTTTTGTTTCAATACTGCTAAAAACATAAGCTAAATAAACAATATAGATTAAATCCCGGTATGGTGGAGGGGCTAAATGAGGCCTGTGGTGAAATTCTATTGCTTTGACTAATGCATCGTTAAATTTCCATTTCTGACATATCATGCTTCCAAGTGTACTGTGGCTTACTCCAAGAGATATTTCTTCAAGTAATGAAATGTTTTCCAGTTGTTTTAAACCCACTATATCTCGTATCTTTTGTATGTCATCAGGTTTAATGGAAAGAAGTACCATAAGGCCTATATCAGCCAGTAAGGATGCCAGGTATGCAAACTCGGATAACTTTTCCTTCCGATATTTCATTGCTATAAATTGTGCGTAAAAAGCAGTTTTATATGAATTGTTCCATATTGTTTCAAATTTCTTGTAACGGGAATCCAGTATTTTCTGGACACCACTTGCAACAAGCAGGGTATTGATTCCCTTAGTACCTATAATTTTTACTGCTTCTTCTATTGTTTCAACCCGCTTTGAGGTAATATATCCTGCAGAATTGGCTAATTTTAATATTGCAGTCACCAGCCCCGGGTCACGCTTGATGCTATCTGCTATAGCTTTGATAGTTGATTCAGGGTTTGCACATAACCTTTGTATTTCAAGTATATTTTGAGGAAATGATGGCAATGATTCAACCTCGTTAATTATTTCCTGTGCCATCTTAACTTTTAAGTCCATATTTCTAAAGCTTTCGTCAATATTAATTGAAGCACTTGTAACTTTCCCATTTGTAGAAATGTTGAAGGATTCCGGTGGAAATCCTGCATTCTTCATAAGCATGAGTGCAATAATTAAGCCCAGCCCTGCGCCTTCTGAATCATCAAGGATATCATCAAAAGCATCTGAAATATCTGAATAGGAATAAGCCTTTTTTACACGTGCATTAATTTTATTCATTTCCTCAGTGATAATGGGAACATTATTAATAACATGTATTTTATGCGTGTCACCGGTAATGGAAAAAAAGACTCTAACAATGAAATTTGATTGTCCCAACTGTTCAAGGAATTCGGGGTTTTCTACAAAGACATCCTCTTTAAAAGTTTCCATTCCAGACCGGTAGTCTTCTTTTTTATTGATATCTAAATTTTTTTGTTTAAAATAAAGTCTTTTTGCATTTGCTTTAATTGCATTGTTAACTAATTCCTTAATGATATTAATAAACATGTTCTTTAAATAAAGGAGGTCAAGCTGGGCAAGGTAAACGCTAAGCATTCGTATTATTATAGATTCTATTTCAGGTGTTAAAAGAGAAAATTGGATATAAACATCCTGGCCCATTTTAAGAGCTTCTTTGTAGTTAGCAGGCTTACAAAAGTATTGAGCTTTTTGTTGCAATCCTTCCAATATTTTCCCCCCGGGGTAAGAATATAGTAAAACTATACATATCAACAAGAATATTGCAAGAAAATTAATACATCAAGTCAAGAATTTATTCTATAGTTACTATCGGCTATTGTAATCTTTTGAGTAATTATTAAAAAGAGCTATTAATATGTAATGTAAAAGTATTATTGACAATTTAGCTAATTCTATAAATAATAACTGAAATTAAAAAAAGAGGTTGCTATGGCAAAAGTATATTTTATAGACATGCACATGAGTAGCCGTGAAAATATTAATAGCAAAATTAAAAAATTGTTCAATAAATTGGAAATTAACTCAATTATTAATGAAAAAGATTTTGTGGCAATAAAGACACATTTTGGCGAGTATGGCAATATTGCATATTTGCCACCTGTCATTATACGCAGCTTTGTGGATAGCGTAAAAGATTTAAAAGCAAATCCTTTCATTACAGATGCTAATACATTGTATCGTGGATCGCGAAACAATGCAATAGATCATTTGAAAAATGCAGAGATGAATGGTTTTTCCTTGTTTTCATGCGGGGCACCTGTTATTATTGCTGATGGTTTACGTGGGAATGATTTTAAGGAAATTCCTGCTAACGGCAAATGGTATTCAAGTGTTAAGGTGGCATCTGCTATTCATGATGCTGATGCAATGATAGTAGTAAGCCATGTAAAAGGGCATGAATTGTATGGGTTTGGCGGGGCAATAAAAAACATAGCCATGGGTTGTGCACCGCCTTCCATGAAACAGTCATTACATTCTGATTTAAAACCAAAAGTTAAACAAGCATTATGCACATCGTGTGGTGCCTGTATTAAGCGTTGTCCTGCATTTGCTATTTCATTTGATGAAAATAAAAAAGCATTTATTGACAGCAATAAATGCTTTGGGTGTGGTGAATGTACTGTTATCTGTATTTATAATGCAATACCAGTTGTTTGGAAAACAGATGCAACTGCTTTATTTGAACGTACAGCAGAGTATGTCAACGCATTTATGCAACAAAAGAAAAATAAGATTGCATTTTTTAATTTTATTATCAATGTGTCTCCCGAATGTGATTGCTGCTACTGGAATGATGTGCCTATTGTGCCTAATATCGGCATATTGGCATCAACTGATCCTATTGCTATCGATAGGGCATCAGTTGACCTTATAAATAAAGCTATGCCATTGCCAGGTTCCCGTATATCTGATAAGGATGCATCCAAGGATAATATTACTGCACTTTACCCGGTACAGTGGAAATATCTTTTTAAGTATGCAACAACCATTGGGGCTGGCGATGAGGAATATGAATTGATTAAAATTTAGACAATATTTATGACTAATAGTAATTTTGTAACAAAGAGGTAACGGCAAATGAAGAGTCCACATGATTTTCCTGCAATTAATCCTAAAAAACCTGACGGTATTAAACCTAATGGAATACCATATAAAGTGATGGTGGTTGAAGATAAAGAGTTCCATAGAAAACAGATAATACAGATTTTGGAATCAGAAGGGTATGAGGTTATTGCAGCTGCCACTAATGGTGCAGAAGCATTAAAATTATATGATTCGCTTGCAGCTGACCTTGACCTTATCACAACCGATCTAGATATGCCAAAGCTGGATGGCTATGCTTTGATGTATGAATTGAGCCAAAAGAAACCCAAGGCAAAGATTGTATTTATCAGTGATGAGACTACAAAAGGTGTTTTAGCCGACTTATTAAAAATGGGTGCTGCTGATTTCATATTGAAGCCTATTCAACGCGGTACTATTCTGGAACGTGTTAAGGCAGCTTTACAAAAAAAATAATATATCCATAAGGTTTGAAATTCATGGAAGAAAATGAAAAGGCATATCAGCACCTTTCAGAACAAACAAAAAAGATTAACATAGCATTGCATTATACCCATGGGGATATGGAAAAGGCCCGCCAAATGGTAGCGGGCAACTATAATGATTTGTATGTCATTAAAGTACGCTTTGCTTCTTCTACGTTGTTTGGTGCATTTTTACTGTTTTTTAATCATATTTATAAAATTATCTCAGGGTTAACACTGATTTTATCACCGTCATATACTTTACAAAACATAAACCCTGAATGGGACTGGATAGTTTTTGAAAAAGATATAGCAGAGCTAATGCAGAAAGGCGATTATGACCAGATTCTTGCAAAAACATTTCGTGACAAGATAATTAAAAGTCTTGATATTGTCCTGCTCAATGAGCTGGCCCGCAATATTGAATTAAAAAATGCAATAGCAATAGATAATATTTTCAGAAAGCTTATACAGGAAACACTTGCCTTAAAACGGGTTGATACACTTGTTGTATATCAGCCAACCTCATCCCTTGCTATGGAATTACATTCAATAACAATTCCTAAATTAAAAAGTGAAATTGTTGAAGGTGAACAGGGCAAAAAGCCGGAAACTCAGCCGGCCTCAACAGGCCAGGCTGACTATACACCTCAGGTGGGTGTTGATGGGGTAAAACTTATTATTAAATCAGCTTTAATATTATCACCTATTAAAGGAAAACACATCTCTAAATTGGCACCTGGCGATAGAGTCATGATATCCATTGTTGACACCAATCCACAGGCGGTAAAAGTGGCGCAAGCCTTGAAAGCACATGAAAATGAAACATTTAAGCCAATTCCTGCCCGTATAACGTATGTTAAATACATTCCTCAAAAGGGCTATAAAGTATATGGGTTAATTGCTAAAGGCATTGTTGTTGATATTGATGAGGAAGAGGATAATATTAAGGTTGCACTTGATCCTGCCTATGCTGCTACGATTCAGCCTGAGGAAGAGGAAGCAAAACCAAATTATGTGCTTATAACCATTCTTTTACTGGCTTTTGGTATTTTAATGGGAATTTTATACCTGCTTTTAGGTGCAGGATGATTTACACAGGCCTTACCAGTATACCCCGGGATGCTAAATATTCTTTAGCCTGTTTAATGCTATATTCTCGGTAATGGAATATTGAGGCAGCTAATACAGCATCGGCTTTTCCTATTGCAAACCCTTCGTATAGATGTTCAAGCGTGCCAACCCCACCCGAGGCTATCACCGGTATGGTAACTGTTTCAGCTATTTTTTGTGTAAGTTCCAGATCATAACCAAGTTTAGTTCCATCACGATCCATGCTGGTAAGTAAAATTTCACCAGCCCCCAAATCTTCTACCTGTTTTGCCCATTGTACTGCATCAACATCAGTTTTAGTTCTTCCTCCATGAAGGTATACATTCCAACTGCCGTTGTCCCGTTTGGCATCAATAGCAACCACAATACATTGTGAGCCAAAACGCTTAGCACATTCAGTAATAAGCTCAGGTTGTTGTACTGCCTGTGTATTAATAGACACCTTGTCAGCGCCATTTTCCAGAATCATTCTAACATCATCAATAGTTCTAATCCCGCCGCCAACGGTAAAAGGGATATTCACTGTTTCTGCAACATCCTTTACCATCTTTAAAATAATCGCGCGCCTATCGCTTGATGCGGTAATGTCAAGAAATACCAGTTCATCAGCACCTTCCTGGTCATAAAACATGCCGTTGTGGACAGGATCACCTGCATCCTGCAGATTGACAAAATTAACACCTTTAACTACACGCCCGTCTTTAACATCCAGGCATGGGATGATTCGCTTAGCTAACATATGTGCTATCCTGATTAATAAATGGTACAACCATTAGAGTATATGCAATTAAATATACAAATGCTGTTGCAATATTTCAAATAATTAAAAGTGGTTTGACAATCACATACCAATCTATCAAATGGAATTGCTATGTCAAAAAAAAATGAATACATGTCATTTGCTGATTTTATGCGCACGTATGTACCTGCTATTAATGAGTACATAAACGCATTTTACTCCAATAAGGAGCTGTCTGCACGCAATCCTGATATACAGTTATCATACAACTTGCTTAAAGAATATTGCACGCGTGATGGCAAGCGCATACGCCCACTGATATTGCTATTGTCATATTTGGGTTACGGTGGCGATAGTTCCTGTATACAAACAGTAATTCCGGTAGCAGCCTCACTTGAGTGCATGCATGCATTTTTATTAATTCAGGATGACATCATTGATGGGGCCATGGTACGCCGTGGTAAGCCAGCATTTCATAAAGTGTGCGATAGTTACTATACAAAAAATCATACCGATACAATTGGCTCATGGGTAGCAATAGTCTTAGCCGATGTTCTGATGAGCAATGCCTTGGAAATGGTTGCCAGTGTTGATGAGAAATACTTGCAAGTTTTTTTACGCGAATTTGCCGCAATCTATGAACGAACTGCTTTTGGCCAGATGCTTGATATTATCTGGTCAAATCCCCAAAAATTTGATGATGATATACCGCATACAGTTGCAGCAATGAAAACAGCCCATTATACAATTTCAGGCCCTTTGCGGTTAGGCTATATACTTGCTGGTGGAAACAATGATGAAGAGATGCAAAAGTTGGCCAATCTTGGGTATGCAATTGGTTTTGCATTCCAGATGCGTGATGATATTATAGGTGTGTTTGGTAGTGAAGAGGATATCGGAAAATCAGCAAGTTCAGATATTGAAGAAGGCAAATATACGGTGTTAGTGCAAAAGACAATAGAAAAACTAACTGAAACGGGGAAGACTCATTTTATATCGTTGTTTAACAATAAACAAAAGGATGCCAATGATATCCTCCGTATTAAAGAGTATATACGAAAAAGCGGAGCAATAGAAGAAGTGCAGAATGTTATTGCTAAACATATCAAAGATGCAGAAATGATTATTCCCCAATTGAATTGCAGCACCATGATGAAACAATATATGTTGGAATTTATTAAGAGTTTGTTTTCATAAAAATACAAAATTTACTCAAATAATACATTAATACAATTACCGCTCCCTGCGCTTTTGTTTGATTTACCAGTAAGATATTTATTGACAAATTTAATATTTTAGATTAAATTTGCCAATATGATATATAAACCAAGACAACTAGAGTATATACTTAAAGAAGCAAGTAATACTTTCCCTGCTATTTTGCTTACGGGTCCACGCCAATCCGGTAAAACAACTTTGCTTAAAAATTTATTTTCAAATACTGCTTCATTTGTTTCATTGGACGAAGCAGATATCAGGTTATGGGCATCAGAAGATCCACGTGATTTTATACAAAATAATAAACCACCTGTAATCATAGATGAAATACAATACTGTCCTGATTTGCTGCCATATATTAAACATGCAATTGATAACAACAGGTTACCGGGACAATGGTTTCTTACTGGTTCAAGTCAATTTGCTTTAATGAAAAATGTGTCAGAATCATTAGCTGGGAGAGTGGCTTTATTTAATTTGCTTCCTTTTTCGCATTCAGAGATATCAGGAAAATTATATAATGATTGGGATGCATGGTTTGAGGCAATCAAACAAAGTCCATCAATATCCCATAATTTAGCATATATGTTATTAAATGGTTCATATCCAGAATTAGTCATTAATGAAAACATTAACAAAAGGATATGGTATGATTCATATATACAGACATATATAGAACGAGATGTGTTGTCAGTATATAACATCGGTGACATGAATACTTTCTATAAAATGCTTGTACTTCTAGCATCACGAACTGGCACAATACTTAATATATCATCAATAGCTAATGATTTGGGTGTATCCGTTCCAACGGTAAAACGCTGGATATCAGTATTAGAGGCAAGTTATTTTATTTACCTGTTACATCCTTATTATAAAAATATTGGTAAAAGGCTTATTAAATCTCCAAAAATATATTTTCTGGATACAGGATTGGTGTGCCATCTTACAGGCATACGTGATAGTGAAATGTTAATGCGTGGTCCTTTGGCAGGACAAATCTTTGAAACATTTGTAGTGTCTGAGTTCATTAAAAATTTTTATAATCATGGCCAAAGACCATCGTTGTCATTTATTAATAACAGAAATATCTGGGAAGTTGATCTTTTAGTAGAAAAAGGTATGAACATAATACCAATAGAAATAAAATTGTCGGCTACTATTACGGAAGCGCATTTGAAAAATTTTCATCTGTTACGTAATGCCCTGCAAGGACTTGATCAGGATAACTATCTCATAACAAATAAGAAGGAATATGTGCGTATGAAGGGTACTCATATATGTTATTGGGGATCATTGTAAATATGATGAAGATGTATTATTCTATTGTGTTAAAATAATAATTATCTGTGTAGTAAAAAATAGTATACGATATTGTATAAATAAATTAATTTGATTATAATAATTTTCTTGCCAAAATAGATAAAAGAATTGACTTTGTTAAATTGGTTGACGAATTAATTAATTATTAAGAATTGTGCCATACGCAAATGTTGGCTTTGGAGAATGATAATGGTAGCAACAGCTGCAAAAAAACATCATAAAGATACGTTTGAAAAAATATCTGCAGAAAAGCGTGAACGTATTATAACGATAGCCACTCAAGAATTTGCAAAAAACGGATTCAAAGGGGCAAATATTAATGTCATTGCAAAGAAGGCAGGCATTAGTATTGGTTCAATGTATAATTATTTTGAAAGTAAAGAGGATCTATTGCTTACGGTTGTGAATGAAGCGTATAAGCTGCTTGAAAAGGTTTTAGGCTCGGTTAGCCTTGAAAATAAAAATTTCTATGAAAAGATAGAAGAGCTTGTTAAAGCTGCACAAAAATTTGCACGGGAATACCCGGAGATTCACCAGGTTTATTTAGATATTACGTCTGAGGGGTTATCGCACCTTACACCACGATTATCCCGTACTATTGAATATATTACCATTGAATTTTACCGGCATGAATTGGAAGAGGCAAAAAAGCATGGATTGGTGCGTCAGGATATTGATATTAATGTAGCTTCA
>Ga0073932_1003163_pt1 | contig 22946 bp, 14 predicted proteins | sample DewCreD2012metaG_FD_76967 | JGI IMG/M metagenome (GOLD analysis project Ga0073932, IMG submission 76967) | Hot spring sediment bacterial and archeal communities from British Columbia, Canada, to study Microbial Dark Matter (Phase II) - Dewar... ...
GCGAAAGAAATCCGCGCGCGTTCGCCGCCAACTACCGCCGCTGCCCCTCCGAAGATCTGCTTTCGTCCCTCCGGGACTTTGGGCCGTCTTGCACCCGCATCCCACCCTTGAAAGGGTGGGCTATTTTCTACCGCCCTGCCGGGCTGGCGGAGTTATTCCACCGAAAACAGCGAAGAATCTTATTTTTTCTAACATAAACCTCGAACCGAAAATCCGCAGTTCAACCACGGATAAACGCGGATGGGCACGGATACCAAAGAATTGCGGTAGCAGCGGGTTGCCCCCGGCGGGTGGAGGCCATTCCTCCTTTTCGTCTTGCGTGCTTTGCGTGCCTTCGCGGCTGATCCTCGCACCTACACCAACGACACTGGCTGGGCTGGTGCGGCCACCACCACCTGGAATTACCACGCCACCCGCGGCTGGCTGGAATCCAAGCGTTACCAGGACGACACCGGCCCCGATTACACCTACACCGCCGCCGGACCCGATAAGGTGACAGATTGGCAGAAGTGAGTGACCGGCTTCCGGACTAAGCCGGAACCGCCTCGCGCATAGGCCGAGTGCTGGGAGCGGGAAGCGTCTTCCCTTCCTTCTGAAATGCCTCAACCTCCTCGACCACCAACAAACAAAGCTGCCGGAATGCCTCCTCCTCGGTGGCACCGTGGCAAACGCCGCCCCAGGGAAACAAGTCCGGGCAATAACCGACGTATAATCCGTCTTCCTCTTCCCATCGAACAAACTTTAGATATTGGTCGTGTGCTTTCATCTTTGCACCTCACGGATACCGTTTCGCACTTGCTTTTCTTGATAATGCTTGGCGTCATCGCCATCGTGTCCGCTCAAAATCAATGCTCCGGTAAACTTTGGATGCCGAAATTTTCGGTGTGAACCCTTGCCGCCGGCCACGCGCACAAACCCAGCCTGCTCAAGGTCGCTAACCAATTGTCGTATTTTGCGCGGCACACCGTAACCATAACACCCCTGACATCACCTGCCAACCGCGATTTCCTGATTTCCTGAATGCCGCGCAGAAACCTCAGCCTTTCAAGGTATTTTCGGGGATGTCCCGAGAATAGAGCCTGTCCCAAAAGCGCTCCGGGTGCGTCCGCATTGACGGCGGCGGCGGCTGGGGGAAAAGGATGCGGGCTCGACTTGGCGCAAAACGGCCAAATCGTGTCTTTATGATGGGGTGGCCCCTCTACTTGTGGGCCTTGGCTTTCGCTGCCGGGGGCGAGGCGTTGGGGCGGACCAGGCGCGGCGCTCGGGCAGCAAGAAAGGGCGCATTGGCATCCTCAAGAACGGCTTTCTGGGGCGGCCGCTTCGGGCCAAGGCGTTTGCGCATCGGGAAGTGGCGGTGGCCTGGGGGTGTTGACGCATAACCTGTGGATGCCGGCGCGGCTGCGGAAGGACGAAGACAAGGCCCAAACGCTGCTCAAGAAAAGCGGTAGAGGACTACCGCACTCCAAGACCTCGCGGACTTCGTGTGGGGCCTGAGAACTCACGCCAGGATCGTGGAAAATGCGTGTCGCCTTTCATTAACACCTGGCTTCAGCCAGGTGACTAGCGGGTGAGCGCGGGTCTTAGCGGTTTCAACCGTTTAACCGTGCGCGCAACCTGAAACGGTTAAAACCGTTGAGTTGCGTTCCGGGACGCCCACCACCCCGCTGAAGCGGGGTGTTAATGAGAAGGGCGCTTGCGGACGCGGTTTTCAAAAAAACCACTTTTGGGACAGGCTCTAGCTATGTGAGCGCTCTTGGCCAGCACGATATCGGGCTCCGGTTTCTTTCAATGCTTCTTCATGCCAGGCCGGTGAATCGACCAACTTTTCGTCCCGCGACAGATCTTCCCAAAGCAACTCCATGGTTTTGAGTTTTTCTTCCCGGGACATTTCTTGCAGATTCAACTTCATAGCGCCTTTATCCTGTCAAAATTTTCGGGCAGCGCAATCGCGTATTGAATTCGTCTTATCCCCGCCCCCGGGCCAAGTTGCGCTCGCTGACCTGGGAATTCAGGGTCCAATAATCGTAAAGAATGCCCAAGCCAAACAGTCCGAGGGTGAACAGGTAAAGCAAGCCGGTCACCCATTTGCCCTGGTAAAAGCGGTGCACGCCGAGGATCCCGAGAAAGGTCAGGAGCAGCCAGGCCACGGTGTAGTCGAGCGGCCCGGTCGCGTAGCGGCGCGCGGCCTCGCGGCTCATGGAGGGAATCAGGAACAGGTCCACGATCCAGCCGATCAAGAACAGGCCGAAGGTAAAAAACCAGATCGTGCCGGTGACCGGCCGACCGAAGTAAAAACGATGGGCGCCGGTAAAGCCGAAAATCCAGAGGATGTAACCGATCGCTTTGCTGTGGGTTGGAATTGGCGGCTTGCTCACGTTGTTTTTGCGGATGGGTTTTCCGCCAGGTCGCGCACGATGTAATCATGGAATTCGGCCCGCAGATGCGGCGGGATGCGCGCTTTGAGGACGGCGTCGCCATCGCGGTAATGCTGGTCGGTGATTTGGGCCACCTCGTACAGGCGGGCGATGACCCCCGCCCGGCGATGGGGCACCACCAGTTCGACGTAATCGCGCACCGGCCGCAGACGGGCTCCCAACTCGGCCAGCAGCGCCGGCAGGCCCTCGCCGGTCCGGGCCGAGATCGCCACCGCGCCGGGGTATTCGTCGTGGAAGCGGTCGGCCTGGTGCGGCCCTTCCAGCCGGTCCACTTTGTTAAGCACCATGAGCGTGGGCTTGCCGCCGGCGTGGATTTCGTCCAGCACGGCGTTCACCGCCTGGATTTGGTCGCGCGCGTGGGGATGGCTGACATCCACGACATGCAGCAGCAAATCGGCGTTGACCACCTCTTCCAGCGTCGCCTTGAAGGCTTCCACCAGTTGATGCGGCAGCTTGCGGATGAAGCCCACGGTGTCCGACAACAGCACGTTCTGGTTGGTGGGCAGGCGCAGCCGGCGGGTGGTGGGGTCGAGGGTGGCGAAGAGCTTGTCCTCCGCCAGCACTCCCGCGCCGGTCAGCGCGTTGAGCAGGGTGGATTTGCCGGCGTTGGTGTAGCCGACGATCGAGGCCAGCGGCCATTGGCGGCGCTGCCGCCCGGCCCGCTGGGTGCGCCGCTGGCTGCGCACCGCCGCCATTTCCTCGCGGATTTTGTCAATCCGCTCCTCACCTTGCGGCGGTCCGCCTCGAGCTGCGATTCGCCCTCGCCGCCGCGGATGCCGATGCCGCCGGCTTGCCGCGACAGGTGGCCCCAAAAGCGGGTCAATCGCGGCAGCAGGTATTCCAGTTGAGCCAGCTCGACCTGCAATTTGCCGTCGCGCGAGCGCGCCCGCCGGGCAAAAATGTCCAGGATCAGCGTGGTGCGGTCAATGATCTTGCACTCGAAGATCGCCTCGAGATTGCGCGCCTGGGCCGGGCTCAGTTCGTCGTCCAGGATCACCGTGTCCACCTTCAGTTTGCGGCATTCCTCCGCCAGCTCTGCGGCTTTGCCTTTGCCGATGTAGGTGCCCGGCGCCGGCGCCTCGAGCTTCTGGACGGCCTGGCCCATGACTTTGGCGCCCAGCGTGTCCGCCAGCTCGGCCAGCTCCGCCATGGACTCCTGCACATCAAACTCTGCGCGCGACTTCAACTGCACTCCCACCAGGAACGCCCGCAGCGTCCGCTTGGCGGCGATTTCGATTAATGCCTTCAAATCCGAACCTAAAAAAGTTCCAGGAAACCATAGAATGGAAGCCCGTCGGAACGCAAGCGCGGCGGCGCGGCGGTGGCGGCGCTGAATAAATCTGGAATTGAGGCGTCCACTTGTTCATATTTACACCACCCTGACGGGCAGCACATGAAAAAGAAATTTGCAAACGGTCATCGGCTGGACGCGCCAAGCGGGTTTCTAGGGATGGCCCGTGCATGACCAATGACGCCGTTATCTGACTTGCGCCCAGGAAAAGCCATGCGCATCCCTCGAATCCAATCCCACCGCAGAACGGCTTCTCCGCCGCTTGCGCTCAATCGGGGGTCCACTGCGGCGGCTATTGTCCGGGTCGTTGCCTCGGTCGTCTGGTTGTGGGCCGTCGCGCCCGAATCTTCCGCTGCTCCGCCGCCCTTCAACAGCCCTCCGCTGCCACACGTCACGTCGTGGATTGGGAACACCTATCCCGGGGCCAAGCGCTGGGTGCAGCAGGACATCCGCGCCCTGGCGGTCACCGAGGACGGGACGGTATTCACCAACGTGGAGTGGGAGGAAGGCGGCGGCAATGTAGGTGAATACCGGGATGGCGCCCTGGTCCGGTACGCGATGCACACGCACGGCTGGGGGGCGGGCGGCGGCGTGAGCGTGGCGGCAAACGAGGACTACCTCTTCATCGGCATGGTGATGGGCAACGAAGGCGGCGGGTTGAAGGACGACAGCACCTGGCCGCCGCAGGGCGCAAAATGGTTCGGGGTGTCGCGGCGATGGCGCCACGACATCGCCAAAGCGGCGCCCTTCCCGGGCGGCAAAGGCGGCAAGGGTGACACGCTCAAGGATTCGTTCCTCGTCGTGGCCGAAGTGCCGGAACGCGGGGGCCAGCCGATCGCGGGCATGGTCGCGACCAAAACGGAACTCGTGGTGAGCGAGCCGAACGCGGGGGAGATCCAGGTGTTCGACTGCGCCACGATGAAGCTGGCGCGCCGGTGGAAGGTCGAGCGCGCCGGCCCGCTGGCGATGGATCGCTGGGGCAACCTGGCGATGCTCGAAGCGGCGCGTGAAGGTTCGCCGTCGCGCGCGCTCTTCTTCGGCAAAGGGCAGACGCCTTGGATGTTTGCCACCCCTCCGCCGGGCGCGGTGGCGAGCGCGATTTGTTTTGCCGACAACCGGCTGCTCGTCGCCGACACCGGCCCGGCGCAGCAGATCCTCATTTTCGCCCCGGTGCCGGACGCGCGGGAGATGAGCCTGGTTGGACGCTTCGGCGAACCAGGCGGCCTCGCCGCCGCCAAAGGCAAGTTCGGCGACCGCCGCTTCAACGACGTGCGGGCCATCGGCGGCGACAGTCGCGGCCGCCTCTACGTGGCGCAGGACGGCCAGACCGGCGGCGGCGGCACGGTGCTGGAGAGTTACGATCTGGCCTCGGCAAACCTGAACTGGCGCCTGTTCGGGCTGACCTTTGTGGATTTGGCGGACGTGGATCCGGCGAGCGACACCGACGTGTTCACCAAGGAGGAACACTTCAAACTCGATTACGGCCGGCCGGCCGGCCAGGAATGGAGCTACGCCGGCTACACCGTCAATCGCTTCAAATATCCCCAAGACCCGCGCCTCCACCTCTGGTCGGCGGGCGCGTGGGTCCGCCGCATCGGCGGCCAGCGCATCCTGTTCGTGAACGACATGAACGGGGAGCACTTGCAAGTTTATCGGTTTGCGCCGGAGACGGATGGCGAAACCGCCATTCCTTCCGGCTTCTTCGCCAAAAGGCATTTCAGCAACAAGAAGAATCCGGGCTGGCCGGCGCAGCAACCGGAGAAAGGCGAGTGGATCTGGCGCGACGCCAATGGCAACGGCGCATTCGACTCCGGGGAATTCATCTCGAACCAATCGGCCGATGCGCCTTCGTCCCAGGGCTGGTGGGTGGATTCGCGCGGCAATGTCTGGCTTGCCACGGAAACGAAAGGAATACGCTTCCATCCGTCGCAGGGGCTCGACGCCAAAGGCAATCCCGTCTGGAGCTACGAAACGATGCAGACCTTCCCGCATCCGACCGAGTTTAAGCAGGTGAAGCGGTTGCGGTACGTGCCAGAGAGCGACACGATGTTTCTCGCCGGCGTCACGGATCAGCACAAAAACCAGCATTGGAAGCCGGGCGGCCCGGTGCTGGCGTGTTATGACGGCTGGCTGAAAGGCGGACGCCAGCGGCGTTGGCTGCTTGTCGCTCCCTATGCCAGCGGCGCCAGCGGACACTCGTCCTGCGAACCGATGGGTTTTGATGTCGCCGGCGATTTCGTTTTTGTGCCTTACACCGGCGCGTCGAAAGCGCATGGCGTGAAGCACGGCCGCGTGGAAATCTTGCGCAACCTCGATGGCGGCAGCGTCGGCCACCTCGAACCGGGCGCCGACGTGGGCGAGATCGGCTTGCAGGATATTCGCGAATGCCTGGTCGCCCATCGCCGCGCCAACGGGGAATATGTCGTCTTTCTGGAGGACGACTACAAGGCCAAAGTCCTCCTGTACCGTTGGAAGGAGCCGCCGGTTCGGCCCGCGACGCCGGCGGAACCAATGATCCGCATTTCAAAGCCATGAAACCGATTGGCCCGCTTTTTTGTCCGCTCGTGCTTGCGTTCCTGTCCAGCGCCCGCGCGGCTCCCATCGCGGTCGAACATCCCTTCATGCTCTGGACGCGCGCCGAGGCGGCGGCGATCCGCCAGCGCGTCGAGACCGAGCCGTGGGCCCGGGCGCGCTACGAGGCGATGCTCAAGGACAAGGAGGAGTGCGCCACCTTCCGCAACCTCTTCCGGATGGTCGTCATGGGAGATGCAACGCCGGTCGAGGCGGAGAAGAAATACCTGTTGAGCCTGATCGGGAACGACCCGCGCAAGTTCAAGGGCGACACCGGCGGCGGCCGCCACTACGACCAATATCTGAACGTGCTGCGCTACGACGCGCTTTACGACCGCCTCAGCGAGGCGGAGCGCAAGGGATTGCAGGACACCTTCCGCGATTTCATCCGGCATCACTGCGAGGAGGAGACCCTTCCATTCACCCGCACAAGCTGGCTGCCGAACATGCAGTGGCCGCGGCCCATCACCGCCCACCTTATGGCCGTGGCCTTGCGGGACGAGCAGCTTATTCGCCAATGCTTCCATTCCAAGGGCGGTTGGAAATTCTACTTCGACGACTATCTCGCCGACGGACAGTTCTACGGCGAGGAGTTCGGCAAACAGTACTCGATGATCGGCGAAATGTTTCTCTGGTGCCGCGGCGTCGAGCGCCTGGGCTTGAACGACCTGGGCTACGGCTACACCGGCAAGGGCGGCGCGACCATGCGGCGCTACGCCGAAAGCGTGATCGCCATCGGCTGGCCCCGCACGGAGATTCCCGGCGGGCTGCCGCATTACCCGCAGGTGACGATGGGCGATGCGCGCGGCTCCAGCGTGGCCGGCGCGCCGCCCTACGTGTTCCAGAAATCCATCGTGGATGGTTTTCTCCCCGGCGGGACCGGCGGCAACCGGGCGTGGATGGCCGCCAACATGAATGGCCGCGATCACAAAAATGCCAAGGTGGACAAAATGCTTGCGCCGCACTGGTTCGAGTTGGCGCACACACGGTGGCCCGACGGAAAGTTTGATTATTTCCTGGCGCAGATGCGCCGGCCGGGCGAGGCGGTGTACACGCCCTCGTTGTACTGGGGCGCGGCGCCGGCGGACCCGCTGAAAGTCGCGCCGCCGCCAGCGCCCAGCTACCTCGCCCGCGAGCGCGGCTTGGCGTTCCTCCGCGCCGAGGAAACGCCGGCTTATTGGGAGTCGCCCGCGCCCGCCGTCGCCTTCCAGCTCGCCACTTACTACGTTCACTACGCGCACGACGCCTTTGCGCTGCTTGGCTTTCACGCCTTCAACCGGCCCATCTACCTCAACCGCCAGATCTCGAACGGTTACGGCGGCGGCTGCCCGTGGACGGACAGCGGGCGAGGGCATTGCGGCGCAATGGTGGACAATCTGCAATACGAATTGAACGAAGCGGAGCCCAAACGCGACCATTCGCACTGGCCCAATCCGATCGGCGAAGTTCCCACCCGCAGCGACTTTCAAGCCTTGGTGAAATTCGCGGCCGCCCGGGCCAAGCCCGTCGGCGGCACGGTCACGCTCGATAACCGCCAGCCGCTTGCCGGGCAAACCCTCAGCCTCGATTTGCGCCGCGAGGAAAAGGAGGTCTGGCCCGGCGTGGACATGGAGCGCGCTCTGTTCCTCACCCGCGAGTATCTCTTCGACGTGCTGCGCCTCGCCAGCGACCGCCCGCGCCAATATGACTGGCAGGTTCACGCGCTGGGCTTGCTGATGGCGAACGAAGCGTGGCAGCCGGTCGAACTCGGCCTCGATCAACTGTATGCCCTAACCAACCGCGCCATCGCGCGCCTGCTCGCCGACCCTGTGGAAGCCGAACGCTATGCGTTCAAGGACGTGCGCTCGCTCGCCGCGGGTGAGGCCGCATGGGCCGCTACGATTCGGCAGGATTGCGCCCTGACCAATCTGAACGAAGCCGTGCTTGGCCGGAGTTGGTATGAGCGGCAAATTGGCGTGCGGGTCCATATGCTTGGCGAGCCGGGCACCCGGGTCTTCGCCGGTCGTTCGCCTGAGAGCCGTCGTGCGCCGGGCAAGGAAGCCGGCAAGGGCGACAAGTCGTACCTGCCCAATGAAGTCGGCGGCACCACGCTGTTGGCGCGCCGCGTCACGCCGGCAACGGTCTTCGCCGCGCTGCACGAGCCGTTCGAGAAGAACGCGCCCCCGCTTGAATCCGTGGCGCGCCTGGCGCAAACCAAGGACGGGCTGGCCGTGGCCGTGCGCGGCAAGGCGGGCAGCGGTGTCAATGACCGCCTGCTATACGCCTTCTGGGATTCGCACACCGCGCTCGTCACGCTGGAAGGCCATGACGAAAGCTATGCCTTCGCTGACCACGTCTTTGTCCGCATCGGCGCCGACCGGGTGGAGGCGATTGGCGATCTCCGGCGCCTGCGCCTGCCTGTGGCGGGACGGCCGCGACTCGTGTTGAACGGCGCCCCGCGCGAAGCGCGCGTGGCGGATGGCCTCCTGTTTTATGGCGAGTGAGCGCTATTATCCCGCCCAGGCGATAACCGGGCGGCGCTTCTTCAGCGCCGCAGCCCTGCTCTGGCTTGCTTTCGCCGCGCTGCTGCTCGACAGCCTGGCGGAGCAGGGCCGGGCGGCGGTCTTTCAGTTCAGCGTCCCTGTCGCCACGCCGAAGGGCACGAACCGGGCTTGGCTGTGGATTCCGCCCGCCGCGCCGCGCGTGCGCGGGGTGGTCATGGCCGGCATGACCCTCATGGAGCGCGAGTTCGTGAAGGATGAGGTCATTCGCCGCGCCTGCACCGACGAGCGCCTCGCCCTGGCGTTCCTCAACTGCGGACTCTCCGCGCCCGACCTGAACCGCGTGCTGGCAGACCTCGCGGCGGTTTCCGGTTATGACGAGTTGGCGGGCGCGCCGCTGTTTTTCGTCGGCCATTCCGCCGGCGGGCCGCAGGCGAAGGATTGCGCCCTCCGGTTCGCCAACCGCTGCTTTGGTCTGGTGCTGTATCGCGGCGGCGGACCGGGCGGGGTCAATCCCGTGCCGCCCGGAATTCCGGTGCTGATGATGATCGGCCAGTTCGACGAATTTGGCGGCACGATGCGGCATGACGACGGCCGCGAGAGTTGGGAAGGCGGCCGCGACGCCCTGGCGGCTTTTCGGGCGGCGAACGAGCGCAACCTTGGCAGCCTCGCGGTCGAGCCTGGCGCGGGACACTTCGCCTGGTCCGAGCGCAACGCGGCCTATTTGGCGCTGTTCCTTCGCAAGGCCGCACAGGCGCGCCTCGGCACGGGCGAACTGCGCGAGGTTGATGCGGCTGACGGGTGGCTGATGGAGCTGCCGGGACGCGCCGGAACGCGGTTTGCGCCTGCCAGCCAAAGCCAGTATGCCGGCCCGCACACGAATGCGGCGTGGCAATTCGACCGCGAGATGGCCGAGGCGACGGCGGCCTATCACACCGGACTGACCGGCCGCCGCGACCAATTCATCAAGTGGTGCGACCCGTTTTTCGTGGATGCCGGCGCGCGGTTCTTTTTCAGCAAGGTCCAGTGGGTTGGCGATGGGCAAACGTTCGAGGTGCATCCGGCCTACGCCACCGAGACGCCCGGCCAATACTCTGGGCAGGGGCCGCGTTGGCCGAACGCCGGACAACCGGCCGGACACTCCGCCGCTCCGATCCTCGTGAAACCGGTCGGCGGCCCCATCGTCGTCGCCGGCAAGAATCGTTTCCGCATTGAGTTCAACGGGCTCGCGCCGGCGAGCGAAGGAGGGCGCGTCACCTTCATGGCCTTCAGCCCCGGTGACGCCGAGTATCGTCACGCCGAACACGTCGGCATGCTGCCGCGCGGATTTCGCGGCTTCAAAGCCGGCCGTTCGCAGGCGCTCGCCTTCCCGCCGCCGCCCCATCTGAAGCCCGACAGCGCCCCGGTGAAGCTCGTTGCCACCAGCGACGCGGGATTGCCGGTGGAATTTTACGTCGCCCACGGTCCCGCCGTCATCACCAACGGCGTTCTGCGCATCGCCGAACTTCCGGCGCGGGCGAAGTTCCCCGTCGAGGTGAAGGTGGTGGCATGGCAATTCGGCCGCGGGCTGGAGCCGCTGGTGCAAACGGCCGCGCCAGTGGAACGAACTTTGGAGATCGCAAAGCCTTGAAAGCGCCCAAAGAGCTGTCCGCCGCGCAAGGGAAAAAAGGGGCTCCTCACCGTGTCCAGTGGAATTGCCAGAAGCAAGTTACCGTGCATAACGCTGGGCCTGGGGTTTTCGATAGCGCGGTTTCCCCTCACCCCTCCCCTCTCCCTTGGGGAGAGGGAGACCCGTTCGCCAGTGCTTGAAGTCATCGGGAGCCGCGGTTTCACCAAGCGCCGCCAGCGTGATTTCCCTCTCCCTGGGGGAGAGGGACCAAGGGTGAGGGGAAAAGGCGCCAACGAATACGAAGGGTTTCCGTTGTCAAACAACGGGCTGACCGATGCTCCATGCCCCGCCTTTACCCACTGGAAACGTCGAGGAACCGGAAAAAGGCCATACGACCTATTTCTCCCGGCCCGGGGTAATCCGCCAATTTAGCGCTTTCGCCGGCGCGCTGCTGATCGGCTCGCCGCGTCTTCTCGCCGCCGCGTTCACGGGCAAAATTCTGATTCCAGAAACTCGAAGAATCACGTAATTTTCCTTCAATGCGCTTTACCCGCATCCAATTGAAAAACTGGCGGAATTTCGTCACGGTGGATTTGAAGCTGGGCGAGCGATTGTTCATCACCGGCCCAAACGCCAGCGGGAAGTCCAACTTGCTGGATGTTTTCCGTTTTCTTCGAGATCTGGCCAAGACTGGCGGCGGTCTGCAACAGGCGATACGGGAGCGCGGGGACCTGTCGCAGCTGCGCTGCCTCGCCGCCCGCCGTTACCCCGACGTCGAGATTGAGGTGGAACTCACCGACTTCGAAGGCGGAGCGCCCATTGTCTGGCGTTACGGCATCGGTTTGCGGCAGGAGTCTCGCGGTTTGCGGCGTGTATTACTTACGCATGAGCGCGTGTGGCGAAATGAAACAGTTCTGTTGGATCGGCCCAAGGATAGCGAAGACGACCGGCAAGACGACTGGCGGCTTACCCAGACCCATCTGGAACAAATCGCCGCCAATCGAGATTTCCGCCCAATTTCCGAGGCTTTCCAGAAAACGCTGTATTTGCATCTCGTGCCGCAATTGTTGAAATTCCCGCATCTCGCCAACCGCGAGACGGCCGGAGAGGACCCCTTTGGCGTCAAGTTCCTTGAACGGGTCATGGAGACGCCCGAGAAAACCCGGCGCGCGCGCTTAAAGAAAATCGAGGATGCGCTGCGGATTGCGGTCCCCGAACTGAAGAACTTAACCGATCTCCGAGATGAAAAGGGCTTGCCCCATCTCGAGGCGGTTTACCAACACTGGCGGCCGCCAGGCGGCAAACAGCGAGAAGACCAATTCTCGGACGGCACGCTTCGGCTCATCGGTCTGCTTTGGACCCTTTTGGAAGGGGACTCGCTGCTGCTGTTGGAGGAGCCGGAGCTATCGCTGCATTCCAAGATTGTCACTAAACTGCCCGCTTTGATTTGGCGGCTGCAGCGGACCAAGCGCCGGCAGGTCCTTGTTTCGTCCCATAGCGCCGAGCTGTTCAGCGACCGGGGCATCAAGCCCGCGGAAGTTGCTCTCCTGCGGCCTCGGGGCAGCGAAGGGACCGTGGTCGAGTTGGCGTCCGAAAAGGAAGAGGTGCGATTGCTGCTCGAAGGGGGAATGACCGTGGCGGATGCGGTGCTGCCGCTGACCGCCCCGGAGCGGATTGAGCAATTGACGTTTTTCGAGTGAAAGCGCCGATTCCCATCTACCTCGCCGTCGAGGATGAGTTGAGCGAATGGGTGGCGCGCCGGGCTTTGTCCACTCGCCCGGCAAGCTATGCCGTCGGCGCGGTGTTCAGCCAAGGAGGCTTTGGCTACCTTAAAAAGCAGGCCCCAGCGTTTAACAACGCGGCCAAAGGCTGCCCATTCTTGCTGCTGACGGACCTAGACCGGTGCCCGTGTCCGCCTCAATTAATCGAGGAATGGCTGGGGCGTCCCAAACACCCCCACCTCCTTCTGCGAGTGGCGGTGCGCGAAGTGGAAAGCTGGCTGTTGGGTGATCCGGCTGGTTTGAGGGAGTTTTTGGGGCTGCGGAAGCCGTTTGTCTTGGCGGACCCAGAGCAACTGCCCGATCCGAAACAGGAGTTGCTCAAGCTTGCCTTTGGCAGTCCGCGCAGAGCCATGCGCGAGGCTTTGGCGTGGCAGGACGCTGCCAGTGGGCGATTTTTCCAAGGCCCGGATTACAACGCCACACTGGCCCGGTTCGTCAATGCCCAATGGGACATTGACCTTGCCCGGAAGTCGTGCCGCAGTTTGGAACGGCTTTTTGTGGCGCTGGAACGGATTGAGAGGGAAATGGCGGCCAAAACCAAGGACTGACTCTATGGATTCGGTTTCCACGGCCAGCTCTTTTCGGTCAACGCCCATACCTTCCATCGCCGCACGATGAGCCAGGCGATTGAGCAAAAGCTTATTATAGAAGTCCTCGGGAACAGCACCGCCTGCGCCCCTTCCTTCAATTTGCCCAAGGCGCGGCCGGACTACTCGGTGAAGGCTTTCGGGCTTGCCTACGAAGTGATGCACCAAGTTCCGGACCACCTGGGAGAGCTTGAATTTCGCGTTCTCGAAAACCAACCATGAAGAGATCATTCGCATTTATACAAAGCAAGAGTCTGGCGACGCTGGCCATCCTGGCCGGCTGGGCGCCGATGGCGGCAGCGGCCGAAAACCTCCGCTGGGAGCCGGTGGGGGAGCCCAACTGCGGCGGCTGGATCACCAGCCTCCAAGCCAGCCCGCATGACGGCCGCCGGCTGTTGGTTGGGGGCGACATGCTGGGCGTGGGGCTCTCGACGGATGGCGGGCAAACCTGGCAGGCCACCTTCGGCTTCTCCAGTTGGGAGATCAACGACGCCACCTGGCACCCCAAGGAGGCCAACGTGGTTTGGATTGGCACCCTCATGGGGCCTTATCAAAGCGCCGATGGCGGGCGCCACTGGGTGGCCAAACGGGCTGGATTTCCCAAGCCGCTCAATTTCGGCTACAGCGCGCCGGTGGAGCGGGTTCTGTTCGATCCAAACAATCCCCGCCGTCTTATCGCCATAGGCGGCTCCAGCCGCGGCTGGAACCTGGCGGGGCCGCGGCCGCTCTGGGGCGCGGTGTGGGAATCGCGCGACGGCGGCGAGAGCTGGCGCAAGCTCGCCACCCTCGGGCCGGAGGGCGACACCGCGGATGCGTCCAAGGGCGTCAACATTTACGGCGCGTCCTTTGCCGCCGGCAGCAGCGACACCCTTTATGCCGTCGCGCCCGAGGCGGGCTTTTTCGTTTCGCATGACGGCGGCAAAACCTGGGCCAAAAGCAATGCCGGCCTGCCGCACGGCGCGGCGCGCCGGGTCGCCGCGCACCCGGCGCGCAAGGAAACGGTTTTTATTTCGCTGGGCAACAGCCGCCCCGGGAAAACCGGTGACTGGCTGCCGGGCGGCGTTTTCAAGAGCACGGATGGCGGGCGGACCTGGGTTTCCATTTCCAACGGGCTGGCCCAAAAAGGGAACGCGAATGAAAACTTCACCTCGCGGTATGAGGGTTTTGCCGTCGCGCCCGCCAATCCCGACATCATGTATGCCGCCGACACCGCCTGGGACGGCGACAAAATTTACGTCACCAAGGACGGCGGCAAATCATGGCGCGTCTCCGCGACGAGCAAGGACGTGCGCCGCGCCCTGCCCGCGGGCCTCGCGGGCACGGTCATGAGTGTGGACCCGCGCGATCCCAACGTCGCCTACAACGCCGGCTCCGAGCACCTCCTCGGCACGCGCGACGGCGGCGCGACCTGGCGCGACCTGGTCAACGACGAAGTTTCCCCGGGCGCGTGGCGGGGCCGCGGTTACCCCGGTTGGTGCTCGACCAGCGTCCGCTTTAATCCCTGGCGCCGCGGCCAAGTGCTGCTGCAGGCGATGGACGCCGGGCGGGTGTTCATTTCCGACGACGGGATGCAAAGCTGGCGCCGCCCGCTGAACGATCCGCAGCCGTGGGGCGGCGGCGTGGACGCCGCCATCACCCCGGACGGCCATATCTACGTCACCACCGGGCAGCATGGCTCCTTCTTCGGCATCGGCCGCTCGCGCGACGGCGGCCAAAGCTGGGATGTTGTTCACGGCCCGAAACGCGGGCTGCCCGAGGCGGGTTGGGGCAAGGGCCATCAGGAACCAGGCGGCATTCACGCCTGCCCGCAGGAGCCCAACAAGGTGTGGGCCTGCGTGGCCGGCAAATTGTTCCGCAGCGCCGACGGCGGCGACTCCTGGCAGCCGGTGGCCTTGGGTCCTGACCTGCATTGGCTGGCAGGCGACCCCAAGCGCGCCCAACGAATTTTTGTTTCCGGCTCCCGCAACGTGTATCTGACCGATGACGGCGAAAAATGGACGCCCATCGGCGGGCCGCACAAGGAGGGGCGACTGACGGTGGACGCGCTGGGGCGGCTTTATGTCGCCGCCGCCGAAGGCGAGCGGGCCGGGCTTTGGCGCTGGGACGAGACGCGGCCGCCGGGCCAGCAATGGACCCGGCTTCTGGATGACCGCTGGACTTGGTGCGTCGCCGCCGATCCCGCCAGCCCCAAGCGCATCGCCTATGTCAGCAACCAGAATCCCTACACCGAACTCTCCCAGGCCACGGGCGTTTGGTTGAGCGACGACGATGGCCGGAGCTGGGCGCCAGCCAACCAGGGTTTGGCGATGCTGCGCGGCTGGACGATTGGCATCAATCCCTTCGATCCCGAGGAGCTCGTCGTTGGCACGCTGGGACGGGGCTTCTTCAAAACTCGCTGGTCAACGGGCTCCCCGTTGCCAGGCGAGCGCAAAACTTATCGGCACAACGAAGCCGACGCCAAATTCGCCGCGGTTGCCGAGGATCCGAAAACCAAGCCCTTTCAACTGGTCATCAAAAACGGCGGCATGACCCAGGGCAACGATCTGCCTGCGGACTGGCGCGGCAAGTTCGGCGAGGCGCAGGCAAAGCGCGACACCAATATCTTTAAGGAAGGGCCGGCTTCCCTGTGCGTCATCGCCAGCGGCAAAAGCGGGCAGGCCTTCCAGCAAATCCAAGGCGGGGCGGGCGCGAAATTCAAGCTGGCGGGCTGGATCAAATCCCAGGGCGATGTCAAAGCCCAAGCGATGGTGCAGGCCTTTGCGGAGGGATTTAAAAACAACCAGTTCATCCAGGTCCGTTACGTTCAGGGCGACAGCGATTGGGCGGCCTTCGAGAAGGAAATCGAGCTGCCGCCGTGGACCGCTTTTTTCAACGTCGGGCTGCTGGTTGAGGGCCACGGCCGGGCCTGGCTTGACGAGGTGCGCGAAGCCACCGGGCCAGTGGACTCCGCAAGGCCCTGACCGAGCGCGAGCGGATGACCAGCGGCCCGCCGCCCAAGGCCAAATCATCCGAGCCGGGCTGGGGATTTTACCCGCAGTTCCCGAACGCCTGGCTGAGTCATTTCGAATGAATAAAACTCCATAAGCAAAGGGCCGTGGAGCTTGCCGCCGGGCCGGCGCGCATGCCGGAATTGTCCGAACCCAGCCGCGCTAATGCCCGGTTAACATATTCTTATTTCTGCCGCCGGCGCTTGAAGGCCGCGCAAAAAGGATTAAACTGTCTCATGCGCGGAGCTCTTCCAAGGCAAAGGTTCCGGCGGAGTGAATGCCTTATTGTATAGTCTCGGGGATGCCATGCACAATTTGCCACCGTGGGCGACGTTCTCCCTCTCCCCCTTGGGGGGAGAGGGCAGGGTGAGGGGGCGCGTGTCGTTTATCCCAAGCACTCATCAGTAATCCATTGTATATATGAATAAGACGGACCTGCCATCGGCCAAAGGCGGCCGGGCGAAAAAGTTGGCGATTGGCGGCGGCGTTGTGGTGTTCCTGGCGGTGGCGGCCTACCTGGTCGGCACCAGCGCCTGGTTTTTCAAAAGAGTCGTGCTGCCCAAGGCCGGCCAGGCCATGAAGGCTTCGATCACCGCGGAGGACGCGAGCATCAGCCCTTTCTCCGCAGTGCGCCTCACCGGTTTGAAGATTCAAACCACCGGGGCGGAGCCGCTCCTGGCGGCGCGGGAAATTTCGGTCCGCTATCCCAGCCTCCGGGATTTGATCGGCGGCCGGCTGAACCTGGATGAAATCACCGTGGCGGGGTTGGAGGTGAACGTGGTGAAAAACCCCGACGGCACCAGCAACCTGGACCCGCTGCTCCAGCCGTCGCCTCCAGGCGCCAGCCAGCCGGCGGCGCCCGCCGCCCCCGGCCAGCCGCCACAGCTTCACCTGAAACGCCTGGCCATCTCCGACGCCCGCCTGCGCTACCAGGAGAGCGCCCAGTCCGGTGGAAAAACGAGCGCCGAAATCGGCGGGCTCAATGTTACCCTGTCCGAAGTGGGCAACGGTCGCACCGCGCGGCTGGAGCTGTCCAACACCCTGCAATATGAGATGACCGGCGGCGGCACCAACGGAAAGGTGCAGGCGGGCCTCAAAGGCGGCTTCGATTTGAGCCTGGACGCGCAACTGAAACCGGTCGCCGTCAAAGGCCAGGCCGGGCTGGCCGTGCAGCAGGCCGGCGGCAATTTCAAGGATTTGGCGGGCGCGTCGGTTTCCCTGGAGAGCGATTGGACGCCGACCGAAATTAAAGGGCTCGCGCTCAAGCTCAGCCAAAACAGCCAGGTGTTGGCCTCCGCCTCGCTCCGCGGTCCGTTTGTGGCGGAAAAACAGGAAGGCAAACTGAAGGTGGATATCACCGGGATAGACCGCAAGGTGCTGAACCTGGCGGGCGCGGGGCTGGGCCTCGATTTTGGCGCCACCACGGTCAGTTCGAGCGGGGAGATCGAACTGTCGCAGGGCGGCAAAAAAATCAGCTCGAAGGGCGCTTGGAAAGTGAACCGGCTCAGCGTCAAGCAACAGGACCAGCCAAGCCCGGAAGTGGACCTGGAGTTGGCCTACCAGGTGGAGGCGGACCAAGCATCCGAAACCGCCGTCGTTCAGGCCCTGACTCTCGTCGCCACCCAAAATAACGCGCCGATCATTCGCGGCGTGTTGGCCAAGCCGATGACCATTGCCTGGGGCAAAGGCGGCGACGCGGTTGACGAATCGGCCTTCGAGCTGACCGTCAACCAGTTGAACCTGGCGGACTGGCGCGCGTTGGCGGCGGAGGCCAATCCCGCCGGCCGGCTAAACCTCAAGCTTAACCTGCTCAGCCGGCAGGCGGGCAACAAGCTGCTGCTGGATTTGCAGGCGAGCGTGACCGATCTGGCGGCCTCCTTCGGCAGCAACAAAATTGACCACGCCGACCTCAGCCTGGCGTTGAGGAGCGAGACGGACCATTTCACCCTGACGGAGATTCAATCCCTGGATTTGCGGGTGGCCCGCCAAAAACAACCGCTGCTGAATTTGAACGGCTCGGGAACGATCAATTCGACCAACTTGGACGCCCAATTCCAAACCACGGCGGAAATTTTCCTGGCGCGAGCCGCGGAATTGGCCGGCCTGCCGGACCTTCAACTCGACCGGGGAAAGCTGATCTTCAAAGGCGGCGTGACCCAAAAGAACCTTAATCCGGCGCAAACCAACCAGCCGCCCTTTGAGCGCGGCCTGTCCGGCACCCTGGCGGTTTCGGACCTGACAGGTAAATATGACGCGTATGTATTCGACCGGCTGGGCGCGCAGGCGGAGTGCGATCTCCAGTTGAAAAACGAGGTGGCCACGATACGGAAACTGACCGCCGTCCTGACCCAATCCGGCGCGCCCGGCGGGACCGCCGAGGTGTCCGGCCAGTTTGACCTCGGCAAGACCAACGGCCAACTGACGGTCAAGCTCACCGACGTGAACGAGAATCTTCTCAAATCCTTCAACGCCTTGCTGGCGCCCAACCGGCTCGAAAGCGCCGGCCTCAGCGCCCACTTGGAAGCCCGCTTCGACGCCAAAGGCGAGGCGGAAGCCAAAGGCAACCTCGTGGCAGCCAAGGTGCTGATCACCGATCCGGCGGGGCAGTTGCCCAAGACCCCCATGACCGCCGAGGTCAAACTTGACGCCGGCCTGAAAAACCAACTGGCCGAAGTTCGGACGTTTCAGGGCGTCATCAAGCAAGGCGATTTGCCTGGCGGCGCCTTTGAGATGAAAGGCCAATTTGACACCGTCAAATCCAACGGCCAATTCAGCCTCAAGGTCACGGATTTGAATCAGAACGCGCTCAAGCCGTTTCTGCCGGCGGCGCCGGACGCGCCGGCCTTGGAAACGGTTTCCATCAACGCGGCGGCGCAGGGCAAGGTTGACCTGGCCGGCGAAACCGCCCTCACCGGCCTGGTGCAAGTGGCCAACCTGCTGTTCAAGGACCCCAAAAACCAACTCCCCAAGGAACCGCTGGCCGCGCGGTTCAACCTGGATGGTTCCCTTAGACAACAGGTGCTGGATTTGCGCGCCCTCGGCCTGCAACTGACGCCCACCGAAAGGGGCGCCAACCTCGTCAACCTCACGGGCAAATTGAACCTGGCCAACTCGAATGCCATTAGCGGCAACCTCAGTCTGAAGGCCGAGAGTCTCGACCTGACTTATTACTACCATCTCTTTGCCAGCCGCCCGGCGGAAACAAACGCCACCGCCGCCAATGCGCCGGGCGCTTTGCCAACCAACGTCGAGCCGGCCGCCGTCACTTTGCCGCTGACCAATTTCACCTTCGACCTCCAAATCGGCCGCCTTTGCCTGCTGGACCTCGCCGTCTCCAACCTCGCGGCCAATTTGCGAATTAACGGCAGCCAAGTGGACCTTTCCGCGTTGCGGGCCGTCGTCAATGGCGCGCCGGCCAGCGGCCGATTGACCGCGGACCTGGGAACGCCGGGCTACCGCTACGACGCGGCGTTGAATCTGGACCGGTTGCCGCTCAGCCCCGTCGCTTCGTCCTTCATGCCTTGGGCGAAAGAGGGCTTGCGCGGCGATCTCACGCTCGACTTCGCGGCCAAGGGCGCGGGCGTCACCGGCCAAAACCTGCGCGACCATCTGACCGGTCATTTCCGCTTTGATGTCACCAACGCCGCGCTGGTCATCAAGAGCCTGATCAAACCGGACACCACGAAAAAATCGGACGGCGCGACGGCCTTTGTCAAGGTGCTGACCGGCATTCTGGACCCGCTGCTCAACGCTGTGGGCGGCGTGCTGGGCATACCCAACCTGGTGGCGGAGCCGTTCGACATTTCGCGCCTGGACCTGCGGTTCGGCGGCGGCAATCTCACCCTGCGGGACTTCACGCTGGCCAACTCCAAGATCATCGTCGGTTCCCGCGGCGCCATTCCCATCGCCGACGACCTGATGGCCTCGCCGCTGGACCTGCCGGTGGAAATCTCGCTCTCGCGCCAATTGGCCTCGCGTTTCAACATCGCCAACGCGCCCGCGGAAGCCACGCATGTCAAACTGCCGGATTTCGTGGTGGTCAAGGGCACTCTGGGCAAATCGGAAACCAAGCTCAACACCAAGGCGCTGGCGGGAACGGCGTTGAGCGAAATTGGGAAGCGGGTGGGCGGCGATGCGGGCGGCGTGCTGCAAGGCATCGGCGGGCTTTTCGGCGGCGGCCCCAAAGCCGTGACCAATGCTCCCCCGCCGGCCGCTTCCACCAACCAGCCGATCATTGTCAAGCCGCCCACCAACGCCGCGCCCGCCGGCCCGCTCAATCTGCTGGATGGCTTGTTCAAGCCGCGCAAATAGAGCGCGGACATCGGTTAAATTTGTTGGCCGGACTGAACTCCGCTGTTGCCAGCCGGGATTTTCCGGGCTATCCCATGGCCATGATTAGCCCGGTCATTCCAATTGTCGTTTGCTTGGTTTGGGGATGGGCGGGCGCCTTATCCGCGGAACCCGCAACCTGGCAGGCTGGCCCGCACCTGCTGCTGGACCGAACCGTGGTGGCGGAGACCGCCGGCTTGCAACGCCAGGTGCGGCCTCCTTCGCGGATGCCCGATCCCTTGGTCACCGGCTTCGAAGACGGCAACGAGCAGCCTTACGTGTCGGTGGTGCGCGATGCGGAAACGCGCCGTTTCGGCATCTGGTTCAACACGCCCCGTCCGGTGGGGCGCGGCATCGCCTATATGGAATCGGAGGACGGCCTCCATTGGCTGCGTCCGGCGCGCCTATTAAAAGCCCCGGAGGCCATCGGGGTGGGGGTCAGCGTAATTGACGAAGGGCCGGGTTTTGCCGAGCCAAGCCGCCGCTTCAAGCTGGGCTGGCATGAGAACGATGGCCTGCGGCTGGCGGTGTCCGCCAATGGCTTGGATTGGACGCCGCTAACCCCAGGCCCGGTGGTGAGGGCCAACCACGATATCGTGGGCATTTACCGCGACCCGCTGCGGCAGCGTTATCTGGCGGCGCTGTCCATCGTCCCCGGCGCCGGCCCATACAAAGGGCTGCGCATCCCCCATCAAAGCGTCAGCACCAACCTGCTGGAGTGGCGGCCGCCGTGGCCGATCATCACACCCGATCCCCGGGCGGAAATCGAGCGGGGCGAAACCCAGTTTTATGGTCTGAGCGCGGTGATCAATCGCGGCTCGCTGCTGGTGGCCATGGTCAAGGTGTTGCGGGACGATTTGAACTGCGAGCCGGATCGCACGGCGGCGGACTTGGGGGACAAGGATCGCCCGTTTGCGGGAATCGGTTACACGGTGGTGGCTTGGAGCCTGGATGGCGAACGTTGGGACCGCGAGACGCAACCCTTCCTGGACCGCAACCCGCAGGTTGGCGCATGGGACCGGGCGATGAGCTGGATTGACGCGCAATTGGTCGTGGGCGACTTCACCTATTTCTATTATGGCGGTTACCGATGGGGGCACAAAGCGCATCGCTATACCGGGCGGCAAATCGGCTTCGCCCAGATGCCGCGCGACCGTTATGCGGGCTACCGCGCCGGCGCGGACGAAGGCCGTTTGCGAACGCGGCCCGCCCGGCTGGGCAAGGCCGTCCAAATGACCGTCAACGCGGAAGTGGACCCGGAGAAAGGGGAGTTGCGCGTGCGGATTCTGGACGCGAACGGCGCGGCGTTACCGGGCTTCGATTGGCCGGATTGCCGGGTGGTAAAAGGGAACCGCGTGGCTCATCCCATCGCCTGGAAAGGGGCTAACGCCACTTTGCGGGGAAAAACCGTAAGCTTCGAATTTCGTTTCCGCGAGGGGACCCTCTTTGCGTTTGATTGTCTTTGAGACAACGGCCATTACAGCAATTCCAAAACGCGACTCAATTCGGCGTCGGTGTTGTAAAAGTGGGGCGAGAGGCGGAGGTATTGCGCGCCGGAGCGGTCGGCGCGGAGCGAAGTGACCACGCCGGCCTTGGCCAGCGCGGCGTGCAGGGCGGCCAGGTCTTGGCCGGGGCGCGTCAGGGTGATGATGCCGCTGGCGTTGGCGGCGGGACAATCGGCATGCAGAACCTCCCAGCCTTTTTCAAGCGCCGCCGGCACGAACCAGGCGCGCTTGCGCAGAATTTCGGCGGCGATGTTCTCCACCCCCACCTCCAGCAGCAAACCCAGCGCGGCATGCAAACCGACCAGCCCGGCCAGGTGGCAGGTGCCGGCCTCATACCGCCGGGCGTCGGCGCGGAATTCGAGCTGGTTCTGGGCGACGAAATTCGGGCAGCGCACATTGTGCCAGCCGTGAATGATCGGCGGCAAGCGGTCCTGCAATTCCTTGCGCACATACAGAATGCCGGCTCCCGATGGACCCAGCAGCCATTTGTGCGCGTCGGCGGCCAAAAAATCCACCGCTGACGCCGACAGCGGAAACGCGCCCAGGGTCTGAATGGCGTCGAGGCAAAACCAGATGCCCAGCCGCCGCAGCTCGCGCCCCAGGGCTTCCACCTCCAGCCGCCAACCGCTGACGAAGTGGCACGAGGCCAGCGCCACCAGCCGGGTGGATTCGTCCACCTGCCCCAGCACCTCCAGGGGCCGGATGCGCCCCAGCCCGCGCACATTCAACAGGCGCACCCGCAATCCTTTTTCCGCCAGCGCCATCCACGGATAGACATTGGCCGGGTAATCGTCGTGATAAATGACAATGTTGTCGCCCCGCCGAAACCGCAGGCCGCCCGCCACCAAGCTGAGTCCGAGCGAGGTGGGGCCGACCAGGGCGATTTCCTCCGCTTGCGCGCCCAGCAATTGCGCGGCCCTTTCCCGTGTTTGTTGGATGGCGGAATAATTAAAGACGGTCTCCTGGTCGTCGAGCGATCCGTTCAAGGCGGCGTGCGCCATCGCCTCGGCCACGCGCCGCGGCAGCGCGCAAACGGCCGCGTGCGCCAGGAAAACCCGGCGGCCCGTCACCGGGAACTCCTCCCGGCGCAAATCCTCGTTGGCCAGCAACTCGGCGACGGTCAATGGAGCGTTCATAAGCACCTCGCGTTTTCACTGGGGACGGGCGAAGCAAATCGAACGCGCGGGAGCCAAAGCGGTAGAGGACTACCGCCCTCCAAGACCTCGCGGAGTTCGAGTGGGGCGTGTGAAGTCGCGCCAGCGTCGCGGAGTGCGGCAGCCCCCTGCCGCTTTCGATGCGCCAAACGCCCGCAATAGAATCCCTCGCTTTCGGTTGCTCCCACGCGCCGGGGCCAAAGCGGTAGAGGACTAC
>Ga0073932_1003167_pt1 | contig 22928 bp, 17 predicted proteins | sample DewCreD2012metaG_FD_76967 | JGI IMG/M metagenome (GOLD analysis project Ga0073932, IMG submission 76967) | Hot spring sediment bacterial and archeal communities from British Columbia, Canada, to study Microbial Dark Matter (Phase II) - Dewar... ...
ACCAAGAGCACGTATCGATGGCTGAGGAAGATTTCGCTCTCGTCACGGTCGCGGTACCACTATTGGAGGCTTCGATGCTGGTTTGTACTTGACAGGGCCGGTCGCTTTATCGATGGAACCGGGTGGGTGGAACCGGGTGGGTGGAACCGGGTGGGTGGAACCGGGTGGGTGGAACCGGGTGGGTGGGGAGGGACTACGGGTTCGGGCGGCCGGAGCTCGTGATGTGCAGTTCCTCGAGTTGAGCCGAGCTCACGGGAGAGGGCGAGCCCGACATGAGGTCCTGGCCCTTTTGCGTCTTGGGGAAGGCGATGACCTCGCGAATGGAAGTGGCGCCCGAAAGCAGCATCACCAGCCGGTCCAGTCCCAGCGCCAGCCCGCCGTGTGGGGGAGCACCCAGGCGGAGCGCCGACAGCAGGAAGCTGAACTTCTCCTTCGCCTCGTCCTCGCTGATGCCCAGCACCCGGAAGATGCGCGCCTGCGTCTCGGAGTCGTGGATGCGGATGCTCCCGCCGCCCACCTCCACCCCGTCCAGCACCAGATCGTAAGCTCGCGCGCGCACCGACAGTGGATCCGACTCGAGCCTTACTACGTCGTCCGGGTGGGGCGCGGTGAAGGGATGGTGGCTGGCCACGATGGCCCCGGTCTCCTCGCTGCGCTCGAACAGGGGAAAGTCGGTGATCCACAGCAGGTGGTGGGTGCCCGGCTTCACCAGCGAGAATTTCTGTCCCAGCATCAGCCGCAGGCCGCCCAGGATAGTGTTCACCGTTCGGGCCGGCCCGAACTGGAAGAGCAGCACCGAATCCGGCCGGGCCTCGAGCGCCCCGTTCAGCGCCAGGCGCAGCTCGGGGCTGATGCGTTTCGCGAGCGGGCTCTGCGTCCAGCTCCCGTCCGCGGCCACCTTGGCGCGGGTGAGCCCCTGTCCCCCCATCTCCTTGACCTTCTCCTCGAGTTGTTCGAGCTCGGCGCGGCTCAAGGGGTGTTCCGGCGGCACGGCCAGGGCCTTGACCCGGCCCTGGGCCTCGATGGCCTTTTGCAGTATCTCCACGCCGCCGCCGCCGTGCGCCGCCACGACGGCGGTGACATCCTTGAGCTCGAGCCCGAAACGGGTGTCGGGCTTGTCCGAGCCATAGCGTTCCATGGCCTCGGCATAGGGCATGACGCGGAAGGGCCGCTCGGGACGGTGCCCCAGCGCCTCCTCGAACATCTCCTGCAGGATCTGCTCGACGACCGCGAAGATGTCCTCCGGGACGACAAAGCTCATCTCCAGGTCCACCTGGGTGAACTCCGGCTGCCGATCGCCGCGCAGGTCCTCGTCGCGGAAGCAGCGCACGATCTGGGCATAGCGGTCGAAGCCGGCGATCATCAAGAGCTGCTTGTAGATCTGCGGGCTCTCGGCCAGGGCATAGAAGCTCCCCGGCTGCAGGCGGCTGGGCACCAGGAAGTTGCGCGCCCCGCCGGGCGTGCTCTTGATGAGCACCGGGGTCTCGATTTCCAGAAACCCCTCCCGATCCAGCAGCCGCCGCACCCGCTGCACCAGGCGGTGGCGAAGCTGCAGGCGGGCGTTCTGTTCCGGGCGCCTAAGATCGAGGAAGCGGTACGCAAGGCGCAGTTCCTCGCGGGCGTCCACCCCGTCCTCGATGAGGAAGGGCGGCACCTCCGAGCGCGAGAACACCTGGATGTCGCGGGCCAGAAGCTCGATGGCCCCTGTCGGCAGCCGCGGGTTGGCGTTGGCCCCCCGCGAACGCACCCGGCCCGCCACGCCGATCACCCACTCCGGCCGCACCTCCGAGGCCAGCGCCAGGCATTCGGCGGATTCCTGCGGATCGACGATGACCTGGGTGATGCCGCTGCGGTCGCGCAGGTCGATGAACACGCAGCCGCCCAGGTTGCGCCGGGAGGCCACCCAGCCGAACAGCACCGCCTCCGTCCCCGCGTCGCTTTCGCGCAAGGCTCCGCAGGTGTGGGTGCGCTTCTGCTCCTCGATGAATCGCGGGCTCACGGGTCTCTCCTTTTGTCGTGGGGTCTAGCCGATGCGGATCATTTCCATTTCTTCCAGCACGTACAGGATGCGGTGCGTCGCCTGGTCGAATTCCTGGTTGTCGGTGCCGCCCAGCGAGAGGATCTCCCGGACGGTGCGCTTGCCGTCGATGGAATCCACCACGCGTTGTTCCCGGGCGGCCAGGGCGAGTTTCTCGACGGAGAAGTACGGGTTGGTCAGCCGGGTGACCACGTGCTCGAGCCGCGGCCGCAAGCGGGCCCGCAGCATGTCGAGCGGCGTGTAGCGGCGCACGCCTTCGGCGATCAGCGCGTAGTTGCCCACCTTGAGCGGCATGACCTCGCCCTTGTAGGTCTGGCCGGAGAAGAAACGGTAGGTGCCCGCGGTCCAGGAAAACACTTCCAGGATCTTCTCGCGCACCTGCCGCTGCAGGTGCTCGAACAGCTCGTGTGGGCGCAGGATGTTGAGGCCGATGAGCGTGTCTCCCAGGCGGCCGGAGTAGCCCTTCATGGCGCGCACGGCTTCGTCGCGCTGGGCGGCGGTGATGATGCTTTTCGCCACCAGGTACTCGCCCAGGCGCTCGGTGGTCAGGTTGGACTTGACGAATTCGGGCATGCCCGCGCGCAGGTAGATCTCTTTCTTGACCCCGGGCCGGGTGAGCACCAGGCGCCCGCTCTCCTCGGCGATGGCCAGGCGGTAGAACAGCTTGGGAAAGCTCACCTCGGCGATGAGCCCCTGGTAGGTGGCCACCGCGTCGGGGTCCGACTCCTCCGGCGTGGGCAGCTTGCTCAGGTGGACCGCCAGCTCGGGCACCTCGCGTACCGGCTTCCACTGTCCGCCCTCGCGCAGCACTTCCGAGCTTTCGCTGAGCTGGCCGGCGATGATGAGCTCGTTCAGGCGCTCCATGGGCAGCGGGCCGACCGGGGACTCGCCGGGCTGGCGCACGAAGTACCGGGGCGGGGCGGCCCGGGTGGCGCCGGAGCCCGCGCCGGCGCGTTCGGCCTCGAGGCGTTTGCGTTCCTCGTCGATCTGATCCGCGAAGAGGTGCTTGAGGTAGGCCTCCAGGTGCGAGCCGGAGATCTTGATGCCCGACTCGAACAGGTAGTCGTCGATGGCGTCCTTGAACTCCGAGGCGGTGCGGAAGCGATTCTCGGGGCGCTTTTGCAGGGCGCGGGAGAGGATGGCCAGCAGCGGTTGGGCGATGTCCGGCACCAGCACGCGCAAATCGGGGATGCGCGCCTCCCGGATCTGCAACAGGATGTCCAGCTCGGTCCCGCTGCCGAACATCCGCCGGCCGGCCAGGCACTCCCACAAAGTAATGCCGGCGGTGAAGATGTCCGAGCGGCCGTCCAGCTCCGCGCCGTTCACCTGCTCGGGCGAGAGATACCCCATCTTGCCCTTGAGCCCGCCCACCTCGGTCTGGCTGCTGCGGGCGCGCGCCTTGGCGATGCCGAAGTCGGCCACTTTGACCTCGCCGTGATAGGAGAGCAGGATGTTGGCCGGGTTGAAGTCGCGGTGGATGATGCGCAGCGGTTCGCCGTCGGGGCCGGTGGCGCGGTGGGCGAAGTCGAGCCCCTTGAGCGCCTCGGCGATGATGAAACAGCACAGTTCCACCGGGAGGCGGCGCTTGGCGCGGGAGAGCCGGTGCAGCACCCGCACCAGGTCCACTCCGTGGACGTATTCCATGGCGATGTAGTAGCGCCCCTCCAGCCGGCCCAGGTCGAAGGTCTGCACGATGTTGGCGTGCTGGAGCTGGGCGCAGATCTTGGCCTCGTCGATCAGCATCTCCACGAACTCGCGGTCCTCGGCGAAGTGCGGCAGGATGCGCTTGATGACCACGGTCTTCTCGAAACCGCTCACCCCGTAGGACTTGGCCTTGAAGATCTCGGCCATGCCGCCCTGGGCGATGCGCTCGACCAGGAGGTACTTGCCAAATTGCTGGGGCAGCGCGTCCAGGTTGGGGTTGTTCATGCGGGGCCCTCGTTCTCCATGCCGGAGATATCATCCGCCGGCGCGGCCCTTCCTGCAAGATCTTGGAGCCGCGCCACGCCCCGATCGCGGCAGAAGCGCGCCAGCCCCTCCACCACCCCGACGGCGGCCCCCGGCTCGCGGAAGGTGGCCGAGCCCACCTGCACCGCGTTGGCCCCGGCCCAGATGAACTCGAGCGCGTCCTCCCAGGTGACGATGCCGCCCGCGCCCACGATGGGAATATCCAGCGCCTGGCGCACCTCGGCCACCATGCGCACCGCCACCGGCCGGATGGCCGGCCCGGACAGGCCGCCGAAGCGGTTGCCCAGGCGGAAGCGGCCGGTGAGCGGGTCGATGGTCGTCCCCTTGAGGGTGTTGATCAAGGTGAGCCCGTCCACCCCGGTGGCGGCCACCGCCCGGGCGACGGCCACGATGTCGGTCACGTTGGGCGAGAGCTTGACCAGCACCGGCAGCCGGGTGGCCGCCCGCACGCGCCGCGAGACCTCGGCGGCGACGGCCGGGTCGGCCCCGAAGGCCATGCCGCCGCAGGAGACGTTGGGGCAGGAGATGTTGACCTCCAGGGCGGCGATGCCCGGGAGGGCGTCGAGACGGGCCGCGAGCGTTTCGTACTCCTCCACCGTGGAGCCGAAGATGTTGACCACGATGGCCGGGCCGAGCGCGCGGACGCGCGGCAGGATGTCGCGGGCGAAGCGCTCCAGTCCCGGGTTCTGCAGCCCGATGGCGTTGAGCATTCCGGCCGGGGTCTCGGCAAGGCGTGGGCCGGGATTGCCGGAGCGCGGCTGCAGCGACAGACCCTTGGTGCAGATGCCGCCCAGTCGCTCCACCTCCATGACCGGGGCATACTCCTCGCCGAAGCCGAAGGTGCCCGAGGCGGTGAGCACCGGGTTTCGCAGCGCCAGTCTGCCCAGGCGGACCGACAGGTCCGGCTCGCTCTTCATCCGAACACCTCGCGGCCGTCGAAGACCGGCCCGTCCAGGCACACCCGCCGCCGGCCGACGGCGAGTTGGATGGCGCAGCCCAGGCAGGCGCCCATGCCGCAGGCCATGCGGGTTTCCAGGGAAAGTTCGAGCGGGGTGTCCCAGCGCGCGGCCAGGGAGTGGATCGCGCGCAGCATCTTCCAAGGCCCGCACGCGGCGATGACGGCGCCGGCCGGAGGCGGCCCGGCGGCCTCGATCCGCTGCGCAACGGTCCCCGGCGATCCGGCGCTGCCGTCGTCGGTAGCCAGGTCGATGGCCACGCCTGCCTCTTGCAGCCGCAAGAGCGGCACCGCCCGGTCCGCCGAGCGCACCCCGTAAAAGAGCCGGACCTTCCGGCGGGGCGCTTCCCGCTCGGCCAGAAATACGAGCGGCGCGACACCCAACCCACCGGCGACCAGCCACAACTCTCCCGTGCCCGCCGCGGAAAAGCCCGTGCCTTGCGGGCCCAGCAGCCCCACCCGCCGGCCGGGCGCGAGCCGGGCCATATCGCGGGTCACCCGGCCCACCAAGGCGTAGAGGAGTTCCAGGTCGCCGTCCGGCCCGGCCCGATGGATCGAGAAAGGCCGCGGCAGGAAGGGGTCCAGCGCCCCGTGGTCGATCGGGCCCAGCATGACGAACTGCCCCGGTCGCGCCTCCCGCGCGACATCGGGCGCGCGCAGGCGCAGGCGGAAGGTGTCTGCGGCCGCCGGCGCAGATTCGAGCACCTCGGCCTGGATGCGCCGGCAACTCATGGGGCTGTCCCCGCCGCGTCCGCGGCCTGCTGTCTTGGCACATCCAGGACCATGAGCAGGGCGTCCTCGTTCTCCTTGCGGTAGTAACCGCGGCGCACCGAGACGGCGCGAAACCCGGCGGCCTGGTACATGGCCCGGGCCGCGCGGTTGCTCACCCGCACCTCGAGACCGATCGTCCCGCCGCCGCGGCGCGAAAACTCCTCCAGGGCGCAGTTCAGCAGCGCCCGCCCCAGCCCCCGGCGGCGGCACTCGGGGCGCACGGCCAGGTTGATGAGGTGGGCATCCTCCGGCAGCAGGTAACACAGGACAAAGCCGTCCACCCGGGCCAGGCCTTCCCGCGCCGGCTTCCCGGCCACGCGGAAGAAGGCGTAGGCGTTGTCCTCCTCGACGGTGAAGGACTGCGGGGGCCAGGGGTCGGAGAAGCTCTGGCGCTCGATGGCCAGCACGTCCTCGAGGTAGCGTGGCTCCATGGGAACGATGGCGAACGAATCGGGCGTCATTTTCCCATCACCGGCTCGCGCGCCGGGTCCGAGAGAACCTGGACGGAGGCGCGGGAGCGCAATTCGTAGAGCCACTGGGATAGAAATTCCTCGCGGCGCTGCGTGAGCAGGCGCAGCCGGATGGCCTCGGCCACCCGAGACAGGGGCGCTCCGCCAAAGCGCACCCGGTTCTCGCGATAGTAGGCCTCGACCTCGGCGTCCTGGACGGGAGGCAGCAGTTTCATGCGCGCATCCTGGGCCCGCTCGGCGCGCAGCGCGCTGGCGAGCATTTCCCCCAGGCTTTCCTCGGTCAGGCGGTGGAGGCGCAAGAACTGGCGGAACTTCTCGTCGCTGGGAAAGCGCGAGCGGGTGCGCGCGACCAGACGCTCGCGCTCCTCGTCGGTCGTCTGGGGAACATCCATGTCGCGCGCCTCGGCCAGCACCAGGTGCTGCCGGATCAGCGCATCCAGGGCCGAGCGCAAGGACTCCGGCGAAGGCCGTGGCGCCAGACACAGCTCGATGGCCTGCTCGCACTCCATCAGAGCGGCGTGTTCGTTGACCTCGCCCCGGGTGATGATCTCACGGTTGACCACGGCGGTGGTCTCATCGAGCAGAACGGGCTCGCCGGCCCCGGCCGGCGGCGCCGGGCTCCAACAGCCGATGGCGATGGCGATCATGGCGGGCCGGATTCGCCCCATGCAACCTCTCCTGGGAAAAGCATCTTACTCGACCGCGGTGGAGGCGAACAAGCAAAACCGCCGCCGGCTCGCCCGGCGCCTTCCCGCGCCGGCCGGACGTCCGTGGCGCTCACCGGCGACGACAGCACGGGGAGCTATGCCGTCCAGGCCTCGATCAAGGAGAGCAGCTCGTCCCGGCCGAGCCGGGTCCGCGCCGAGAAGGGGATGCCGGGGTCCGGGGCGCCGAGCGCCCGATCCAGACGCTTCGCGGAGGGCTCGATCTGGCGCGGCTTGAGCTGGTCGGCCTTGGTCCACACCGCGCGCCAGCGGATGCGCCGGGCCGAAAGCAGCGCGATCAGGTCGTGGTCGAGCTCGTCGGGCTCGCGCCGGATGTCGAACAGCGCCAGGAATCCCCGCAGCGGCCGGTCCGCCGAAAGGTACGCGTCGACGAGATCGCGCCAGCTCGCCATTTCGGCGCGCGGCACCTGGGCGAAGCCGTACCCGGGCAGATCCACCAGGCGAAAGCGCGACTCGACCTCGAAGAACACGAGAGCGCGGGTCTTGCCCGGCCGGCGCGCGGTGTGCGCCAGGTTGCGGATTCCGGTGAGGGTGTTCACCAGCGAGGACTTGCCGGCGTTGGAGCGCCCGGCGATGGCCACCTCGGGGAGGCCGGGTGGTGGCAAGGCCCCGGGGTGGGGCGCGACTCCCGCAAGCTCAGCGCGCAGCGTGCGCATTCAGTCCCCCGCGCTGCCGTAGGTGTGCAACCCGCTTCCGGTGAGGCCCAGGTTGACCCCCAGGAAGGTGAAGGCCACCACCAGAAAACCCAAAATGGCGATGAGCACCGCCCGCCGCCCGCGCCAGCCGTGCGTGATGCGCGCGTGCAGGTAGGCCGCGTACACCAGCCAGGTGATGAGCGACCAGGTCTCCTTGGGATCCCAGCCCCAGGGCCGGCCCCATGAGTAGTCGGCCCACACCGCGCCGGTGACGATGGTCAGCGTCATGAGCGGAAAGCCCGCCTGGATGGCGCGCGCCACCATGCGATCGAGCGTCTCGGCCTCGGGCAGCGACTGGCGCAGCCGCTCCGCCCCCGCGATCAGCGCGCCCAGGAAAAGAGCGATCAGCAGGCCCAGCAGCCACAGGGCGAACGGGTAGGGCGCGGAGCGCAGCGACAGAAATCCGCCTCCGCCCAAGGCGACGCTCCCGCCCTCGAGCAGCGCGGTCAGGCCGGCGCCGAACAGAAGGAGCAAAAACGCCGCCAGCGAGGCCTTCGGAACCCAGCGCGGCAGGATCCCGGCGAAAGGCAGGTGGGCCGCGGCGGCGAGCAGGGCCAGCAGAAGCGCCAGCGCAGCCACCACGGTCGCCGCGGGAAGCTCGGCGCGCACCGTTCGGCCTTCCCGATCGCGCAGAAACTCGGTCCGCTGCAGGCGGCACCTTCCCTCCCGGCAGCGGTGCTCGCCCGGACACGGGGTGCCGGCATCGCAGCTCGTCTCGGACACGCAGGCGCCATTCTGGCAGCGGTAGGGAGATAGGACTCCGCGGCAGTCCGAGGCGCTCCGGCACGAGCCAGCGTCGACCAGCACGGGCACCGTCATCGGCCGGTCCGGGGACCAGGGAACGCCGCCGGCCGCGCCCAGGATGGCCAGGCTCCCGGCCGCCAGCGCCGCAAGGCCCAGGGCGCGGTCGGAGATCCCGGTGGCGCGAAGGTGCAGCACGCCGGCCACCGCAGCCAGGAAGAAACAGGCGTAGCCGAGGAAGGCGGTGATGACGTGGATGTGCAGCCACCAGGACTGGAGCGCCGGGACCAGCGGGGTCACGTCGCGCTGGAGCTGCAGCGAGGCCAGACCCATGGAGAGGTTCGCCAGCACCATGGCGGCCACGGTGAGCGGAAACGCGGCGCGGGCCTTCCACACGCGCTCGGCGATGAGTCCGGCCAGGACCAGCGCGAAGGCGAAGAACACCAGCGACTCGTACAGGTTGGTGAATGGCGGATGGCCCAACCAGGCGGAGAAGCGCTCGAATCCCTCCAGCGTCCGTCCCAGCGCCCGCTCCGAGGCCAGCACCTCGATCTGCCCGCCCTCGTACCAGCGAATCCCCAATCCCAACAGGTGGGCCAGCAGCGAGAGCCAGCCGAGCCCGATCACTCCGCGCCGCAGCCAGACCCGTCCGGTGGCGAAGGCGGCCAGGGCCGCCAGACAAGCGAGCAGATATCCGGCGAAGGCTCCGCTGAAGAACGCCTGACTGGTCATGGCTGGCTTCCTCCGGTCTCGCCGCGCAAGCGGTCGCCCACGGCCTTCTCGAACTCGTCCGCACCCCGCCGCGCCCACAGGAACACCTCGAGCGTGCCCTGGGGCGTGGGACGGATCCACAGCCTGCGGTGGGCCGGCCCGAAGGCGAGCAGCAGGCCCGCGAGCAGCAGCGCGCTTCCCAGCCACAGCACCGGGGGCGAAAAGTCGCGGCTGACGCTCAGGATGGTGGCGAACCCCGGCCGAACCGAGACGAGTTCCAGCGCGGGCCGGTCCGGGAGCAAGAGCGAAAGGTCCAGCGGTCGGCCCGCCCGCAGCGGATAGTGCCGGCGCCGGCCGTCCGGACGTTCGACCTCGATGCGGGCCCGATCGCCGTCTTCGCCGGTTTCGACGCCCGCCAGGCGATAGCGGCTGCCGTCCGCCGCGCGCAGGATCTCGTCGCCAGGCGCGAAGGTCGCCTCGTGGAACCGCCCCTTCTCGGGCAGGCGCAGCGTGGCCCGATCGAAGGCGCGCACCGCCTGGTAGCTCGACTGGTACAGCCGAAATCCATCCCGCCGGAAGGGACGGTTGACCTCCAGGCGGGCGCGCTGCTTCGTCCCCGCCGCGCCGGTCACCTCGATCTCGGAGACGTAGTGCCGCACGGCCATCTCGCCGGGCGCGTAGCGCAGGATGGCGAAATCGAGGCAGCGCACCCGAAAGGGCAGGCGCAGCACCTCGGAGCCGCCCTCGGGGAGCGCAACTTCGACCTCGTCACTCTCCTCGCCCGGGCCCAGCGCCAGCGTCCCCTCCACCGAGGCGATCTGGCTCAGGCCGCCGCCGATCAGGATCACGATGATGCCGAGATGGACGAGCAGGAACCCGGCCCGGCCCCACCGGCCCCGCTCCGCCACCCAGAAGGCGCTGTTCTGCGCCGCGCGGCGCAGGCGCATGCCGGTCCGCCTGCGCACCTCGTCGATGGTCAACGGGCGGTCCCAGGAGAGTTCGAGCCGGTGCGCGCCGGTCACTCCGGCCGGCTCGGGCGGACAGCGGGACAGCTCTCGCGGCAGCGACAGGATCCGGGACCCGCTACAGGCGACGAGGTTGAGCGCCAGCAATGACAGCAACAGCGAGAACCACCACGAATGGAACAGGTCGAAGGCCTGCAGGAAGGAAAGAACCTGGAACGCCAACGGCGAGTACATCCGCTCGAGGTGCAAGGCGCTCAGTCCGGGCGTCTGCGGGAGCTGCGGGACGAAGGTGCCCAGCACCGCGCCCGCGCCGATGAGCAGGAGCAAGGCGATGGCCAGGCGCACCGAGGAAAACCAGCGCCACCAGGCGTCGACGAGGCGGCCGATGCCGGCGCCGCTTTTCGGCGGCGCGGGGTCTTCGGATCCGGGCCGGGTCATGCGCTCAGGGCCGGGCCTTCTCGCGGCTGTGGGCGATGGCGGGCCACATTCGCGAATGCTCGTAGGCGCGGATGGAGGGAGTGGTGTCGTTGTGGCAGCGGCGGCAGGAGTCTTCCTTGGGATCTTGCAGACCCACGAGGCGGGAGAGCTCGCGATCCTTCATCACGTGGGTCTTGGCGTAGACTCGCCCGGCGCCGTGGCAGGTCTCGCATTGCACCCCGGACTGGGAGGTCTGATCGCCGCCGTGGCACTGGGTGCAGCGCGGATCCGCCCGGCGCTCCTTCGGCAGCGCCTCGTTGGCCCGGCGGTGGGCCGAGGCCTGCCAAGTGGCGTAGGCGGATGGGTGGCACTCGGCGCAGCGTCCAGCGCCGACCAGTTCATCCGCGAGCGTGGCCGACAGGGCTGCTGCGGCGGCGAGCAAGGCAGGCAGCCAGAGCATGCGAAGGAGGCGTTTCATGCCGGCGACCTTAGGGCGATGGAAGGGCACTGTCAAGCCGCCGGCGCCGCAACGTGGAAAAGCCGCAGGATGAGCTGGTTCCGCCGCTCAGCGGGTCTCGACCACCGCGGCCGGGTCCTTCTTGGGGTGCTCGATGGCTTCCTTCATGCGCCGGATGCCTTCCTTGATCTGGTCCTTGGCGGTGGCGTAGGACAGGCGCACGTACTCCTGATCCTCGTCGGGGAAGCGCGAGCCGAAGCAGGTCCGTCCGAGCACCGCCACGTTGGCCTCGTACAGGATGTACTCGGCCAAGAGCTTGGAGTTGGGCAGGCCGAGGGCCTTGCAGGCCCCGGTGACGTTGGGGAAGACGTAGAAGGCCCCGCGCGGCTCGATGCAGGAGACGCCCTTGATGGAGTTGAGGCCGTCCACCACGATGCGGCGCCGCTCGCGGAACTCCTCCACCATCTTCTTGACGTCATCCCGCGGGCCGCGCAGGCCCTCCATGGTGGCGATCTGCGAAAACGAGCAGGTGCACGAGTCGGAGTTGGTCATGAGGCGGGAGATCTTCGGCGCCAGGGTCTTGGGCATGACGCCCCAGCCCACCCGCCAGCCGGTCATGGCGAAGGTCTTGCTGGCCCCGTCGATGATGACGGTGCGCTCCTTCATGCCGGGCAGCTGGGCGATGGACAGGAACTCGCCCTCCCAGATCATCTGGTTGTACACCTCGTCGGAGAGCACCCAGCAGTCGTGCTTCTTGGCGATCTCGGCGATGGCCTTGATGTCGGCCGGGGTGAGCATGCCGCCGGTGGGGTTCTGCGGCGAGTTGATGATGATGAGCGCGGTCTTCTTGGTGACGCGCCGGGCCAGGTCGTCCACGTCCAGCGAGAAGCCCTTCGACTCGAGGAGCGGGTAGGGCACCGGCTTGGCGCCCACGAAGTTGATCATGGACTCGTAGATGGGGAAGCCGGGGTTGGGGTAGAGGACCTCGTCGCCCTCCTCGGCCACCGACAGTATGGTGTGGAAGATGATGGGTTTCGCCCCCGGGGTGACCACCACCTCGTCGGGATCGCAAGAGAAGCCCGGGCGCATGCGCATGGTGTCCTCGACGATGGCCTGGCGGAAGGGCAGCAGGCCGTTCGAGGGCCCGTAGTGGGTCCAGTTGTCGTCGAGGGCCTTCTTGGCGGCGTCCTTGATGTTCTTGGGGGTGTCGAAGTCGGGCTCGCCGATGGCGAACGAGATGATGTTGCGCCCGTCGGCCTTGAGGCGGTTCACCACCGCCAGCACGTCGAACGCCGTCTCCGTCCCCAGCCGGTCAATGCGCTTTGCGAACTTCATGCGATCCTCCGCGAGAGGGTTTCGCGGCGAACGTAGCCTTGCCGCCGGCGCAAGTCAACCCCGGGGCAAGCCAAATCCCTTCTGGGCGGGTGAGCCGGATCACCAAAGGCGGGTGAGCCTCGACGGTTGGGTCGAGCACGCTCGACGAAATGGTCGAACCCGCCTCCGGGACGGAGTGGAACGTGCATAAAGCGCGCTGCAGTGCCGGATGGCGGCCGGTCCTGCGCCGGGCGGGTGGCATGTTTCCTGCTCCACAAATCGTGCAAATCCCCGGGGGGAAGGAGGACGTGCGATGAACGCCGGCCGACCGTACCTTGTCTTTGTGCTCGTGTTGTTCCCCGGCATCGTCTCCTGCAGCCGGAACACCGATCGCATCTTAGGGCCCGATCCCGCGCTGGACTCGGTCACCCCGTCGATCGCGTGCGTGGAGCAGGAGACACGAACCTTTTCCGTCGCCGGAACGGGCCTGGCGCCGCTGGTGAAAGATGTTCTCACCGGCCCGGAGGTGATCCTGCCCGCCCTTTCGCTGGTCCGGGTGAAAGACCTGGCCGGCCAGGACGTTTCCGGCGAGGCCGCCTATCCGGTGCCGCCCGAACAGACGCGCTGGCAGAGCCAGACCGCCATGGAGTTCTCCCTCGAGCCCGCGGCCGCGCTGGCGCACGGGTTGTACCGGCTGGAAGCCAGAAACGGCTCCGGACGGGAAGCGTCTCTCGCAATGGCCGTCACCCTGGTGCCGGCGCCTTCGGTGAGCGCGGTCGAGCCGGACGTGGCCTGCGTGGCCCAGGCCCCGCGCAGTCTGGTGGTCCGCGGGCAGAACTTTTTGGTGCTCGACGGCGCGCTGCCCGAGGTGGTCGTCGGCACGGTCCATATCCCGGCCGCCGAGGCCCAGGACTGCGCCGACGTCCCGGTGCCGAGCGGTTCGGCCCGGCTGTGCTCGACCCTGCGGCTGGACATCGCCCAGGGCGCGGTGGCCGAGGGCCTGCACAACGTCACGGTGGCCAACCCGCTCCCCGCGGGGTGCTCCACTCCGACCGGAGTGAACCTGCGGGTGGTGCCGCCCCCGGTGCTGGCGGGGGTGACGCCCGATCTGATGTGTCTCGAGCAGACCGGCATCGAGCTGGTGCTCGCCGGCAGCGATTTTCTCGAGCTGGACGGAGTCGCGCCCCAGGTCCGCATCGGGTCGCTGGTGCTCGCCTCTGTCGTCGAGGACTGCCAGCCTCTCGATGGGACGACGATTTCGGTGCGGCGCTGCAATGCGCTCCGGGTGAACGTGGCCCAGGGCGCCCTGGCGGCCGGCGCCTACGATGTCTCGGTCCAAAACCCGCTGCCGGCCGGCTGTGAAAGCGGCGAGAACGTCACCCTGGCCGTGGTTCCGGGGCCGACCATCGCGGCTCTTTCGCCCGATACCTTCTGCGGCGAAAACGAGGCGCGCGCCGTCGAGATCCAGGGCAGCGGATTTTTGGAGGTGGAAGGCGCGCTGCCGCGGGTGAGCGTCGGCGGCCTGGACATCGCCGCCAGCGCCGTCGCCGACTGCGTGGACGTGGCCGGGACGCTGCTTGCCGCCCGCAGTTGCCAGCGGCTGACCTTCGTGCTGCCGGCCGGGGCGCTGGTCCCGGGAAGGTACGAAGCGACCGTGACCAATCCGCCGCCGGCGGATTGCAGCGGCGGCCCGGCCGGTTCGCTGGTGCTGACGCCGGCCCCGGCCATCGCCCGGGTCGCGCCCACGGTGCCCTGCCAGCAGGGCGCCACCGACTTCACCATCAGCGGCGCCGGGTTCCTGCGCCTCGGCAGCGAACTGCCCGCGGTGCGCTTCGAGCAGACGGCGGCCACCGTGGCCTCGCTCGGCGGCTGCCAGGACTTTTCCGCCCTGGCCAACGCCTCGGTGTGCACCTCCATCCGGGTGACCGTCCCCGCGGGGACCGTGGGCCTGGGCGACTACCTGGTCTCGGTGACCAACCCCGGCGAGCTTTCCTGCGCGGACGAGTTCACCTCCTACATCGGCCCGCCGCCGGTGCTGTCCTCCGTGTCGCCGCTGCGCCTGTGCGACACCGGGGGAAACATCAGCGCCACCGGCCAGAACTTCCTGCCCGGGACGCAGCTCTCGCTCTCTGGACTGGGCGGCAACTACGCCGTGGACACCACCTACGTGGACGCGCAGCACCTGACCGGTGTGCTGGCGGGCCGGGTGGAACCCGGCCTGTACGATGTCATCGCCACCAACCCGGACGGCTGCGCCGACACCCTGGAGGACGCCATCGAGATCACGCCGAGCCCGGTGATCTTCTTCGTCGATCCGCCGGTGGCCTACAACGGCATCCGCCTGCAAGTCACCCTGTACACCTCGGGCCTGCTGGGCTCGGTCTCCGGCGTGACCATCTATCCCACCGGCGATCCGGCGAATGCCGTGGCCCTGGCCTTCACCGTCAACACCCAGAACCGCATCCAGGCGGTGCTGCCCGCCGGGCTCGCCGCCGGCGACTGGGACGTCCAGGTGTCGGACGACATGGGCTGCACCGGCACGCTGGTGCGCGCCTTGCGCGTGGTCGAGGAGCTCACCGTGGCGGTCGAGCGCATGGAGCCGCCGTTCGGCTGGACGCAGGATCGCACCGGCGCCAACGTGTTCTCGACCGACCCCGCTCCGGCGGGCATGGAGAACTTCCTGCCCACGCCGCGGCTGTACCTCAACCCCAAGGACGCCGGGCCGGGCGCGCTGGCCTCGGAGCTGCGCAGCATCGCCTTTGCCAGCACAACCCGTCTCAGCGCCACCGTGCCGGCCGGGCTGCCGGTGGGCACCTATGATCTGGTGGTGATGAACCCCGACGGCGCGGTGGGCCTGCTGGCCGACGCCTTCGAGGTCACCGAGCTCGCGCCGCCCGAGATCTTCTCGCTGCTTCCCGCCAGCGTGGTGAACCAGGACATCCAGACCATCACCGTAACGGGCGCCAACTTCCGCTCGCCGACCTTCTCGGCCGATTGCCGCCAGCCGGCAGGCACCTTCGTGCCGCTGGCCGGGACGGTCGCCTCCGGCACCGACACGATGCTTGTGGTGGACATCAACTTCGTCAACCAGACCGTGGCCGACAACTCGGTGTGCATCGTCAAGGTCACCAACGACGACGGCACGTACGCCACCTTCTCCGCGCTCGGCGTCACCAACCCGTCGCTCAACCTGGATCACTTCGTCGCGGTCAGCCCCATGAACACCGCCCGGCGCGCTCCCTGCGCCGCCGCCGGCGCCGCGCTGCCCGGGGCCTCGTTCCTGTATGTGTTCGGCGGCGACAACGGCACCACTCGCGACAGCACCGCCGGGAGCTTCTACGACACGGTGGAGATGGCGGCGGTGGGGCCCTATGGGGATCTCTCGGACTGGACGGTGCTTCCCTACCGCATGCCCGCACCGCGGTCCTTCCAGGCCTGCGCCGCGCAGGGACGGTACATCTTCGTGGCCGGCGGCAACGGCGGAGCGGGCGCCACCGACACGGTGTGGCGGGCCAAGATCCTCGACCCGGACGAGGCCCCGGTGATCCGCGACGTGAACCTGAGCGTGCAGGACGCGTATTCGGCGGTGCTCGATCCGGGACGCTACGCCTACCGGGTGTCCTCGCTGCGGCCGCTGTCCGACACCGAGAACCCCGGCGGCGAGTCGCTGCCGAGCGACCCCATGATGGTCCAGATCCCGGACATCGAGCAGCGCCTGCTCGTCACCATCGCCTGGGACGCCGTGCCGGGGAGCGCCGGCTACCGCATCTACCGCACCCCGGCGGCGGACCCGCCCGGACAGCCCGAGGTCCTCATCGCCGAGGTCGGCGCCGGCACGCTCCAGTGGAGCGACGACGGCACGGCCGCGCCGGGCACCGAGGGACCGCTGCCGCTCGGCGCGCTGGGCCGCTTCGCCGTCATGCCCGCGTTGAACGCGCCGCGCGAAGGCGCCGGCATCGCGCTCGCCGCGGATCCGGCGGACGGCGCCATGCGCTACCTGTACATCATGGGAGGCCGCAGCAGCGCTTCCGCCGGGTTGAACAGCATCGAGCGGCTGCCCATCCTGCTGAACGCGGACGACACGCAGCAGGTCGGCGCGGCCTGGATCGCGGGGACGGCCGACATCGGCCCCGTCCGCTGGCAGATGCAGGCCTTCGTGGCGGACCCGTACTCCGCCCCGAACGTCATGCCCGCTGGCGAGACCTGGATCTACGCCGGCGGCGGATTGCGGGTGAACAACCTCACCACGCTGCAGCCGGACGTGGTGGCGCTCAAGGTGGAGGCCGGCGGAGCGCTGGGCGAGAGCGCCGGGGCGCGCTACGAGGTGGACACCATGCAGCCCTACAAGGCCGGCTACTACGGGGCGCTGTTCAACGACCAGCTCTTCGCCTTCGGCGCCACCATGGCCAACGCCAGCACCGAGTCCAACTCCATCGAGATGTGCCCCGTGGGCGGAGCCTGCTCGATGAGCATCCCGGATCCGCCCGATCTCGCCAACTGGAACAACCTGGGCATCGATCTCACCGTGGCGCGCTACCTGATGGCCGGCGCGGTGAGCAATGCCTTCGTATTCCTGGTGGGCGGGTTGGGCAGCAACGGCCAGCCGCTGGCCGCCTGCGAAAAGACCCTGTGGTAAGGAGGTCCGCCATGCGTACCGTTATCGTTCTTTGTGTGCTCTTGGCGAGCGGCATTGCTGTTGCCGCCGAGACCGAGGCAGCGGAGGAAAAGACCGTGATCGCGGCCGGCCTCAAGGGCGGCCTGGTCTTTCCCCAGCTCAACACGCCGCTGTCCACCTCGTTCACCGTCCACCTGGAGGCCGCCGGGTACCTGCCCTTCTGGGGGTCGCGGCTGGGCCTGGTGTTCGCCGTCGGCTACCGCCAGGCCTCGGCCTCGGGTAGCGGCCTCGATGCCCGGCTCCCGGAGGGCGCCTACGCCTGGGAGGCCACTCGGCGGGAGGTGCTCCTGGACATCGGGCCCTCGCTGCGGGTGATGGACAGAAACTGCGCCTGGAACCTGTCCTTCGCCGCCGGGCCGCGCATCGCCATGACCTCCTTCGTGGAGGACGGGTCGTCCGGCGGGGAGAGCTTCGGCGAGCACGACGAGCGGGCCACCTTGCCGGGGATGTTCTTCGGCGTGCAGGGCGAGTACCGCCTGGGACCGGGGGCCGTATTCGCCGAACTCTCGCTGGGCGTGGCCTTCGAGGACCTGCGCACCGCGGGCGACGTCTCGGCCGCCTCGCTGGACCTGCTGCTCGGCTACCGCTTCCTCTTTTCCTTCTGATCCCGGTTTGACAATTCCTTCGCCTCGGTCATAGCCTGCCGTGAGCGATCAGCCGCCGTTTGGGCGGCTCGAACAAGGAGGCAGACCTTGAGGGCGATTTCCCTGTGCATCCTGATCGGTATGGCCGCAACCGCCTGCCACGAGGCGGCGAAGCCCGACACCCCGGCGGCGGCGCCGGCCCCGGCGGCGCAACCCTCGACTGCGACGGAGGCGAAAGTGGAAAACCCGCTCACCCAGCCCTGGACCGGACCCTTCGGCGGCGTGCCGCCGTTCGACCGTGTGAAGGTGGAACACTTCAAGAGCGCGCTGGAGGCCGGCATGGCCGAGCAGCTCGCGGCCATCGAACGCATCGTGGCCAACCCCGAGCCGCCGACGTTCCAGAACACCATCCGGGAGATGGAGCGCTCCGGGCGCACCCTGGACCGGGTGGCGCGGGTGTACGGGGTGTGGTCCTCGGCCATGAGCACCGAGGACTTCCAGAAGGTCGAGCAGGAGATGGCGCCGAAGCTGGCCGCGTTCGCCGACCAGATCGTGCAGAACCCGAGGCTCTTTGCCCGTATCGAGGCGGTGTACGAAAAGCGAGGATCCTCTGGCCTCACTCCGGAGGAGCAACGGCTGGCGTGGCTCGTCCGCACCAACTTCGTGCGCGCCGGGGCCAAGCTCGACGAGGCCGCCAAGAAGCGCGTCGCCGAGATCAACCAGCGCCTGGCCACCCTCACCACCCAGTTTTCCCAAAACGTCCTCGGCGACGAGAACGAGCGTTTCACCGTGCTGGAAAAAGCCGAGGATCTGGCCGGGCTCTCCGACGCGCTGAAGGCCGCCTTCGCGGCCGCGGCCGAGGAGAAGAAGCTCTCCGGCAAGTGGGTGGTTCCGAACACCCGCTCGGCGGTGGAGCCGTTCCTCACCTTCTCGACCCGCCGCGATCTGCGAAAGAAAGTCTGGGAGGAGTTCGTGACCCGTGGCGACCACGGTGACGCGCGCGACAACAAGGCCGCCATCGCCGAGATCCTTTCGCTTCGCGCCGAGCGGGCGAAACTGCTGGGCTACCCCAGCCACGCCCACTGGCGGGTCGAGGATTCCATGGCCAAGACCCCCGAGGCCGCCATGGATCTCATGCTCAAGGTGTGGCCGGCGGCGGTGGCGCGGGTTCGCGAAGAGGTGGCCGACATGCAGAAGGTGGCCGCCCGCGAGGGGCAAAAGGACCCCATCGCGCCCTGGGACTACCGCTACTACCAGGAGAAGGTGCGCAAGGAAAAATACGACCTCGATGAGAACGAGCTCAAGCCCTACCTCCAGCTCGACAAGCTGCGCGAGGCCATGTTCTTCGTGGCCGGCAAGCTCTTCGACCTGCACTTTTCGCCGGTCGAGGGCGTCCCGGTGTACCACCCCGACGTCACGGTGTACGAGGTCAAGGACGGCGCGGGCAAGCACGTGGGGCTGTGGTACTTCGACCCCTACGCCCGGCCCAACAAACAGTCGGGCGCCTGGATGAACGCCTACCGCGACCAGGAGCGCTTCGACGGCGAGATCCCCACCATCGTCTCCAACAACGCGAACTTCGTGAAGGCCGCCCCCGGCCAGCCGGTGCTCATCGGCTGGGACGACGCCGAGACCATGTTCCACGAGTTCGGCCACGCGCTGCACGGGCTGTGCTCCAATGTGACCTACCCCTCGCTGTCCGGGACCTCCGTGGTGCGCGACTTCGTGGAACTGCCCTCGCAGGTGCTGGAACACTGGCTCTCGGTGCCCGAGGTGCTGGAGAAGTTCGCGCTGCACCATCAGACCGGCGCGCCCATGCCGGAGGCGCTGCGAAAGAAGATCGAGCGGGCCAGCCGCTTCAACCAGGGCTTCGCCACCGTGGAGTACCTGGCCTCGGGCCTGATGGACATGAAGGCCCACCTGGTCACCGATCGCCCGGTGGACGCGGCGGCGTTCGAAAAGGAGACCCTCTCCGCCCTCGGCATGCCGCGCGAGATGGTCATGCGCCACCGCTTCCCGCACTTTTTGCACATTTTCGGCGGCGACGGCTACTCGGCCGGCTACTACAGCTACTTGTGGGCCGACACCTTAAGCGCCGACGCCTTCGAGGCCTTCCTCGAGGCCAAGAACCCCTTCGATCCCGAGGTGGCCGCCCGCCTCAAGAAGCACGTCTTTTCGGTGGGCAACACGGTGGACCCGGCCGAGGCCTACCGGGCCTTCCGCGGCCGCGACGCCGGCATCGGCGCGCTCATGCGCGAGCGGGGCTTTCCGGAGCCGAAGACGGACGCAAAAAAGAAGTAGGCCGCCGATCCCATCGAGGCGGCCGGGGGGCGGGAGGCGCGCGCCCGCCGCCTGAGCGAGGGCCATGGAGTCGCCGCTGCACCATACGCTCGATCCGGGGTTGGTCGCGGGCGAGGAACTCGAGACCCGCTGCGCCTGCGGCGCCGAGCACCCGCTCGCCACCCGCCGCTGCCCCCGGTGCCGGGCGCGCAACCCGTACCCCAAATTGCTGGCCCGCCGGCGCCGGCTGGAACGCTGGCTGGACGATCAGATCCGCGAGCGCGTCATCCCCGACCTGCGCCGGGCGGACCTCTTGCGCCAGGCGGCGCGGCAGTACCTGGCGCAGTTCTGCCGCGCGCTGGAGGAGCTGTTTCTCGAGCGGCGCGGCGGGGAGGATCTGGACGGGTTCCTGCGCCGGCTGGGGCCGCATTTTTCCGCCCTGCTCAAGGACACCGCGCCCCGGACGCAGGCTTTGAAGCTCGCCGAGATCCTGGAGCGCGCCGGCGCGGCCATGGCCGGGGCGGCGTTCGCGGGTGGGCGGGCCGTGCTCAAGACGGCTTCCGCGGGCGCGGAGGGATTGCTGCCGGCCGACGGCCAGGGCCCGCAGGCCGAACGGATTTCCCGCGACCTGGCCGAGGTGGCCGCGGGCTGGGCCGAGGCCCTGCGCACCCTGCAGCTCACCCACAGCCGCCTCGGCGCCGCCGTCGAGGAGGCGCGGCCCATCTTCGCGCGCGGCTACCAGGTGTCGCTGGGCAAGGCGGTGTGGAACCGGGCCCGCTCGCTGCTGCACCCGGTGGGCAAGAGGGTCCGCTTCGAGACCGCGGTGTGGAAGGACGACGCCGAGCTTTCGGCGATCCGCCGTCTCGACCAGGAGATCTGCCGCCTGGAGCGTCTGGACGGCTGGCTGGAGGAGCAGGTCGAGCGGTTGGAGCAGCGGAGCGAGGCTGTGCTGGCGAGCTACCGCATCTCTCTGCGGCGCTTCTTGTTGTGGTGTCTGGCGCGGCGGGCCGCCGCCCTCACGGGCGAGGAGCGGCGCCGCCTGGTCCACCGGCTGCGCTCGCTGCCCGGCGTGGGCGGGCTGTGGTTTCGGCTGTTCGGCAAGCCGGATCGAATCCCATGAGGCGCTCACGCGGTCGGCTCGAGCAGGGAGCGGATGGTGTCGCGCAGCGAGCGCTGCGGGCGGAAGCCCAGCGCTTCGCGGGCGCGGCGCCCGTCCACCATGCACTGGTAGCGCAGGTGGGGAAGCTCGCCCGGGGGGAAGTTCACCACGCCGAGCTTCCACAGGCGCGACAGCAGCGGCCGGGCCAGAAAGTGGGGTATGGGCACGGGCTGCCTTCCCAGCTCGGCCAGGATGCTCGACAGCGGGGCCTCGCCGGGCCCGACGATGTTGAACACCCCGCGCGCGCCCGGCTCCAGCGAGAGCAGCACCGCCTGGATGAGGTCGTCCTCGTGCAGGAGCTGGACCATGGGGTCGAAGCCCAGCAGCACCGGAGGATGGGACAGGCGCAGGTAGTTGGAGGGGGCGTTGCGCACGTGCGGCCCGACCACGTGGACCGGGCGCAGGATGACGCACTCGATGTCCGGATGGCGCCAGAGGAAGTTCTGGGCGTAGATGTCCCACTCGATCAGCGCGCGCTCCTCGGGGTAGTCCTCGCCGCCGCGCAGCGGGGCCTCCTCGGTGAGGAAATTGCTGTTGTCCGGGCGGGCGCCGTAGGCGTAGGCCGAGGAGAGCAGCACCACCTTGGGCACGCCGTGCTTGGCGCAGTATTCGAGCAGCTTGACCGTGCCCTCCACGTTGAAGTCGCGGTGCAGGTTGCCGAAGCGGGTGGGGCGGTGGAGCAGGCCCAGGTGGATGAGGGCGCGCACCCGGTAGTGGCGGAAGATGTCCTCGGCCTTGCGCCGGCGCGCGTCGATGGCGTAGTGCATGATGTCCTTGGGCCGCCCCTCGAAGGGCCGCTGGTCGATGCCGATGATGGGAAAGCGGGTGTGCAGGCGCCGGGCCAGCAATCGGCCCAGGTTGCCGCTGATGCCGGTGATGACGAGCGGGCGCTCCTCCGGCGCGCGGTCCTTCGGCCGGCGCGCGGCGGGGCGGGAGGGTCGGGAGCGGGTTTCACCAGTAGACATGTTTGCGGGCCTTCAGTCCGTCGCGCAGCATGCGCTGGATGGTTCCCTTGACTTGCTTGACCTTCTCCTCGAGCACCGCGTCCTCGTCGTCCGGGTCGCCGGAGAAGCTCATGGGCTTGCCGAAGTAGATGGTGTACTTGCTGGGCGCGGGCAGGAGCGAAAGCGGTCCCAGCAGGGGCATGCTCAGCGGGATGGGCAGGTTGGGAAAGCCGAGCAGCCGGGCCCCGGCGCGGAAGTTGGCCACGGCGATGGTCTGCTCCTCGGCGCCGACCACGGCCACCGGAACGATGGGCGCGCCCGACTCCAGCGCCAGCCGCATGAACCCCAGCCCGAACTCCTGGAGCTGATACCGCTGCGAGTAGAGCTTGTTGATCCCGCGCACGCCCTCGGGGAAGGCCAGGATGGCCTCCTCGCGCTCGAGCAGGATGCGGCAGTTCTCGCGCGTACCCACGATCTGGCCGTTGCGCGGGAAGAACCACGACACCACCGGCAGCGAGGGCACCCAGGACTCGACCATGCTGCGCACCATGCGCGGGGGATCGCGTTCGAGGAAGCAGGCGGCGATGATCATCATGCCGTCGAACGGGAGCTGTCCGGAGTGGTTGGCGATGAGCAACACCCGGCCATCGGGGATGTTCTGGATGCCCACGGTCCGCACCCGGAAATAATGCCGGTACAGGGCGCACACGAAGGGCACGGTGTACTTGACGAACTCGGGGTTGAAGCCGAAGGGATCGACGCCGAACTCGTTCACCCGGTTGGGCAGGCGGCGGATCTTCTCGAGCACCGCCGGGTCGGAGATGCGTTCCAGGGCGGTCTTGATCTTTTCCACGATCGGTTCGAACACGACCCCTCCCGGCCGGAGCGGGAGCACGGTACCACGGGTGCCCGCCGGCTGTCACCGAAAAAGCGCCGGGTGTAGTAAGCACGTGATCTGTCCGCATGGATTAGCACATGAAGTGACCGCTTTTCAGCGGATAGGATACCTGGGTGGAAGTTCAAGGAGGAGGAGGGCCACCCATGACGATGTATCCGGCG
>Ga0073932_1003170_pt1 | contig 22914 bp, 19 predicted proteins | sample DewCreD2012metaG_FD_76967 | JGI IMG/M metagenome (GOLD analysis project Ga0073932, IMG submission 76967) | Hot spring sediment bacterial and archeal communities from British Columbia, Canada, to study Microbial Dark Matter (Phase II) - Dewar... ...
CGCTCGGGTCCATTTGGCCGGCATCCATTTGCTTCAGGTCGCTGTGCCCCATGATCCACGCCGCTATGCCGCACGGGGCGCAGATCACCAAGCCCAGTATGCCCAGCACAAGAATTAAACTGCCACGGTGAGGTTTCATAAGCGTTTGGGTTTTTGCCCCTTTTACGCCCCGGGCTGCAACGCGGCAAGCGCATTCAACGCCTCCCATGAGTCAGCAGTCCGCGCCTTGCCACTGCGCGGACCGAAGAACCGCAGCGGTGTTGAGCGAGCTGGGCGAGCGGAAGGTTCAACACCACAGGCCAGCCGGGTAGCAGGCTGGACAACACGCCGGAGTGGAATGTGCCCGCAACCCGGTATCCCGATCACGGCGAAAGACAAGACGCCTTCGCGCGGCCTTGCCACGAATTGCCCCTCAAGCCTCAGGACTGGGCGGCCGGTGCCCCGGCGACGCGCTGCCGCATGGCGGCAAAGTTGCCCTGCTCGCAGCAGACCACGAATGTTTCGGTGACGGCCTTCAGTTCCTCCCATCGGGCGCGGATGTCCTCGGCCTCCCGGCGGGTGATTTGGTCGTCGCCGGCTGCCACGGCAATGACAGCCAGTAGGTCGGCGAACTCTTGGACAATCTGGTTGGTGGCAGGAATCAAGTAGGACGGGTGAGGCCGGTGGGTGGCGGGGTTGCGGACAAAAAAACCGCCTGCCCGCTGGCAGATCCACTGCACGATGCGCTGATCACCAGTGCTCCGGACCAGCGCCTCGATGCGGTCCAACGGGTTGGCCGCGCCGCTGCCCGCGCCCTCGTCAGGCTCGGCCCACTTGTAGATCATGGAAAGCGACAAGCCCAAATCGGCGGCCACCTGCTTGGCGCTTGTGCGCTGGAGGACCTGGCGGAGCAGTTCGTGTGATTCCATAGGCCGACAATGGGCGAAGGGGCTGGCCCAGGCAAGCGCGAAGCCGCTACCGGCGAGGCCCATGAGCGCATCCGGCCGAAACCACCACGTGTCGTGGCGCAACCCTTCAGGTTGCTGCCCCAACGGCCTCGGAGCTTTTGGCCGAGCCACAAGCTGGAAGCTCGCGCCCCGACTCGGGATGGTCGCGTCCAGTGCATCCCAAGCAGCGGACGGGCACAAATGCACTTTGACATGGCGGAAGGGCTTCAGGACCATCGCCCGCGTGATGCACCGACGATTTGGATGGAGCCTAACGGCGCTACTGGCCGGGGCATGGCTGTCATGGGCGACCAGCGCAGCCGAGACGTTTCGGGTCGCCACCTACAATCTCAACAACTACGTGGACGAGGCGGGGCCGGGCCGTGTGGTCAAGAGCGCCGAGGCCCGGGCCAAGGTGCGCGAGTCCATTCGGGCGCTGAGGCCGGATGTGCTGGCAGTGCAAGAGATTGGGGGCGTGCGCGCTTTGGAGGAACTGCGCGCGTCCCTGCGCGCCGAGGGGCTGGACTTTGCCCATTGGGAGCACGTGACCGGATGGGACACCAACATCTTCGTGGCCGTGCTGAGCCGTTTTCCAATCGTGGCGCGGCGTTCCCACACCAATGAGTCGTTCCTGCTGAGCGGCCGCCGCTACCACCTGAGCCGGGGCATCGCGGAGGTGGACATCGCCGTGTCGCCCGGCTACCGGTTCACGTTGTTCACCAGCCACTTGAAGTCCAAACGTCCCGTGCCCGAGGCCGACGAGGCGGAGTTGCGCTTGGAGGAAGCCAAGGTGTTGCGGGCCAAGATTGACGCGCGCTTGGCGGCCGACCCGCGCGCCAACATCGTCGTGCTGGGCGACTTCAACGACACCAAAGACTCCCGCTCGACGCGCGCCATCGTCGGTTACGGCCGCGGCAAATTGGTGGACACCCGGCCCGCCGAGCGGAACGGCGACAACACGCCGCCGGCCAACCCGGCTTGGGACCCGCCCAACATCACTTGGACGCACTTTTACGGCAAGGAGGACACCTACAGCCGGATTGACTACATCCTGCTCAGCCAGGGCATGGCGCGTGAGTGGTTGAGGGAAGAGACCTACGTGCTGGCGCTGCCCAACTGGGGCGCGGCGTCGGACCATCGTCCCTTGGTCGCCGGCTTCGTGGCCGAAGACCGGTAATCGGCGCGGCCTGCCCGGCGGGCTTCAACTACCAGCCGAGCCGGTGCGTGCCGCTGGGTGTGTCGTCCCCACCAGCCGCCGTGGACCCGTGGTCGCGGCTTCGCGCCCGGGTCTGCGGCTGAATTCTCCCGTCCCTGCTGCGTTTACCGCGCGTGGCTGGTGGCTCTGGCCACTTTCTGCCACTTGCCCGACTTGGCGGACTTGAGGACAGCGTCGCAAACGTACTGCGTCTCCAGCGCCTCACGGAAGGTGGGGCTGGCCGGTTGGCCCTTGGCAACTCCCTCCAGGAAGTCGGCCAGTTGATGCACGAACGAGTGCTCAAACCCGATGTGCAACCCGGGTACCCACCACTTGTCCATGTAGGGATGCTCGCCACCATGGTCGGTGACATGAATCGAGCGCCAGCCGCGCAATTTGCCTTCGTCCCGATGGTCGAAGTAGGCCAGGCGATGCGAGTCGTGCAGGTCCCAGGCGATGCTGGCCTTTTCGCCGTTGATCTCGAAGGTGTAAAGGGCCTTGTGGCCGCGGGCATAGCGGGTGGACTCGAATGTGGCCAGCGATCCGTTGGCGAAGCGGGCCAAAAACGCGCACGCGTCGTCAATCCCCACCTTTTCGACCTTGCCGGTGAGCACGTGTTTGCGCTCCTTGACGAAGGTCTCCGTCATGGCGGTGACGCTCTCGATGGGTCCGTTGAGCCACAGGGCGGTGTCAATGCAGTGCGCCAACAAATCGCCCGTGACCCCGCTGCCGGCCGCTTTCACGTCCAGCCGCCAAAGCGCGTCGCCGCCCTGAGGCACGTCCCGGGAGATTGTCCAATCCTGCAAAAACTTGGCGCGGTAGTGGAACACCTTGCCCAACCGCCCCTCGTCAATGAGCTTCTTGGCCAGGCTGACGGCGGGGATGCGGCGGTAGTTGAACGAGACGAGATTGGGCACGCCGGCCTTTTCGACCGCCTTGACCATGGGCAGCGCCTCTTTGCCGTCGCGGGCCAGGGGCTTTTCGCAGATGATGATCTTGCCGGCCCGGGCGGCCGCGATGGCCACCGGCGCGTGCAGATTGTTGGGCAGGCAGATGTCAATCAGGTCAATATCGTCCCGGGCGACCAGTTTCTGATAGTCTGTCTCGACCGATTCGAAGCCCCAGCGTTCTGCGAACGCCCTGGCCTTTTCCTCGTTCGAGTCGCAGATCGCCTTGAGCACCGGGCGGTATTCCAGGTCGAAGAAGTTCCACACCTTGCGGTGGGCGTTGGCGTGTGCGCGGCCCATGAAGCCGCAACCGATGAGTCCGACGCGGAGTTCTTTTTTCGCCATAATCTCTCTATGGTTGGTTTGAACGTTCGGTCAAACTAGACCACACCGCCCGCCGGCTGGCAACAGCGGAGTGCGGCGCCACGCAAACTCGGGCGACCTCTTGATGCCACCACCCTCTGTTGGTGCAGCCAGCCCCGGGCTTGCGGCTTCGCCGGGATTCCGCTCCGGCTGGGGCGGCAACCCGGCAGGTTGCCGGCGCCGCCGCAAGCCGGGAACTGGTGCCACGAGACATGGCCGTTCCGCTCGGACACGCTCTGTGACCCGGCTGATGCGTGGTTTTGTTTGGCAACGGCGCGACCAACTTGGCATAAAGAGCGCGGATTACGAAGCGCATGAATCTCGTCGAACAAGTCAGGCTGGCAGGCGTGGTGGGTGCCGGCGGTGCAGGCTTCCCCACACACGTCAAATTGGCGGCCCGGGCCGACACGGTGATCGCCAACGCCGCCGAGTGCGAGCCGTTACTGCACAAGGACGCTGTCATTTTGGAGCATCGGGCCGCCGAGGTGGTGCGGGGCATGACGCTGGCCATGCAGGCGGTTGGCGCCAGCTCGGGCGTGATTGGCATCAAGGCCAAGAAGACCGGCGCCGTGGCGGCCGCCCGAGCCGCCTGCCAGGGCACGCCCATCCGAGTCCAGTTGCTTGGCGATTACTACCCCGCCGGTGACGAGTACGACCTGGTGTTCAGCGTGACCGGCCGGTTGGTGCCCCCGGCCGGCCTGCCCATCCAGGTGGGCGTCTTGGTCAACAATGTTGAGACATTCGTGAACATCGCCGCCGCGGCCGAGGGGCACCCGGTAACCCACAAAACGCTGACGCTGGCCGGCGCGGTTGCCAGGCCGGTCACGGTGCGCGTGCCGTTGGGCAGCAGCTACCGCGACTGTCTGGCGGCGGCGGGCGGACCGGCGACCGACGACCCCGTCCTGGTCATCGGTGGCCTGATGATGGGGCAACTTACCGACAACCTGGACACGCCTGTGACCAAGACCGCCACCGGGGTTGTCGTGCTGCCCCGCTCCCACCCGGTCATCCAGCGCAAGCTCCAGCCCCCGGCGGCACAGGCGCGGATTGGTAAATCGGCCTGTGACCAGTGCCGCTACTGCACCGAGTTTTGTCCCCGCTTTCTGCTGGGCTATGCCGTCGAGCCGCACCAGGTCATGCGCACGCTGGCGTTCACCGCGGGTGGCGCAGACCGGTTCAATTTGTTCGCCGCACTGTGCTGCGCCTGCGGATTGTGCACCCTCTATGCCTGCCCGGAGGGCCTCTTCCCCAAGGAGGCCTGCGACGAGGCCAAGGCGGCTCTGCGCCGCGCGAATATGAAGTGGACCGGGCAGCCGCCCGCAGGACCGCATCCGCTCCGGGAAGGCCGCCGCGTCCCCGTCAAGACACTCACCCGCAAGTTGCACGTGGCGGCCTACGATCTGCCGGCGCCGCCGGCGTCGGCCCTTGCGGTGCCGGCGCGACTCGTTCTGCCGCTCAAACAAAGCGCCGGGGCGGCTTGCGTGCCCCGCGTGAGGGGGGGCGAGCGCGTGCGCGCCGGGCAGGTCGTGGGCGAGCCGCCAGCCGGCGCGTTGGGCGCGCTGTTACATGCCCCGGTGGACGCCACTGTGCGCGCCGTTAACGAACAGCACATCGAGCTGGAGACATGATATGGCCGACAAATCCATTGGCTTGATTGAACTGTCGAGCGTGGCCGCCGGCTTCCAAGTGGCGGACACCATGCTCAAGGCTGGCAACGTGCGCCTGCTGCTGTCGCGCTCGATTTGCTCCGGCAAGTACATGGTGCTGATTGGAGGCGAGACCGCCGGGGTGGAAGCAGCCGTGGCCGCCGGCCGCGAGGCCGCCGCCGGTTGTCTGATTGACAGCTTCGTTATCGCGAACGTGCATCCGGACGTGTTTGCGGCCCTGGGCCGCAGCGCGCCGGTGCAGCCGGATGGCGCGCTGGGTATTCTGGAGGCCTTCAACGTGGCCACCCTCATCGAGGCCGCGGACGCCGCCACCAAAGCGGCTGCCGTGACCTTGTTGGAGGTCCGGCTGGCCATGGCGCTGGGCGGTAAGGCGTTTTGTTCCCTGACCGGCGATGTCGGCTCGGTCCAGGCCGCCGTGGCGGCGGGCCGACAAGTCCTGGCCGATGCAGGCGTGCTGGTCAACGCCGTGGTCATCTCCCGACCGCACCCGGACGTTTACCGTGAGTTGATTTGAGGGGAGCGGACCGGATCGAGAGGTAGTGCCGTTCCGTTGTGCCCCGAGCCGCCGGACGACCGTGCGGACTGCCGGGCCACCCGGCCCGCGCGCCACGCCGTGGCGCCCGGCCCGCGCGCACCATTCCGCCGCCCGCGAGCCGCTAACCGGCGGACCGGCCGAGCTTGAGGAAGTTGCGCAGGATTTGCCGGCCGTTTTCCGTGAGGATGCTCTCGGGGTGGAATTGCACGCCCCAGATGGGATACTCCCTGTGCCGCACGCCCATGATCTCCCCCTCGTCGGTTTCCGCCGTGATCTCCAAGCAGTCCGGCACGGAGCGGCGCTCGATGACCAGCGAGTGATAGCGCGTGGCCGAAAACGGGTTGGCCATGCCTTCAAACAAATCCCGGCCGTTGTGTCGGATGGGCGAAGTCTTGCCGTGCATGATCCGATAATTGACCACCACGTTGGCGCCGAAAACGTGCCCGATGCATTGGTGGCCCAGACAAACGCCCAGGGTCGGAATGACCGGCCCGAGTGCCCGGATCAGGGCGCAAGACAGGCCGGATTCGCGCGGCGAACACGGGCCGGGGGAGATCAACAACCGCTCGGGCTTCAGCGCCTGCGCCTGCTCCACCGTGATTTGGTCGTTCCGGTACACCCGCATCTCTACACCCATCTCGCCCAGGTACTGGACCAGGTTGAACGTGAACGAGTCGTAATTGTCTATGACCAGCAGCATGATCGCCCGGGCAGACTACCGCGGTTGACCGAGCAAAGACAGTGGAATTCCCTCTCGCGCCGAGGCGTTGGGGCGCGCCCCCACCGCAGGGCGATCCGACTTGCGCCCGTGGCAGGGCCTTTGGTCAAATGCCGCGTGCGAGCGCTTCCTGGCCCGATGCAGTGTCGTCCCAAACACTACTGCGGCGTCTTCGGGGTCTATGGCCATCCGAAGGCGGCGGAGCTAACGTACTACGGGCTGTTCGCCTTGCAGCACCGGGGTCAGGAAAGCGCGGGCATCGTGGTCTCGGACGGTCAGACCTTCCGCGCTCACAAGGGCATGGGTCTGGTGGCGCAAGTGTTCGACGGCAGCGTGCTGCAATCGCTGACCGGTCACCTGGCCGTCGGTCACACGCGCTACTCGACAACCGGTTCGTCGCATATCCGCAACGCCCAGCCGTTGACGGTGGATTGCGCGCGCGGGCAGCTAGCCATCGCCCACAACGGCAACCTCACCAACGCCGCCCAACTGCGGGACGAGCTGGAGTCGCGGGGGCTGGTGTTTCAAACGACGGTGGACAGCGAGATCATCCTCTACCTGCTGGCCCAGCCCCAGGGCGACGGCACTGCCAACACGCTGGTGCAGGCCATCCGGCGGCTGCAGGGGGCGTATTCGCTGGTGCTCATGACGGAGCGGGAGCTGATTGGCGTGCGCGATCCGCATGGGTTCCGGCCGTTGTCGCTGGGGCGCGTGGACGGCGCCTGGGTGCTGGCCAGCGAGACGTGCGCGTTCGACCTCATCCAGGCGCATTTTGTGCGTGATGTCGAGCCTGGGGAGATTTTGGTCATCAACGACAGCGGTCCTGCGAGTGTGCAGGCGTTCCCGGAACGGTCGGACCGGGCGTTTTGCATCTTCGAGTACGTCTATTTTGCCCGGCCGGACAGTACGATTGCAGGACGCAGCGTGTATCAGGCGCGGGTGGAGATGGGCCGCCAACTGGCCCGGGAACACCCGGCGGAGGCCGATATTGTGGTGCCCGTGCCCGACAGCGGCAACTGTGCGGCGCTGGGGTTCGCCCTGGAGAGTGGCATCCCGTTCGAGATGGCTTTTGTGCGCAACCATTACGTGGGCCGCAGCTTCCTACAACCCACCCAGCTCATCCGGGATTTCAACGTGCGGGTGAAGCTGAACCTGATCAGCGACCTGGTGCGGGGGCGTCGGGTGGTGGTGGTGGACGACTCGATCGTGCGGGGCACCACCTGCCGGGCGCGCGTCAACACGCTCAAAGAGGCCGGCGCGCGCGAGGTCCACGTGCGTGTCAGTTGCCCGCCTCACATGCACCCCTGCGTGTACGGGATTGACTTCCCGGACCGCGACAAGCTGCTGGCCGCCAACCATTCGCTGGAGGCCATCCGTCAGTATCTGAAGGCCGACTCGCTGCATTACCTGTCCTTGGACGGGATGGTGCGGGCCACGGGGCTGCCCAAGGAGGCGTTTTGCCTGGCCTGCTACGATGGGCGGTACCCCGTGCCGTTTGACCCAACGATGAGCAAGCACATCATGGAGCAGCGGGTGAAGCGGGGACCGACGCTGGTCGAGGCGTTCCTGAAGGAGCGCGCGCAGGGTCGGCTGCTGTAGGCGGGCATGAGTCTCCATCCGCTCGATCTGCTCGTCATCGTGTTCTACGTGACGGGTGTGCTGGCGGTTGGCTGGCATTTCAGCCGCCGTCAACGCGACATCCGGGACTACTTCCTTTCGGGCAAGGATGCCCCCTGGTGGGCGTTGATGGGCTCGATTGTGGCCACCGAGACCTCGACGGTCACATTTATCAGCGTGCCGGCGTTTGCGTTCGCCGCCAATGCCCGGGGCGAGGGCGGCAACTTCACCTTCTTGCAACTGGTGTTTGGTTATCTCATCGGCCGGCTGGTCATCGTGGCGCTGTTCCTACCGCTTTACTTCAAGGGTGAGTTGTTCACGGTTTACCAGGTGCTGGACCGGCGGTTTAGCGGGCAGGTCAAGCGCGCCGCGGCATCCCTGTTTTTGGTGACCCGCTCGATTGCCGACGGCATCCGGCTGTTTGCCACGGCGTTGGTGCTGGTGGCTCTGACCGGCTGGCCCGATCCGGTGTCCATCCTGGTCATTGGCGGCATCACCATTTGCTACACCTACCTGGGCGGTATGGCGGCGGTGATCTGGACCGATGTGATGCAACTGGTCGTTTACCTGGCCGGCGCGGTGGTGGCGGCGTTCCTCCTGCTCGGCGAAATCCCTGGCGGCTGGGGGCAGGTGGTCGCCGTGGGCCAGGAGTTCGGCAAGTTCCGCTTGTTCGACTTCTCCGTGGGGCTGGCGCGCAGCTACACCTTCTGGGCGGGGCTGTTTGGGGGCGCGTTTCTGACAACGGCCACGCACGGCACCGACCAGTTGATGGTGCAACGCTACTTGTGCGCGCGCAGCCCACGGCAGGCCGCTGCCGCATTGCTGACCAGCGGCGTGGTGGTCCTCGCCCAGTTCACCCTGTTCCTGCTCATCGGGGTGATGCTGTTCGTGTTTTACCGGCACTTTCCAACGCTGCCGGCGGAGGTCGCGGCGCGGGCAGACCGCGTGTTTCCCCACTTCATCGTGACGCAGTTGCCCCACGGGCTGGTGGGACTGGTCATCGCGGCTGTCTTTGCCGCTGCCATGAGCACTCTGTCGGCCTCGCTCAATTCCCTGTCCGCTTCCAGCGTGACGGATTTCTACAAGCCGCTGCTGGCCCCGGCGCGTCCCGACGCGGACTACCTGCGCGCCGCCCGGTGGCTCACGGCGGCCTGGGGCGGGGTTCAAATCCTTGTGGCCCTGCTGGCCATCCAGATGGAGAAACGAGTGGTGGACGCGGTGCTGGCGGTGGCGTCCTTCACCAACGGTCCGATCCTGGGCCTGTTTTTCCTGGGCGTGCTCACCCGCCGGGTCGGGCCACAGGCTGCGCTGGTGGGCTTTCTGACCGGCATTGCGGTCATGCTGCTGATTTGGCTGGGGCTGGCGGTCTCGTGGCAGTGGTACGTGCTCCTTGGCGCGGCCGTGACGTTCGCCGCCGGGACATGCGCCAGCCTGGTTCTGGATCGGAAGGCCGAGGTTTGAGCGGCGTCGGTACAGCCGCGTCGGCCACCAGCCCGGCGCAAGCCCAGCAGGCGGACCTCAAGGCCCTGCTCCGCGGTCCGGGGCCGTTGCTGGCGCTGGCTCCGATGCGCGATGTCAGCCACGCCGCCTTCTGGCGGCTGCTGCATGAGCGCGGCGGGGCAGATGCCTACTGGACCGAGTACCTTCGCGTTCACCCCATGTCGCGCCTGGAGAAGCGGATTGTTGCCGCCATCTGCTCGAACCCCACGGGCCGACCGATCGTGGCGCAGATGATTGGCCGCGATGCCGGGGCGCTGGTCCGCACCGCGCAGCACCTGCAAACCCTGCCCGTTGCGGCCATCGAGTTGAATCTGGGCTGCCCGGCGCCGGTGGTGTGCCGAAAAGGGGCGGGCGGCGGACTGTTACGCGAGCTGGGGCACGTGGACACCCTGCTGGCCGAGCTGCGCGCTGCCATTCGCATCCCGTTGTTCGTCAAGACCAGGATTGGCTACGACACCGAGGCGGGCTTCGATGAGTTGTTGGCGGTTCTGGCCAGGCGTGCGCCGGACTTGGTCACCGTGCACGGGCGGACGGTCCGTCAGGCCTACCGCCCGCCAGTGCGTTACGATCTGATTGGCCGCGCGGCCAGGGCGCTGCCCTGCCCGGTGCTGGCCAACGGCGACATCCAGACGGCCGACCAGGCTCTGGCCGTGCTGGCGAGCACGCGGGCGCGCGGGCTGATGATCGGCCGCGGCGCGGTCCGCAATCCGTGGTTGTTTGCTCAAATCCGCGAGCGCCTGCGAGGCCAACCGGCGACCGCCCCGACGGGACGCGACCTGCTGGCCTACCTGGAGGCGCTCTGGGAGGCCAACTGCACGCCGGGCGCGCCAGAGCGGTTGCAGGCTCAGCGGATGAAGCTCTTCGCCAATTTTATCGGCGAGGGCCTGGCCGAGAAGGCGGACGGCTTTCTGCACGCCATTCGGCGCGCGCAGACCCGGGCTGAATTCTTCGCCATCTGCCGGGACTTCTTGGATCATCCGATGCCACTGAAGCTGGCGGCGACCGCCGGTGACTGAACCGCGTCCCGAGCCGCTGCCGCGCTCTTGCCCGCCTTGCCAGCGTGCCGACGGCCCGTTCAGCCGTGCTCCCCTCCGCGCCTACTCCGCGTAGGTTGCTTCCAGTTCCTTGACGCGCCGATAGACCGGCGAATCCGGCTTGACCCGTTCCTTGACGCGCGCAAAGACACGGCGCGCCTCCTTGGGATCATCGCGCGAGACAATCAGGCAGAAATCCAGTTCGATCCACGCCTTGCGGGGGTCCTGGATGGCCGGCCCGTAGGTCTCCAGCCACTTGCGAAACGTGTTGACCCCGGCCTGCTGCGCGGCTTGCAGTGAATCCTCCAACTGCGGCGGGAGACCGCTGAGCGACCGCGGGTCCACCACCTGCCGCGCAGCCGCCGCCTGGCTCTCCCGCTCGTCCCGCACCTGCTCCCAGTACACAAACAGATGCCAAGCCACGTAGCAAACGGCGACCAGGATGACGGCTGTGATGAGTTTGGTCATGATTCCTGCACCCGCTCGATGCGCGCGCCCAGGGCCCGCAGCTTGCCGTCAATATTCTCGTAACCACGGTCAATGTGATAGACCCGGTTGACGTGGGTGGTGCCGCGGGCAGCCAGACCGGCAATGACCAGCGCCGCCGAGGCCCGCAGGTCACTGGCCATGACGGGCGCGCCGCTCAACGGCCGCCCGCCCTTCACAATGGCGCTGGGGCCCTCGATCTCGATGTCCGCCCCCAGTCGAGCCAGCTCGCTCACGTGCATGAACCGCGACTCGAAGATGCGCTCGGTGATAATGCTGATGCCCGGGACCAGGGTCAGCAGCGCCATCATCTGCGCCTGCACGTCGGTGGGAAACCCGGCGTAAGGCAGCGTGGTGACATCCACCGGCTTGAGCCGGCCCCCGCGCCGGACCAGCAGTGTTGGGCCGCGCCGCTCCACCCGCACACCCGCCTCCGTCAGCTTGTCCAGCACCGCCGACATGTGGTCCGGTCGCGCCCCCTTCAGGCACACCTCGCCATCCGTGGCCGCGGCAGCGATGGCGTACGTGGCCGCCTCGATGCGGTCCGGGATCACCTCGTACTCGACGCCATGCAACGACGAAACGCCGGCGATGGTGATGATGGGGCTGCCCGCGCCGGTGATGCGCGCCCCCATCGCATTGAGGAAATTGGCCAGGTCCACGATCTCAGGCTCGCAGGCGGCGCTTTCGATCACCGTAATGCCCTCGGCCAACGTCGCGGCCATCATCACATTGGCCGTGCCCAACACCGTCGAACCAGCCCGTCCGCCCAGGAACACCTCCGCGCCCACCAGCTTTTTGGCGCGCGCCTGGACGTAGCCGCCGGTGATGGTAATGCGCGCGCCCAGGGCTTCGAACCCTTTGAGGTGGAGGTTGATTGGCCGGGCGCCGATGACGCAACCCCCGGGCAGGGACACGCTGGCCGAACGCAACCGCGCCAAGAGCGGTCCCATGATGCAGATTGAGCCGCGCATCTTCCGGATCAGGTCGTATTCCCCCACGCCCCGCACCTTGCGGGCCTCGATCCGCACCTGGTCACCCTGCAATTCCACTTTCGCGCCCAGCCAACTGAGAATCTGGGCCATGAACCGTACGTCGGTCAGTTGGGGCACACGCCGAATGACGCACGGCTCGGGCGTGAGCAACGCCGCCGCCATGATGGGCAGCACCGCGTTCTTGGCGCCGCTGATGGTCACCTCGCCGCGCAGTGGCAGCCCGCCTTTGATGAGTAAACTGTCCATGAAATGGCCAATTCTGAACCTGTCTGGCCGCCGGCCAACATCCGCCGACCGCCCGCGGCTTCACAATCCTGATGCCCGACTCTACGGCTCCGTTGCCACAGCGACAACCTTCATTTGGTCACTTCCCAGGTCCACAGCAACCCCGCCTGCCTGCTGTCGGCTTCTTGCCGACAGCGCCGGCCCGGTGTGCCGCAAGCGGTGGAGCTTCCGACGGCTGGCGCCACATCCGGTCAAAGCCCGTGAGGATCGGGGACGCCCGGATGCATGCGATGCATCCGATATCCGGGTCGGCGGCGACACTGGCTTGTCCGGGCAGCGGGGGTGCGGCATCTTGCGCGCGTGAACAGGTGGCAGCGCATCCTCGCGGCCCTGGCCAGCGTATGGTTGAGCACCCAAGCCCTGCTTGACGCCGCGGCACCGGTCGCAGCGAATGGCTTCCATGTGCCCCCCGGTTTCCGGGTCGAGCTGGTGGCGGCCGAGCCGCTGGTGTTCGATCCGGTGGCGTTGGCGTTTGACGGCGACGGGCGCTTGTTCGTGGCCGAGCAACGGGATTTCCCCGGCCCGGAGCCAGGCTCGCCGCCCCAGGGTCGGGTGCGTTTGCTCCAGGATACCGACGGCGACGGCAGCTTCGACATCAGCCACGACTTTGCCGAGAGTCTGTCCTCGCCCTCGGCTCTGATCTGCTGGGACAAAGGCGTGCTGGTGGCGGCCGGGCCGCAGATCGTTCACTGCAAGGACACGGATGGCGACGGTCGCGCGGATGAACGGGGTGTCTGGCTTGCCGCGCCAACCAACACACCGGTGGCTGTAGCCGGCGCGGGTGGCATCCGCAGCTTCGTCTGGGGACTGGACAATCGGGTTTACGCCGCCGCCGGCGGGCGCGCGTTCCGGTTTGAAACCGAGTCGCCCAACGCCCTGCTGGCGGTTCCGTTTCCGGACCAGGACCTGGCCCTGGACCCGCGCACCCAGACGCTCCAATTGGAGAGCAGCTACGGCTCGACCGGCCTGGGCTTCGATAACCGGGGGCGGCTGCTGACCTGCACCGATGGCTGGCCGCTACAGCAAGTCCTGTGGTCAGCTCGCCACGCCGCCGCCACCAACGGTCACGTGTTGCCCGGGCCGATGCTGCCGTTGATCGAGCCGTCGGTCGCCCTGTCCACGGTTTCCCACGCCTCGGTGCGGCCCGCTTCAGGCCGCCCGGCGGGGGAGTCCAGCCGCGCGCTCCTGACGGCCGGGCTGGTGACGCCGTCCAGTCTGGCGGTGTATCGCGGGCACACCTTTCCGGCGGCATTCAGCAACGCGGTGTTTGTGGCGGATGCCCGCGCCGGGACAGTGTGGCGATTCAACCTGCTGGAGACCGGCGTCGCCTTGCGGGCCGTGCCCCCGGCCCTCGACAGCGGCGCGCTGTTCTTGAGCAGCACCGACAGTTGGTTCCGGCCCATGCACCTGGCCGTCGGCCCGGACGGCGCATTGTATGTGGCCGACATGCGCCGACAGTTTCTGGACGCGCCGGGCGACCTGCCAGAGGCGCTGGCCACAGCGGCCAGGGAACGACCCGGGCGCGATCAAGGCCGGATTTACCGGATCGTGCCAGACGGTTTCAAGCAGCCGGCTGCTCCGGCGCTCGAACGGGCTCCGATGCTGGAGCTGTTGCGCAACCTGGCCCATCGAAACGGCTGGCACCGGGACACGGCTGCGCGCCTGCTCTGCCAACGCGCCGACCCGGCCGCCGTGCCGCTGCTCAGCAACATGCTCCACAACGCCCAAAGCCCGCTGGCGCGTCTGCACGCCCTGGCGCTGCTGGACGGCTTGGGCGCGCTGCGCGAAAGCCAGGTCGTGCGCGGCTTGCTGGATGCGGACGACTCGGTGCGCCTGCACGCGGTGCGACTGGCGCCCTTGTTCTTCAGGGCCGACGGTTCAATCCCGGACAGCCTGTGGACCGCGTTGAGGCCGCGAGCTACGGACGCCTTGCCTGCCATTCGTTATGAACTGGCTTTGACGCTGGGTAACGGCCGGCATCCCCAACGCAACGTCGCCCTGCTGGAGATTTTGCGACGTGACCCGGACGGGCCGTGGACGCGCGCCGGCGTGATGCAGGCCCTGGCCAGCGCGCCGGAGGATGGCTTCGATCTGTTGCTAAGCGACGCACGATTTCGCGATGCAACCAGCGGCAGAACGTTCCTGGCTGAGTTGGCGCTGGCTGTCGGTACCGTGGCTGAGCCCCGGGCACTGGCACGCACCCTGGCGGCCATTGAACGACTGGACGATGCCGCGCTGGCGTTCACGCTGCTGGCCAACTTGGACGAGGGCCTGCGGCGGGCCGGGAGCAGTCTGTGGCAGACCAACCCGAGCGACTCTCTGAAGGCGGCCTACCAGCGGGCCATTCTCGCCGCCGGCGACACGAGTCTGATCGAGCCGGTGCGCGCCGCGGCGATCCCGGTGCTGGCCGGGCTGCCGTTTGACGAGGTGGGCGAACTGCTGTTTGCGCTGGTCAGTCCCGTGGTTTCCGAGCGCCTTCAAGCTGCCGCAGTGGAGGCCTTGGCGGCGATGGATGACCCGCGCGTGGGACGCGGTTTGATTCAGCGCTGGGGCGGGCTGCCGGAAGGCCTCCGCCATCGGGTGCTCGATGTGTTGGTGGCGCGTCCGGCCAACGCGCTGGCCTTGCTGGACGCGCTGGCCAACGGGCGAATCCGCCCGGAGGCGCTGACCGCCTGGCACCAAGCGGTGCTGCGCGGCTACCCGGACGCGGCCGTGCACCGGCGGGCCGCCGAGGTGCTCGGCCCGGCACGGACCGGCGAGAGCCGGGCGGCGGTCGAGCGCATCCGCCCCGCCTTGGCGCTGCAAGGCGACCCGGGTGTTGGACGGCAGGTGTTCCTGGCTCGTTGCGCCGGCTGCCACCGGTTTCGGGGCGAGGGCGCATTCGTAGGACCGAACCTGGAGGTGGCAACGGCGCGAGGCCGGGAATGGACACTGACGCACGCGGCGGACCCGAACCGCACCGTGCCACCGCGGGGGCTGTTGCGGGCCGTGGAGTCGCGAGTGCACGGCCATCTGCTGGGCTGCGTGGAATTCGAAAGCCCCGCCGGGCTGCGTCTGCGGCTGGCCGGTGGGCAAGTGGTGGTCCTGCCGCGTGTCGGCGTGCGCGGGGTTACCGAGCTGGGCATCTCGGCGATGCCCGAGTCACCCGCTGCCGGGTTGTCCCCGCAAGGCATGGCCGACGTGCTGGCGCACCTGACTCGGACGGGCCGGTAGGCGGACGTCATCACGATAGCGGGGCGAGCGCGGCCGCGTTGAGGGTTGAGTTTGTCCGCAGGCCAGGTAGCCTGCAGGTCATGCGGCGGATGTTGAAGCAACTGGTGCTGGCGCTGGGGTTCGGCGGGGCGCTGTCGGCTTGGGCCGCCGACGGGCAGCTTCTGAAGGTGCTGCCGCAGTTTCTGGACCTGCAGGGCCGCCACACGCGGTCGCCCAGTCTGTATGACCGCGACGCTTACCAAGCCGAGCTGCGGCGGCATCCGGAGTTGCGTTCGGGTCTGCGGTTTGCCGTTCAGTGGAAAGGGCGCGCGCCGACGGGCCGGCCGCTGAAGTTGCGGGTCGAACTGCGTGGTATGGCCCGGGGTGACCTGCCGCGCCAAGCCGTGCTGGAGACCAACCTGGTGGCGCGCTCCGGCTGGCCGCGGTGGACGTTCCTGACGCTGACCGGCGAGGCCTACCAGCAGTTTGGCGAACTGACGGCGTGGCGGGCGCAATTGCTGGACGGCGAGGTGCTGCTGAGCGAGCAACAATCGTTCTTGTGGTAGTGAGGTGGCTGCGAATCATCTGCGCGCTGTTGGCGTGCGCCTGCCCGGCATTCCCGGCCAGCCTACCGGCCTACCAACTCGGGGACATTGCGAAGGAGGACGTGGTGACCCCGGTGACGTTGATCGTGCTGGACCGGGCAGCTACGGATGCGCTGCGGGAGGGGCAGGCGGCGGCGCCGCGTTACCTGGTGCGTTTCCAACCGGCCCGGGCCGCGCGGGCGGAGGCCGCGTTCCGCGATGCCGTGGCCGGGCTGCGGAGCAATTTCCTGCACGCCATGCGTGCCGCGTATCCGTTGACCAAGGTCACCTCGCGCAACCTGCCCTCGAAACGTTTTCAGCAACTGACCAACAGCTTCCAACAGGCGCACCCGGCGTTTCCGTTGCATGCCGAGGTGGTCCGCCTCTGGGCTTTGGGCCTGGACGACACGGCCCTTTTTGAACCGCTGGCCGAGCAAATCCGCGGTCTGATGGAGCGTCCGCTGTTGCCCGACGAGCTGGTTGCCCAGGCGCGAGCGGGCGACGCCGTGCAACTGGTCTATGAAAGTGCCGCCGCTCCGCCCGGTGCTGCGCCCACCGCGTGGCTGGCCTCGCCCACCAACCTCGTCACGCTGCATCAGGCCCGAGATGAGCTGGTGCGGGCAGCGCCGGAGGCCTGCCAGGGATTGGCGGCGTTTGCTGCCACGTTTCTGGAGCCCAACTGCACGCTGGAAACCGCCCCGCCGTCGCCGGCAGTCGCCTGGCGCGCCGAGCCGTTCGTCGTGGCGTATCGCTATGAGGCCGGCGAGGCGATCCTGCGCCGCGGCCAGCGCGTGGACGCCCGGGCCGTGGCGGCCCTGGCCCAGTTGCGGGACCGGCTGGCCGTGGCGGAGTTGCAGCAGCAAGTCGCAGCTTCGCAAACGCTGGCGCAGGTGCTGCAGCGGCAGACGGCTTGGTTGCTGGCGGGGGTGCTGACGCTGGGCGGCGTGGTCTTGCTGGTGTTGCTGCGGCTGTCCCGTCGCCACGGCGGGCTTGCGCTGGCACCGGCGCCCCAGCCGGACCGGGCACAAGAGCTGGCCGTGTCGCCGGGCCAGTCCCCGGTAAGCGGGCCGGGCGCGGGTTGCCCCGACACGCTGCGGCGCGGGCTTTTGGCACAGTTGAGCGCGTTGTTAGGCAGCCGCCTGGTGCGCACCCTCCTGTTCCAATGCCAGCACCTGTTGACCGCCGAGCGCGAGGCCGCGGAGGAGTTGGAGGCACTGACCCGGCGGCTTGAGGAGGCCCGGGCGCCGTTGCGCGAACGGCTGGCGGCTTACGAGCGGCGCATTGTGGAGCTGGAGCGCGAACTGGCCCAGAAAGGCGCCGAAAACCGGGCCTTGCTCGAGGCCAAAATCGAGCTGACACGGCTGCGGCTCAACGAGGAGAAGTCGGGCCGCAGCGCCGAACTCAACTAGCCGGGCCGGCGGCGACCGCGGCGGCGGCTCGGCAGCTTGCTAGTATGCCGGCGGGTTGGGACGGCTCCCTTGACCTTGTAGGGCGTCGGGCGCACGTTCAGTTTGTGATAGGACTGAAGCGCGCCATGAACGCTGTTGCGAGTCGCCACCTGGCCTGCCGGCCCTACCCGGCAGGGCGTCGGGCTTTCACGCTGATCGAACTGTTGGTCGTGATCGCGATCATTGCAATTCTGGCGGCGATGCTTCTACCGGCCTTGTCCAAGGCCAAGGTTCGCGGCCAGCGCATCCAGTGCTTGTCCAACCTCCGACAGCTTGGCCTGGCGTGGGTCATGTACGCCGGTGACAACAACGGGCGGCTGGTGGGCAATTACCCCATCTTGTCGGCGGGCGTGCCGCATCCGGACGACTGGTTTTACGGCTACGCGGCCTGGCCGCACGACTCCTTCTACGGGCCGTTCCCGCAGTACAGCGCCACCAGTATTTGGTGCGCCACCACGGCCAAGCTTTACGCCTACCATCGCAGTGTGGACGTGGCGCGTTGTCCGGCAGACACGCGCACGGTGGGCGGCTTGCGCGTCATCCGCAGCGTCTCGATGAACAGTTGGGTCAATGGCCGCTCTTACGGTGATCCGACCGGCAGCTCGACCTACCTGACGCCCGCCTCGGACCGGACGCTGACCTACCGGCTGTTCCGCACGGAGTCCCAGTTGTCCCGACCGGCAGAGACGTGGCTGATGATTGACGAGGACGCCAAGGAATCGAACCCGAGCATCAACGACTCGATGTTTGTCGTGGACATGGGCACGGGCACCGGCTTGGCGGATTTGATGGCGCGCCGCCATGACAAGGCCTACGGGCTGAATTTCACCGACGGGCACTCGGAGATTTACAAGCTGCGCGACCCGCGCACCATCAGCGCCAGCGGCCCCCCGGTGGCAAAGGCCAACAACCCGGACTACGAAGCTCTGGCGCGAGTCTCGACCGTCCGCAACTAACCCGCCGTCCCCGCTTGGCCTGCTCAGTGACGCAGGCTGGCTTCCGCGCCTGGCAACCGCATCAGCCAGGAGACGCTCCCCAGCTCCGCACCGGGCACAGGCAGAGTCCGCGCTGGTGTCGCCGCAGGACACGCAGGTCCGGGTTTGCCTGGGAAAACGCGCTGTTTTATGCTCGGGGCAGTGGCCTTGAGCATGAGTCAGTTCGCCGCTCAGTCCGGCTCGGTCAGCTTCTCGAACGAGCCATCGTTTGCCAACGGTCTCCGGCCCCAGCGCCGCGGCGCATTCGACCTCCGTCGGAGCAGCCGGCGCAACGGGCACGCGCGGCGTTCGTGCCGTCGCCCATACGCGCGGGCGCGCTCGCCCCAGTTGCGACTGTGGAAGGTGCTTTCGGGCTGGGGGCGGCTGGGGGTGATGTTGGCCTGTGGCGTCGCTGTGGCGGGGGCGGCTTGGGCCACAACCGAGAGGGCCATTGCCCCGCCGCGTTTTCATCCGCGACGGGTGCTGGTGCAGCCGCGCGATGGCAAGGCGGCGGAAGCGCTGATGAACGAGCATCGCGCGGCCGGCCGCGAGGTCCTTCGTGTTTTCCCCCGATTAGGCAGCCTGCAAGTGGTGCAGCTTGGGCAGGCGCAGACAGTTCAGCAGACGATCAAAGTCCTGCAGGCCGACGCGCGCATCGCCTGGGCCGAGCCGGACCACAGCGTCAGTGCCGCCGGCGTGCTGCCCAATGACGCGTATTTTCAGAACGGCACACAGTGGGCACTGAACAACTACGGTCAAGGTGGCGGGCTGCCGGATGCGGACCTGGACGCGCCCGAGGCTTGGGATGTCCGCCGCGCGGCCAGCAACGTCGTCGTGGCCGTTGTGGACAGCGGCGTTCGGCCCACCCACGAGGACCTGGCCGACAACCTGTGGCGCAATCCTCTGGATGGCACGCCCGGATTCAACGCCCTGACAGGCCAACCTGATCCGTGGGACGACAACGGCCACGGCACTCACTTGGCAGGTATCATTGCGGCCGTCACCGACAACGGCCGGGGGATTGCCGGGGTGGCCTGGCGCGCGCAGCTCATGGTCTGCAAGTTCCTGGACAGCGCGGGCAACGGCTATTACTCGGACGCGATTGCCTGCATCGAGTTCGCCCGCAGCAACGGGGCCCACATCCTGAATCTGAGCTGGGGCGGCGGGGAACTGTCTGCCGCGCTGTCAAACGCCCTGTGGGCCGCCCGGGCCGACGGGTTGCTGCTGGTGGCAGCCGCCGGCAACAACGCCGCGAACACGGACCTCACGCCGTATTACCCGGCCAGCCTGCCCTTGGATAATCTGGTCGCCGTGGCCGCGTCCACCCGCTCCGACGAGCGCTACGCACAGTCCAGCTACGGCCCGGGCAGTGTGGACCTGTTTGCCCCGGGGGCGGCGATCCAGTCAACGGCCCGGAGCAGCGACGCAGCTTACGAAACTCGCAGCGGCACCTCGATGGCCGCCGCGCATGTCAGCGGCGCCCTGGCCTTGCTGCGCGCCCAATATCCCACCGCCCCACCGCAGCATTTGATCGCTCAGTTGCTCAAAGCGGTGGACTCGCGACCGGCCTTTGCGAGGTTGTGCGCCAGCGGTGGCCGGCTGAACCTGCGCAAGGCGCTGGACCAGCCGACCATTGCCCCGGCCACCAATGCCCTGCCACCGCGCTGGCAGATTACCGGCCTGCCCGGACACCCCTACGTCGTGGCGGCTTCCACCAACTTTTCCGCCTGGCAGCCTCTGGCAACCAACACGCTGGACGGCACGGGCCGGTGGTTATTCGAGGACGCCACGGCACGCAATTTGCCCTGCCGGTTCTATTGCGCCCAACCTGCGCCGTGAAGGGGGCTGCGCCCTGCCGTGCATGGCCGCACGCTTGGGTCCACCTGTCCAGCAGCCGCAGGCCGCGGCTTTGGTGGGCTGGGCCAAGCAACTCGTGTTCGGCTGCCGGCAATGCGCCGGCCCGGGCCGGTTGCTGACGGATTATCCATCCGCCGGCGCGTGCGCCTGCGGGTTGGCCTCCGCGCAGCCTTCGGAGCTGGGCAGCGTGGGTGCCAGACGGCGCACGTGGTCAAAGAATGCCTCAGCCACGATGTAGCCAACGCAGTTTGGCGCGCCGCAGCGGCACGGGTACTGGCGGTAGTCTTCCAGGTCGTATCCGTAGTTGAAGGTGAGTTCCTCAGCCGGGGCGATGTCGCGCAGCGCCACAATCCAGATGCGGCCGTCCTCGCATACCGCCTCGCAATTGGGTGAGCAACTGTGGTTGAGGTAGCGGGCCGCATTCCACGGCACGTTGCCGTCCAGGTCGTGTTCGTCATCCAGGGCGAAGATGTAAGAGTTGTCCGCCGCGCATCGCTGGCGGGACTCGGCCTTGGAAATCCGCTCCCCGCGGTATTCGAGCAGGCGCGTACCTGCCGGGATGGCGCGCTGCGCGAACGCGCCGATACCGTGAATGGGCGAAGGCCGGAACTCGACAGCTTCTTCCAACGGAACAGAACCCTTTCTGCCTCAGTGTCAGGGACATCATGGGCCAGCCTCTCAGAGGTCTCAAGCGTCCTCTGCGGCCGTTGAACCAGACGTTCTGTGCGGAAAAGAATGTTACTTCGGATGGAGTGACCGATTCGGTTGAATAGGTCCTTGCGTCAAGAGTCGGTGTTTCCAAATGTGCACGGCGATGTGCGCAGGAGAACGAAGGACAAAGTCTCAGAGCCTGTTTGAAAACTCATGGAAGTAGTCCTTGGCGACAATTCTGGCTCCTTGGAAACCGATTCCTGTAATGGGCCCGCAAAACTGGACAGGATCATGGCGATTCTCAGAGGGTGAGATCGGGTCTGGAAAGTGAGGTCCGTGGGCGCGAAGAAACGACAGCAGCATCCACCGGCGTTCAAGGCCCAGGTGGCCTTAGATGCAGTGAAAGAACCGCTGCCGGTAGCCCAGATCGCACGCGCGAAGATTATCCACAGTCATAGTGTCCAGAGCAGCGAATGCGGCAACGCGCGGGGCTGCGATGCCGGCAAGAAAGTCAACGGACGCAAGCGCCGTATCTTGGTAGATACCTTGGGCTTGATCCTGCTGGTGATGATCCTGCCGGCGAACATTCAGGATCGAGACGGCGCGCAGCAGTTGCTGGCCGCTGGGTTTGCCCGCTCGCCTCGCGGCCGGGTTCAACCCGTCTGGGCCGATGGCGGTTGCGCGGGCGCGCTGGTGGGGTGGGCCCGCCGCCTCTGGCCTTGCCCCATCGAGATCGTCAAACGCACCGATGCACACACGTTTCGCGTGCTGCCGCGGCGCTGGGTGGTGGAGCGCACGTTCGGCTGGCTGGGCCGTTATCGCCGGCTCAACCGGGACTACGAACGCATGGCGCAGACCGGCGAAAGCATGGTTTACCTTGCCATGATCCGCCTCATGCTCGCTCGCTTGGCCCGGAATTGGTGAATTTTCAAACACGCTCCTATCAGGTTGTTAAAAAGGGCATATTTCTAGAAACTGATCTTCGAGATCATTGGGTTTTTGCGTGTTCTAGGGTGTGAGAGGGTGTTTTTCAACACCCCGGTAGAGCGATGTTTCTTTAGCCGGCCCGGGCAGACCGGGGCAGGGCCGGGCCCGGGAGATCGGGGGGCAAACCATTCCAGTTTCCGCCTTTTCTGTGCGGCTGCGGGCGTGCGGAAGGGCAAGTGTCCGGGTTTGAGCCGACCGCGGAAATTGTTCCGAAATCTTCCTTGACAGGGGCAAGGCTTGTGGGAAATTCCCACTGTGAGCGAGATTGTTTACATGGACAGGGGACGGGTGACAATCCCGAAAGCAGCCCGGGAACGACATGGGCTGGCCGATAATGCCCGGTTGGAGTTCTTCGAGACACGCTCCGGGGCGTTGGTCTTCAAGCCCTTGAAGGCCGCCCCGGCATTGTCCCTGGTTGCCCATCTTGCCAGCTTGCGCGGCTTGGATATACCCGAACGGGCCGCCCATTGCCAGGGCCGCGTGTGAAGTATCTGCTGGATACCAACGTTGTTTCCGAGCTGACCAAGAAACAGCCGGATGCTCGTTGCGTGGCCTGGGTGCTGAAGAACGGGAACGAGTGCTGCATTTCCTCAGTGACCCTGGCCGAATTGTGTTACGGAGTGGCCCGGCTGCCGGACGGCAAGCGCCGCAATGAGCTGCGGCAGGCTTTGCGATTTCTGCTGGAAGACTATCAAGGCCGCTTTCTGGATTTCGATTGCCAAGCGGCCACGGAATGGGGGCGGTACGCCGCGGAATTGGAACAGACATTTGGGGCGGATTGGTGGAAGACTTTTGATTTTCGGGACACGCAAAACGCCGCGATCGCCCGCGAGTATGGGCTAACGGTGGCCACCCGCAACACAAGGCATTTCCCTGGGTGTGACACGATCAACCCTTGGGAAAGCTCAGAACACCCTGCCGGCCAGGCAGCCGCCGGATAGGCGATTCCAGGC
>Ga0073932_1003180_pt1 | contig 22813 bp, 19 predicted proteins | sample DewCreD2012metaG_FD_76967 | JGI IMG/M metagenome (GOLD analysis project Ga0073932, IMG submission 76967) | Hot spring sediment bacterial and archeal communities from British Columbia, Canada, to study Microbial Dark Matter (Phase II) - Dewar... ...
ACATCAAGGGCAGACGCGGGATACGGCAATACACCGAGCCGCGCGGCGGCAGCGGTCCGGAAAAGAACGCGCCGCTGGCCACATGGCTGTTCATCACCGTGACAAATTGCCCCAAGGCGTTGAACAGGTTCAGCCGCACCAGCAGGTTATCCAGACGGAACGGCTGCGGCGCGCGCGTCTCATACGAAATCTCGATAACCAGGTCCTGACCGGTCAGGGCGACGCTCACCGGCTGGCGCGTCCGGCCATCCAGGAAGCGCACCGCCGTCAAAACGACGGCCCCATCGCCCTTGCGGTCGCGCCGTTGGGACAAATCGGTCTGCTGGGCCAGCTGACAGTCTTCCAAATAGGCCGCGATCACCTCGTCGGTCGGTCCCAGTCGTTCGACACGCCCGTCTTTGAGAAACAGACACTGCGAACACAGGGCCGAGACCGCGGCCATGTCATGACTGACGAACAGGACGGTCCGTCCGCTGCGGGCGACCTCGTTCATCTTGCCCAGACACCGGCTTTGGAATTGGGCGTCGCCCACGGCCAGGACCTCGTCAATCAGCAGGATTTCAGGCTCCAGATGCGCCGCGACGGCGAAGGCCAGGCGGACGCGCTGGCCGCTGGAGTAGCGCTTGACCGGCGTGTCGAGAAACATCCGCACGCCCGAGAAATCGACCATCTCATCGAACTTGCGGTCGATCTCGGCGCGTGTCATCCCCAGGAGAGCTCCGTTGAGATAGATGTTCTCACGCCCCGTCAGTTCCAGGTGAAACCCCGTCCCCACTTCGAGCAGCGAAGAAAGCCGCCCGGCCATTTCGACGCGGCCGGTCGTGGGGCTAGTGATTCGGGCGAGGATTTTCAACAGGGTCGATTTGCCGGCGCCGTTGCGGCCAATGACGCCGAGCACTTCGCCAAACGGCACGTCAAACGTCACATCGCGCAGCGCCCAGAAGGTTTCGCAAGGGGTTTCGAGATCGCCCGGCGCCCCGGATTGATTCCGGGGGCGCGCCGCCGCGGGCGCCAGCCGACCGGGCAAATCCATCAGCGCTTCGCGCAGCGTGCGCGTGAAGTCCACCGTGGCCCCGATGCGATAGCGCTTGCCCAAGCCCGCGACGCGAATAGCGGCATCCAGATGCATCGAAGCGTCCGCGCGGTCACTCGGCCAGCGAGATGCCGCGTTCATCAATGTCGAAGTAGCCGTTGGCCTGCAGATAGTCAATGACCTTGGCTGCGCATGCTTCGACCGTCTCGTGCTCGGTGTCAAGGATGATCTCCGGCGTCAGCGGCTCCTCATAGGGCGCCGAAACGCCCGTAAAGTCCTTGATCTTTCCAGCCCGGGCCTTGGCATACAGCCCCTTGGTGTCGCGCCGTTCGCATTCATCGAGGGAACATTTGACATAAACCTCAATAAAATCGCCCTTGCGCTGGACCGAGTTGCGGACGCGATCGCGCTCGTGGCGGTAGGGACTGATAAAACTGGTAATGACAATCATGCCGGCGTCCACGAGGAGTTTGGCCACCTCGCCAACGCGGCGGATGTTCTCATCGCGATCGTCGGGCGAGAAGCCCAGGTCCGAGTTCAGACCGAAGCGGACATTGTCTCCATCCAGCCGGAAGACTTGCTTGCCCTGGCGGAAAAGAGTTTGTTCGAGATGAATGGCGATGGTGCTCTTGCCCGCTCCCGACAGCCCCGTGGTCCAGATGATGACGCCGCGGTGGTTGTTGCGCAATTCGCGGCTGATGCGGCGAATGTTTCCCTCCTGCCAGACGATGTTGGTGGATTTGGGCTGAACGGCAGGCGGAGCGGACGGCGGCAGCGGAGCGGTCATATCGTGGTGTGTCTCCCGGGCGGAATGGCCCCCTCGTGGGGCGGCAGCGCATGTTCATGTCATGAACATGAGCATGTTCATGAAATGAACGATCCCCGTCAAGCCCGATTTCCCCAGGCAAAAAAATGCCCCTCCGGCGTTTTTCCCTTGACGTCCAAACCCGGAATTGTCAGACTCTTTCGCCTTTGCGCCGGGAGCCACGGCATCACCGCGCCGCCATCATAACAGGCGCAAGGCGCTGTTCTGATTCGCAGGATTCGGAGACCCAACCCATGTATGCGATTGTCAACGCCGCCGGACGGCAGCGGCGCGTCACACCGGGCGAAATCGTCTGGTTCGAAAAAATGGAAGCCCGCGCCGGCGACACGATCACCCTGGACAACGTGTTGCTCTTCAATGACGGCCAACACACGGTGGTCGGGACGCCGCAGATCGGCGGCGCCCAGGTTCACGCCCAGGTTCTGCGCCAGGTGCGCGACCGCAAGGTGGACGTCATGAAGCTGAAGAGGCGCAAGGGATACGTCAAGCGGCGCGGCCATCGCCACGCCTACACCGAGGCGCGCGTGACCGATATCTGCGTCGCCGGCCAGACCTATACCGCGCCCAAGCCCGAATCCAGACCACAGCCCGCGACCGAGGCCGGAAGCGAGACGCCGCCCCCGGCGCCCGCGGCCATCGAGGCGCCTGCGGCCCAGTGAGAGTTCCAGCCCAGACACAACGCAACCGAAGGGATAACTACCATGGCTCACAAGAAATCCGGCAGCAGCTCCCGCAACGGGCGCGACAGCCATTCGCAACGATTGGGGTGCAAGGCCTTCGCGGGCCAGCTTGTCACCGGCGGCACGATCATTGTCCGCCAGCGCGGCACGTGCTTCTATCCCGGCGAAAACGCCGGCATGGGCAAGGATCACACGATCTTCGCCAAGATTCCCGGCCACGTGCGCTTTACGACGTGGCACGGCAAACGGCGCGTCATCAGCATCGAGCCGTCGCCGGCCTCCGGCGCGTGAGGCCCCCATCCCACATGATCCATGACGGGCGTTGCGGATGAAGATTCTCGACCGCTATCTGCTCGGACGGTTTGGGCGCATGTTCGCCGGCGTGCTGGCGGCATGCGCCCTTCTATTTTTGTTGACCGAAGTCCTCAATAATTTTCAGGACATCGCCAACAACGACACGCCCATGCGGCAGGCCGTCTTGTATTTCTTGTGCTTCCTGCCCTATCGCCTGGTTCAGGTCCTGCCGTTGGTGTCAATCCTCAGCGTGCTGTTTTCCATCGGCATTCTCGCCCATAATAAGGAAATGCTGGCGATCACGGCCTCAGGACTCAGCCCGGCGCGTGTCGCCACGCCCCTGATCGCCGCCGGCGTCCTCATTTCAATCGCGACGCTGGCGATCGGAGAACTGGTAGTTCCCTTCACCGAATCGCGCGCCCAGGAAATCAGGGGGATTTACATCGAAGGCAAGAGCGAAGGACGGCAAGGACGGCTGCTGACCAAGGACATTTTCAGCCGCGGCCGGGGCGGAACGTATTACATGATGCGCCAGTATGACAATCGCGCCCACGTCATGACCCATCCAACGATCATCGCCTGTTCGGACGATGGCCGGCGACTGCTGTGGCGCATGTCCGCCACGACCGGAACATTGCTGGCCGAGGCGACCTCGCAGGGCCAGACGTTGTGGAGATTTGACGGGGCCGTGCAAATGACATTCGGCGACAAGGGTGGGCTGAAAAGCATGGTCCGCCACGAGCGCCCCTTGGAGATGCCCCTGGAGCCCAAACTCCACCGCTATCTCGGCGCCAAGCGCAAACCCGAGGAGATGGGCGCCCGGGAACTGGCCGAATACATCGAAATGCTCACCGCCCATGGCGAATCGACCGGACGATACTGGACCGATTTCTGGCTGAAGATTTTCTTCCCCTTCGCCTCACTGGTATTCATCATCGCCGGATTCGCCTTCGCCATGCGCGCGCAGGTGGGATCGATCGTCATTGGCTTCTCGCAGGGCATCCTCTATGCGCTCATATTCTATGCCGCGCTGGCCTTGACGCGAGCCATGGGCGTGCGCAGTTTCCTCCCGCCGCTGCCTTCGGCCATCATTCCGCTGATCATCTTTGCGGCCCTGTCGATCTATTATCTGCGCCGCAGCGCCTACACAATGACCTGACGTCCGCAGGCCGCCACCGGATCGGCCCGCGCGCGTAATGGATCAGGGGGCCATCCCCCTCGCCCATAACTGGCGCAACTTGCGCAAATCCGCCTTGACAGGCCCCGCCGGGCGAAGATACAGTTCCGGCCTTCTTGGGGCGGCAAATCAGCGCCCCGCGCGGCCTGCACGGCCGCCAGCCTGCTCCGGTGTGGCGCAATCGGTAGCGCGACGGACTGTTAATCCGCAGGTTGCAGGTTCGAGTCCTGCCACCGGAGCCAACCCCCAGCCTTCATAAAACCCTTGATTGACTCGGGTTTTGCGAGCATCCACCTTTCGGAAACGGCGCGCGAAAAACGCCGTTATCGCCTCATTCCGGCCCTGTTTTCGGAAACATATCGAAAACATTTTCGACGGCATTTCGGAAACCAGACAACCGCGTTTGTGAGTTTTGGGGCCAGCCCCTTCTCGCAACCTGCGGGGGGGGATGATTCGGCCCGCCCCTGGTCCTTCATCGACTTGATCAAAGGACCGCTGCGCAAAACTCTGCGATGAACCTCTTTTTCATCCAGTATTTTCGCTGGATTTTCCTATTCCAGCGGGAGCGACGTTCACCGTGAGGTCTTTTCAAGGTCAGGTTTGACCGCGACGGCATAACAACACAATGCAAGAGATGTTTCACCCTATTGTCCTCAAACAGAATTATCGCTTGATACGCCGCATTTCCGATGCTATCATGACTTTACGATTTTGTTGGATTCGCCACACAAGCCACAGCAAGGGAGACACTTGCCCATGACACGTTGCTTTACAAGAATCGCCCAGCCGCGCCAGCGCGGCTGGCTTGTCATCATCATCGCCGCAGTCGCGCTCACGGCCGCGGCCCGCCCAAGTCCGTCACAGACGGTATTCCACAAGCCCGTTCAGAAGATCAGCGAGGAAATCCTGGCCCATCGGGCGGCCAAACAGATGCGGTCGGGCGAATCGATACAGGCGTATCGCCAGCGACTGGGTGAAGCAGGCGTGTCAGCCGTCCCGGACGCTGAGGACTGCGCCCTGTATGTCGAAAAACGGCTGACGGACGCCGAGATCGCCGAGCTGAAAGCCGATGGGATTGAGGTGTATCCCAATCTGTATATCCCTCCGGTCGCCGGACGGCATCCCTACGGCTACCACCTTGCCCGTGTTCCATACGACAGATTGGGACGAATCGAGACGGACGCGCGGATTATCATGCTGAACACCGCGGAGCTCCAGCACAAGCCGATGAACAACACGGGCGGGGCGCTGATCCACACCGATGACGTGCATGCGGGCAACGGCGTCACGGCGCGCACGGGCGCGGGCGTCATGGTGGCCATCGCCGACAGCGGGCTGGACATGACACATGCCGACGTGCCGGCGCCGGTTGAAGCCTACGATGTGACCGACGGAATCGGCCAGCCCAACTGGGGAACGGACGTCTCCAACACCGTCACGGCTCATGGCACGCACGTCACAGGATCGGTTTTGGGCCGCGGAACGCTTTCTTCAGGACGAGCCAACGAAGGCAATGGCGCCGGCGCATTCAAAGGCTCCGCCTCCGGCGCCTCGCTGTGTTTCTACAAGATTGGCGACGATGTTTTTGCCAGTTCGACCGAGGCCGACGAGATTGAAGCCCTGGACCGGGCCGCCACAGTGGGCTGCCGGGTGTTTTCCATGAGTTATGGCGGGATCGACACCTATATGGACGGTTCCAGCGCCATGTGTCAGGCTATCGACAATCATACGCTCAACAGCACGATGACCATCTTCATCTCGGCCGGCAACATGGCAGACGACGCCAAACATGACTCTGTCAGCGTCGCGCCGGGGGCCACCTCGCCGGCGTTCGGCTTGACCATCAACAACACGGGCGCCAGCCCCTACGTCACGGAGCAATGGATTCGCGTGATCTGGCGCGATGGCGCTCCGGGAGACGCCAATCTGACGCTGACCTGCACAAACCTCGGCGGCGGGGAAACCCTGACGCAAGCCTTCTCGGGCGCCAGCGTCCGCAGCACGGACGCCAAGCGATATGTTCTGACGCCCAACGTGCCGGCGGCGAGTTCCAAGACATACACGCTGACGCTCACGAATACCGCCGTTTCGGGCATGACGCCCGTGGTTCACTGTTATGTGGTCTCCGGGATCGGGACTTTCAGCAGCCCCGATATGAACTACACGGTCATCAATCCCGCGCTGGCGGACACGGCCATCGCTGTCGGCGCCTGGGTGCACCGTTCCTCGTGGACCAACTACCAGGGCTCCGGCTACTCCTACGGCGAGACGCAGGGCGGCATCTCGTCCTTCAGCAGCCGCGGACCACGGATCGACGGGGTCTTGAAGCCGGACATCTGCGCGCCGGGATCGGCCGTCATATCTCTGCGGGACAGCGTCGTGAGCGCCTCCAACGCGCTGATCGTGGACAATGACGGCTTGGGCGTCAACGGATCCGGGCCGGCCAATTATCTCGTCATGCAGGGCACCAGCATGGCCTGTCCGATGGCCGCGGGCGCCGCCGCGCTTCTGATCGAGGCCTACCCGAATCTTACGCCCCAAAACATCCGGGACTCCTTTACGTCCAACGCCTCTCAATCCGGCGCTCCGGACGCCACGCGCGGCTACGGGCTGATCAACGCCCTGGCCGCCATCCAGAACTACGTTCCGGTGACGGTCAGCCGTTTTGCCGTGGAATAGGCTCGTCAGGCGCAAGATGGGGTTGACTCTGCGCGGCGCGGCGCCCGATATTCCCCGTTCGGCGCGTTGGGGAGGCGCATCCATCGCATGCCGGAAAGGCTTTCATCATGAGACCCAAATCATGGTCCGCCGCCTGTGGCCGGATGATACTGGCAGCGGCGGCGGTGTCCTGTCTGGGCGCCTGCGTCACCACCCCCCAGACGATCTATCGAATCGGTGAGGACGGCGAGGCCGTGCCTCACAAACGCTATGCGAGAAACGTGTCGGTGGACTTTGTCCACCGCTTTCGAAACCGGGCCTATCGCGCCGCAGGGGGGGCCGATTTTGCCGGGCACCTGTCGGCCGAGCAGGAAGCGGTTCTGGCCGAATGGGGCCAGCCGGAAATGATTCGCCGCCCGTTCAAGTCGCGCGGCAACGAATTGGTCGAGGAATGGGCCTATCTGAGCCAGGCGCGCATCGTCCAGTTCGTCGAAGGAAAGGTCGCCTTCGAGGGGCCACTGACCGACCATGAGAGAGTTCTGATTGAGCGCGGTTACCCCAATCGCGCCAGTGAAGTGTCCCGCGAAGGCGCCGGAGAATGGGTTCACTGGATTTACGAGGATCTGACGCAGCTCAAGGGGACCGAGATCGTCTTCTCGAACGACGCCATTATCTATCAGGTCGAACATGATTGACGCGCATCGGGAGCGGACCATGAAATCTCTAACACAGGGGATTGCCGCGTGCGCGCTGGCGGCGTTGCTGTTGGGCGCAACGGGTTGCCAGCGCGAATACACACGCGAGCAGCGCCAGAACAAGGCCATTGATCTGGCCAACAAGGCGGAGATTCTGTATCGCCAGGGGGAGTATTACCAGGCCAAGGACTTGTATATGGAGTCGCTGGACTGGTGGGAGCTGCCCAAGGCCTTTCATGGATTGGGCAACTGCTATCTGTCGATGGGACAGTATTCGCGCGCCGCGTATTTCTTCCGCCAAGCCTCCGCCAGCAATCCCAACAACGAACTGTTCGCTTCGCTGGCCCAATACGCCACAGCCCGCGCCCGGGGCGAAGACATCGCCCCGCCCGCGATGACAGAACCTCCTACGGTCGTGGCCGCAGCCACACCCGGCGATACGCATACGGCCGTGGTCGAGCCTGTCGATCAACCTTCCATGCCGTCGCCAATGGCTGAATCCGCGCCCGTGGCCGCCAAGCCCGATACGACGCCGAAAGCGGCAGCCCCGATGGCGACGCCCCGGCCGTCCGTGAAGGAAACGCCGGCCGTTGTCGAGACGCCGGCGCCGGCCAAGACTCCCAAACCCGAGCCGACGCCCGCGGCGGCGCAGCCGATGGAGACGTCAAAAGCAGTGGCCATGGCGGCGACGCCCCGGCCGCCCGTGAAGGAAACGCCGGTCGTCGTTGAGACGCCGGCGCCGACCAAGACTCCCAAGCCTGAGCCGACGCCCACGGCGGCGCAGCCGATGGAGACGCCAAAAGCAGTGGCCATGGCGGCGACGCCCCGGCCGCCCGTGAAGGAAACGCCGGTCGTCGTTGAGACGCCGGCGCCGGCCAAGACTGCCAAGCCCGAGCCGACGCCCGTGGCAGCCATCCCCACAGAAACGCCCAAAGCCGTGATCGCAGCGCCTCCAACGCAAGCGCAAGTGATGCCCGTGGTTGTTGACACGGCGGCGCCCCCTGCGCAATCAATCGAAGAAACAATGGAGACCGTGACGCCCCATACTCCTGCGCCCGGCACAACACCCCTGCCGGCGCCCGAAGAAACCGTTCCACCGCCGCCGCCGCCGCCGGTCGTGATCGGCGAACCGGCGCCCAAGATGAGCGCCGATCAGATACGCGATCTATATCCTTCGCTGCCGGAGACCGCCGAGGCGCCCACGTCGGCGGCGGCGCCGGCTGACGCGCCCAAGCCCCCCGCCTCCCGGGCCGCCGAGCCGGTCAAACCAATGCCCTCGGCAACGGAGATTCATGCCGCCCTGTTTTCGGCGCCGGAAACGCCGGCCGCCGCCGATCCCACGGCGCCGAAACCGCGCAAGGAGATTCTCCTGGAATCTCCCGAGTTCTATATGCAGCAGGCGCAATCGTTCCGCGAGCGCGGCCTGCTGGCGGAGGCGCTGCAGGAACTGTATGAAGCCAAGTTTCTGGCGCCCGACAAACTCGATATCCAGCTCGAGATTGTCAAAGTCCTTCAGGATATGAAGCGCGAAGACCGCGCCTATCAGGAACTGGAACGCCTGCGCAAACGTTTCCCCCATTCGCCCGAGATTCCCTATCGCTTGGGAAACGTCCATCTGGGACGCGAGGAATACGCCCAGGCCGTCGAGTTTTACAAAGAAGCCCTACGTGTCGCGCCGGACTTCTCAAAGGCCTACAACAATCTGGGCGTGGTTTACATGAAGACCGCGCGTTACAAGGAGGCGGCCAACGCCTTCGATCAGACGCTCGCCCTGGAACCGGACAACGAAAGCGCGCATCTGAATCTCGGCCTGATCTATGAGCAGCAACTCAAGGACCCGGCCCGGGCGCGCTATCATTACCGCCGGTATGTTGCCCTGGGGGGCAAGCGCGCCAGCGAAGTCGAGCAGTGGATCAAGGACCTGCCGGCCGCGGAAACGCCGTAGCGCCGCGCGCCCCATCAACCGTTTCCCTCCGGATGGGGTTGGTTCCATCATGAAGCCGACCTTCTTCTTGCGCGCTTCCTCCGGCATATTGCTGGCCGTTGTATTTCTGGCCCTGTCCCGTTTTCTGTTTCTTTCGAGGACTGAGTTGCAGGATTGGGACGAGGCATTATTCGCATGGCGCGCCAAGGTGTGCGTTTGGGAAGGCGCCTGGCTGGACCAGCACCATCACAGCATCGGCGACCCTGATCTGCCCGAGGGCGGTTTTTATTCCGGCGCGTTTCCGCCGCTTTACGTCTGGGTCACGGCGCTGCTGTATAAAGTTTTTGGCTTTTCGGAATGGGCGTCGCGCCTGGGGTCGGCGGCGGCGGGCGCCGGCTGCGTTGTCGCGCTTTTCATGATCGGGCGGCGTTTGTCAGGACACCTGTGCGGACTGCTGGCGGCGCTCTTCCTGAGTTCCATTCCCTATTTCTGCCGCTATTCGCGCCTGGGGCAAACCGACGTTCCCTACATCTTTTTCGTGCTGTGCGTGGTGGCTCTGTCCATCGAGGCGCAGCGTTCGGGCAGACGCGCCTGTTGGGTCGGAGCCGGCGCCGCGCTGGGGCTGGGCCTGATGACCAAGATCGCCGTGGCGCTGATGGCGCCGGCCGCGCTGGGGTTGTTCGGGCTGTATCGGATCGCGACGGGGAACCTTCGCTGGCGCGCGCTATTCGAAGAGCAGGCCATCATTTTGGGGGTCGGACTGGCCGTTGCCGCGCCCTGGCACATCGCGATGTCGGTGAGCGCCGGTCGCATTTTCTGGTGGTGGACGTTGGCGTTTCACCTGTTCGGCAAGGCCGCGCAGACACAGGACCTCAATCAGGGCGGTCCTCTTTTCTATGTGGGGGAAATCGCCATGCGCGTGCCCGGCGCTCTGGGGCTGATTGCGGTTTGCGCCGCCGTCGCGGGGCTGGTTGCGATGGCGCGATCCCTTCGTCGCTCGACCGAGTCCCCCCGCCGCGATCCGTTTGAGAATCATCCGGCCAATCCGTATGGCCTGCCGCTGTTGTGGTTGGGGATGCTTCTGGCGGGATTCTCGGCTTCGGCCACGAAGCGCTCCACATATACGCTGCCGATGTTCCCGCCCCTGTGCCTTCTGGCGGCCGTCGGGGTGGCTCGCATGGCCGCCAGCCCGATGACGCAACGGTTCGTGGAGCGCGTTGCGGCGGGCTGGCCGCGTTGGCCGGCCCGCGCGCGCCGTCCGGTGGCGGCCGCGCTGGCGTTTGCGATTGCCGGGGCGGCATGTTGGAATGGCGGCCTGCGCCCGTGTTTCAAGCCGGCGGACCCGCGGGACGACTGGGGCTGGTCCGCGCTGTCCGAGCGGCTGGACCGCCGCGATTATGACCGGATCATCGCCATCGGCCCGTTCAAGACGCCGCGTTCAGTCTATTACCTTAATGGCGCGAATCTGGGATGGGTGGAGGGCATCGAGTTTGCGCCCGTGGCAATTCGGGGCGATGAACCCGGCACCGTCGAGATCGAGATCGCGGACGAGGCGGCATGGGGAGCGCTGGAGAAGCGGCTGACAGCAATTATGCGAAACGGCGCTCCCGCGGGCCGGGGATCGCCGCCAACTCTGCTCATTGCCTCCGCCCCGGCCATGTCCGCAGACGAGGAACGTTTCGAGCAAACGATTGCGCGCGCCACAGGGCTTGCGCTGCAGGTCCGCTCCCGACGCTTGCTGCTGTTCGCGCCTCCGGCTGATCGGCGGCCGTGACTGGCGCTACGCCTCGCCGATGATCTTCCTGGCGATCTCTTCGGGGCAGCGCGCGTAGTGCGAGAACTCCATGGTATAGGTCGCCCGTCCCTGCGTCAAAGAGCGCAGGCGCGTGGCGTATCCGAACATGGTGGCCAGGGGCGTCTGGCAGTGCACCAGTTGCAGATTGGCCCGCGGCGCGATTTCCTCGATGCGGGCGCGGCGGCTGTTGAGGTCGCCGATCACGTCGCCCAGATAGTCGGCGGGCGAAACGACCTCGACGGCCATAATCGGTTCGAGCAGAAGCGGTCCGGCTTGTCGCGCCGCTTCCTTGAAGCCCATCGAGCCGGCGATTTTGAAAGCCAGTTCCGACGAATCGACCTCATGATAGGAGCCATCGAGCAGGATGACCCGGATGTCCACCATCGGGAATCCTGCGAGAACCCCGGTTTGCATGGCTTCGATGACGCCCATCTCGACCGACGGGATGTATTCGCGCGGGATGGCGCCGCCGACGATCTCGTTGCGGAATGTGAAACCGCCGCCCGGATCGTTCGGCTCGACGCGCAATTTGCAGTGTCCATATTGGCCGCGGCCGCCGGACTGGCGCACGAAGCGTCCATCGGCCTCGACGGCCCGCGTGATCGTTTCGCGATAGGCGACCTGCGGCTGTCCGACGTTGGCCTCGACATTGAACTCGCGCTTGAGCCGGTCCACGAGAATCTCCAGATGCAGTTCGCCCATGCCGGAGATGATCGTCTGGTTGGTTTCGTCGTCCACCTTGACGCGGAAGGTCGGGTCTTCATCCGCGAGCCGGGCCAGCGCCATTCCAAGCCGATCCTGATCGGCCGTGCTCTTGGGCTCGACGGCGATGAAGATGACCGGCTCGGGGAACTGGATGGATTCGAGGATGATGGGATGGTCCTCGTCGCACAGCGTATGGCCGGTCGTGGTGGTCTTCAGGCCAATGGCGGCGACGATGTCGCCGGTGTAGGCCTCGGCGATCTGTTCGCGATCGTTGGCATGCATCAGCAGCAGCCGCTGCAGGCGCTCGTGGCGGTCGGAGCTGGCGTTATAAACGTGGGCGCCCGATTCGACCCGGCCCGAGTAGATGCGCAGGTAGGTCAGCTTGCCGACATGCGGATCGCTCATGACCTTGAAAGCGAGGGCCGAGAACGGTTCGTTATCATCGGCTTTGCGCGAGATGGGTTTTTCGGGATCATCCACATCGTGCCCGTGGACCGCGCCGACATCCAGGGGCGAAGGGAGGTATCCGACGACGGCGTCCAAGAGCATGCGCACGCCCTTGTTGCGGAAGGCCGAGCCGCACAGGACGGGGGTGATGTGCGCCGCCAGCGTCGCCTCACGGATGCAGGCGTCCAGTTCGTTGGGCTTGAACTCGGCGTTATCCAGGTAGCGCTCGGCGAAGTGGTCGTCGTATTCGGCCAGGCTTTCGAGCATCCGTTCGCGCCATTGCCGGGCATCCTCTTCGAGTTCGGACGGGATCGGTCCGTCGGCGAACGGAGTGTCGGGATCGTTGCCATCGGGCCAGACGCGCGCGATCATGTGAACCAGGTCCACCATGCCGCGGAACTTGTCCTCGGCGCCGATGGGGATTTGAAGGGGAACGGGATGGCAGGCCAGCCGCTCGCGCATCATGTCCACGCACCCGAAGAAGTCGGCGCCGATGCGGTCCATCTTGTTGACAAAGGCCAGCCGGGGGACGCCGTATTTATCAGCCTGGCGCCACACGGTCTCCGATTGCGGCTGGACGCCGCCCACGGCGCAGAACAGGGCCACGGCGCCGTCCAGGACGCGGACCGAGCGTTCAACCTCGGCCGTAAAGTCCACGTGGCCGGGCGTATCGATGATGTTGATGCAATGCCCCTTCCACTCGCACTGCGTGGCCGCCGAGGTGATTGTGATGCCTCGCTCGCGTTCCTGCTCCATCCAGTCCATTTCGGTGGCGCCGTCATGGACCTCGCCGATCTTGTGCGTGCGGCCGGCGTAATACAGGATGCGCTCGGTGGTGGTGGTCTTGCCCGCGTCGATGTGGGCCATGATGCCGATGTTCCGAACGCGGTGGAGAGGGTATTTGCGTGGCATAGTCGGTTTCCTTGTGATGAGTGTTTCGCCGGACCGCGCGCATTGTGCGTAAGACGCCCTGCGAATGCAGCTTAGGAATCTGTTCTGTTCGTGAGTATTTGCGCCACCGGACGCCGCCGGTTTGACTATGGGTCGGAATCTCAAATCTCAACCGTCAGATTTGAGAAAGTGAACGTCAGAGGGCGTCGTCGGAGGCAAAAAAAACTGGTTGGCCTGTGCCAGCGCCAACCAGTGCGTATCGTGTGCGCGTTGTTACCAGCGGTAGTGCGCAAAGGCCTTGTTGGCCTCGGCCATCTTGTGAACGTCCTCGCGTTTGCGATAGGCGCCGCCCTGTTTGTTGTAGGCGTCCATCAGCTCGTTGGCCAGGCGCTCGGTCATGGTCTTTTCGCCGCGTTCCCGCGCCGCGTTGATCAGCCAGCGCATGGCCAGCGAGACACGGCGTTCCGGGCGGACCTCGACCGGGACCTGATAGTTGGCGCCGCCAACACGGCGGGACTTGACTTCGAGCAGGGGCTTGATATTTTCAACGGCCTGCTTGAACACATCCAGCGGCTCTTCACTGGACATTTTCTCGCGGATGCGATCCATCGCGCCGTAGCACAACCGCTCGGCGACGGCTTTTTTGCCGGCCAGCATGACGCTGTTGATGAACTTCGTCATCAGCGCCTCGTTATACCGCGTATCCGGGATCAACTGTCTGGGTGTGGCCTTCGATCGTCTGGACATTCTGCAATTCCTTTTTCTTCAAACGGTTATCACCCCGTCCCGACCGGCTCGCGCCGGAGGAACGGACAGGCGGACTACTTGGGCCGCTTGGCGCCATACTTCGAACGGCTCTTGCGGCGGTCATTGACGCCCTGGGAGTCCAGGACCCCGCGCAGGATGTGATAGCGGACGCCGGGCAGATCTTTGACGCGGCCGCCACGGATCAGCACGATCGAATGTTCCTGCAGATTGTGGCCCTCGCCGGGGATATACGCGGTCACCTCGACGCCATTGGTCAGGCGAACGCGGGCCACCTTGCGCAACGCCGAATTGGGCTTTTTCGGCGTGGCTGTATAGACGCGCGTGCACACACCGCGTTTCTGGGCGCATCCTTGCAGCGCGGGCGCCTTGCTCTTGGGGTGCTTGAACGTGCGCGCTCGGCGCACCAGCTGGTTGATCGTCGGCATTCCTGAGCCTTTGTCTGGTTGATTCGCCCGCCACAACTCGCACGTCCGGCGGGACCGTTCAAAAAGCGGCAAGTAGTTTGAATAACCCGGCCCGCCCTGTCAACCCTAAAACTGCCGGCATTGACGAAAATCTCAGTCCATAATCCTTGCCACCACCGGCGGACGGGCGAGAGCCGAAAAAGGGCCCCCCGGACACTTTGGGGCTTCAGCCCCCCAATCCGTAAACCTGGTCGCCGCACGTCAAGAATCATTGGGAGTGTGACCTTCAGGGCGTCCGAACCACTGGCGACGGGCAAATATCGAGCACCATGAAGCACGCACTGCAAACAGGACACAGCCCTGGAATGCTGGCGGATCGGGGGCGCGCCCCCGCGCGGGCGAAAACCCTTGACGATCCCGCTCGGCCGCCGATACAATACGCGCCGTTGCCACCGCAACACCCGCGGGAGCGCCCGCCAGGGCGGACTCGCGGCCGCAACTCTATCTTCATTATTATTCCACTGCAAAGAGAGGCTACCGCCTTGGCTTCCCGCACCAGCAAAGAAAGCCGGATCACTCTCAGCGCGCTCGCGCTGGATGATCTCGACCGGTTGATGAAGATGGTCTCGACCAATGAGATCGAGGAAATTGAGATAGAGAGCAAGGAATTGAAGGTGCGCATCCGGGGCAAGTCGGCGGGCGCTTCGGCGGCCCCGGCCGCGCCACAGGTCTTCGCGTTTCCGAGCGCGTCGTTGCCGATGCCGGCAGCATCCGTCGCGCCCGTCGCGGCGCCGGCGGCGGCCAGCGTGACCCCCGCCGCCCCTCCGGCCCGGGCCGAGGCGGCTGCGGACCCGGCGGCGCCGTCCGCGACGGCGATTGAGGTCAAGTCCCCGATGGTCGGCACGTTCTACCGGGCGCCGGCGCCCGATGCGCCTCCGTATGTCGAGCCGGGCGACCGCGTCACCGAGGAATCGGTTCTGTGCATTGTCGAGGCCATGAAACTGATGAACGAGATCAAGGCCGAGACATCGGGAATTGTAACCGAGATTCTGGTTGAGAACGGGCAGCCCGTCGAGTTCGGCCAACCGTTGTTCCGCATCGAACCATCCGAATGATCCAGACGGCTCACGCCGCCGGGATTGCCGGAACTTGACAGAGCGGCCGGGGCGATCCTGCCGCCGGCCTGCCCGAAGGGAACGAAACGCCTATGGCGCCGATCAATAAAGTCCTCATTGCCAACCGCGGCGAAGTGGCCCTGCGGATCATTCGCGCCTGCCGCGAACTGGGCATCCGCACGGTCGCCGTTTATTCCGAGGCTGACCGCGATTCGCTGCACGTCAGCTTCGCCGACGAGGCGGTCTGCATCGGCCCTCCCCCCAGCGCCCAGAGCTACCTCAACATCCCGCGGATCATCAGCGCCGCGGAGATCACAGACGCCGACGCGATCCACCCCGGCTACGGCTTCCTGGCCGAGAACGCCCGCTTTGCATCCATCTGCGCCGAATGCCAGATCAAGTTCATTGGTCCGCAACCGGACACCATCCGCCGCATGGGCGACAAGTCCGAGGCCAAACGAACGGCCCAGGCCGCCGGCGTGCCGGTGATCGAGGGCAGCGACGGTCCCGTCACCTCGGCCGAAGAGGCCCGCAGGATCGCCCGCAAGGTGGGTTTCCCGGTCATCATCAAGGCCAGCGCGGGGGGCGGCGGTCGCGGCATGCGCATCGCCCATACCGAGGCCAGCCTGCCCAATGCCCTGTTGACGGCCCAGGCCGAGGCCGAGAAGGCTTTTGGCAACGGGGCGGTGTATATCGAGAAATACTTCGAGAATCCGCGCCACGTCGAAATCCAGATTCTGGCGGATGAGCACGGGGCCGCCATTCACTTGGGCGAGCGCGACTGCTCGATCCAGCGGCGGCATCAAAAACTGATCGAGGAGTCGCCGTCGCCGGTCATGACGGCGCAACTGCGCGAGCAGATGGGCGCCGCGGCCGTGGCCGCGGCCAAGGCGGTCGGCTATTGGGGCGCGGGAACCGTCGAGTTTTTGGTGGACCGCGAGGGCACGCAGTTCTGCTTCATGGAGATGAACACGCGCATCCAGGTCGAGCACCCGGTCTCCGAGGCCGTCACGGGCGTGGACATCGTGGCCGAGCAGGTCCTGATCGCTTCGGGAAAGCCGTTGAGCCTGACGCAGGACCAGGTCCGCTTCAATGGCCACTCAATCGAGTGCCGTGTCAACGCCGAGGATCCCGAGCGTGACTTCATGCCCTGCCCGGGCAAGATCAAGACCTTCCATCAGCCCGGCGGACTGGGGGTCCGGGTGGACAGTCATGTCTATGAGGAATATGTGATCCCCCCCTACTACGACTCGATGATCGCCAAACTGATCGTGCACGCGCCGGACCGCATGCATGCGATCCGGCGCATGGAACGCGCCCTCGACGAGTTTATCATCGAAGGCGTCAAAACGACGATTCCGTTCCACCAGCAGGTTTTGCGCAACGCCCAGTTCATCAAGGGCGACTTCGGAACGAATTTCATTGACACCTGCTTCTAAGAGTGGCTTGACTCTCGCCAGTTGGCCAAGAACAAAGGGAGAAGGGTTATGAACGACGCTTATCAGGGACGCAACCGCTCCGCACGGGATATCGCCAGCCCGCATCCCGATGCGCCGGGCGCCGCCATCACCGAAGGGTTGGGCGCGATCCGGTGCGACAATTCGGTTTTCAAGGAACTGGCGGCGCACTCCGCCCTTCAGGTCGATGGCATCGCCGGCATCGGCGGACGTTCCTCCATCGGCGATATCATCCTGTTCCGCGAGAAGGGCTCGGGCATCGAAGTGCTGACCGCGCAGGAGAACGCCAATCTCGGCCCCAACGAAGTGGTCATCACCATCAACGTGAACATCTTCTTCGGCCACAACATCTATGAGGTCTGCACGGAGCTGCAGCGCCGCATCAAGGACGAGGTTGAGGCGACGACCAGCTACCGCTGCAAGAGCGTCAACGTGAACGTTCAGGGCCTGCGGCCGCGCGAAGGCCGGGAAGCCCGCGCCGCCGAAAGCCGGCTGCTGCCTCACTCCGCCAGCGATGACAAGTGAAAGGACGTTGCGACCATGAGACGAATCATCACGTCATTTGGGATGTGTGTGGCATGCCTGACATTTATGGTTCTGGCCGGCATCCTCGGCTTCGCGCTGAGCTGGCCGGGTTTCAACGAACTCATGCCGCTGATCATGCAGCCGTGGCGGGACATGCTGTATGAGCCGGGCAGCCCGCTCAACGCCGTGCTCTACGCGATCCTGATCCTGTTCCCGGTCTTCACCTTTTATGTGTGGATACTGGAACGCCGGGAGCGATCGGGCGACTACACCAAATCCGAGGCCCAGGGCAGCGTCACGATCACAGAGAACGCGATTCGCAAGTTCATCCGTTATGTGTGCATAGGCATCCCCGGCATCGAGGACCTGCAGGTTGACGTGACCCGCGGCTCATCCGGCATCCAGATTCAGGTCGGCGTCAAAGTGGACGCTCCCGAGTCGTGGCTCCACGTCAAAACCGAGTTGCAACGGCGCATTCCCGAAGAGATCAAGAAGGTCATCGGGGAGGACGCCGTTCAGACGCTCGGGATTGTCTGTCTGGACCTGACACGGAACCCGCATTCATCGCGCGCGGATGTTTCCGCCAAAGCGCCGCAGCCATGGTCCGGCGCAAGAGCCGCCGCCGAGGGCAAAGCCGATATCAGCCCGGCCTTTGACGTCACGCATTTGTGACCAACGCCGCCGGCGCAGCCGCGGCGCTATGATAAACTCCAGCCAGGACACAGAACTCCATGAGCAAAGCTCCCATCCGCAAAGGCGGCAAGGCCAAGTCGGCCGAGGCCGTGGACGTGGTTGAATTCGAACAGGGCGAACAGGTTGAACACCCCGCTTGGGGCGTGGGAACGGTCATCAAGAAGGAAGGGACCGGCGACAAGCAGAAGCTGCTGGTCCTGTTCGCCGAAGAGGGCCAGAAGAAGATCAAGGTCGCCTTTGCAAAACTAAAGAAAGTGACATGAGCCCTGCCTGATGTCCGCCGCGCCGACCGACCGAACGATCATCACCGAAGCCGAGACGCGCCACGTCGCCCTGCTGTCGCGCCTGGAGTTTGAGGAGCCGCAACTGGCCCGCCTGACGGGCGAACTCAACGCCATCCTCGGCTACGTCGAGCAGCTCCGGCAGCTGGACACTTCGGGCGTCCCCCCCACCTCCCACGCCCTGCGCCAGGTCAATGTCCTGCGCGAAGACGAGCCACGCCCATCGCTGACCAACGCCGAGGCGCTTGCCAACGCCCCCGAATCCGAAAACGGTTGCTTCAAGGTCCCGAAGATCATTCAGGAGGATTGAACGCATCCGCAACGGCAGCCCCATGTAAGGCCGTCGCGCAGCAAATGCGCGTTGCGGGGATCGCCATAGGCAGCAAAAGCCGGCCTGACTTGTTCCATTCATCCGCGCCAGCGCAAAGTATGATACTCCCAAGAAGCCCGACTGCCAAATCTGGCAGGCTCGCCATGACCAAAACCCCAATCCGTCAGTCTTGGCGGCCCAAGTGGCATTCATAGTGCGCCCTTCCGGGCGTTTGACGTTCACCCGGCCGCTGCGCTTCGGACGTCCTGAAGGGCGCACTAAGAACGTTTTCACCTCGTGAAAGGCAGGGCGGACGGATTGGGGGACAAAAAGCGCCTGGAGCGGAAAGGGGGTGGGCGATTCCGCTGGCTTTTCGTCAAATGTCGATGTCCTTTCGCCGAACCAAGCCACACCTGGCTCTTTCACACCACAGCGGGCTGTATTCGGAGCGTGACAAGGGCTTGAAACGGCCGCACGAAATGCGCAAACTAGCCAGAGACAAGGCGCAAACAGAAACGGGAATACATGGTCCCAATGAGAGAAATAGAGAACTTGAGCAATCACATTGCGCATGAATTCAAGCCGGAGCGAAGAAGTATATCAAGGCCTGTCTGCAGGAATGGCGGACAGGCCACGCCGTTTGGAGACATCTTTGAGATCATCGGTGAGAAACCTCAGTCGCGCGCTCGATCATAAGAGCGTGTCAAGCGTCGAACTGACGCGGTCATATCTGGACCGCATCGAGCGTCTGGAACCGCAAATCGGCGCCTTTATCACCGTCATGGCCGACGAGGCCCTGGCCATGGCGGCCCAAGCCGACCGCCGTCGCGCCGAGGGCCGCGACGTCACGCCGTTGACCGGCGTCCCCATCGCCCTCAAGGACAATCTGTGCGTCCGCGGGCAGCTCACCACCTGCGGCTCAAAGACGCTGGCCAATTTCCGGCCGCCCTACGACGCCACCGTTGTCGCCCGGCTGCGTCAGGCCGGCGCGGTCTTTCTGGGCAAGACGAACATGGACGAGTTCGCCATGGGCTCGTCCACCGAGCACTCCGCGTTCCAAATCACGCGCAATCCCTGGGACACCGGGCGCATCCCCGGCGGCTCGAGCGGCGGTTCCGCGGCCGCCGTCGCCGCCGGCATGGCGCCGTGCGCCCTGGGCTCGGACACCGGCGGCTCGATCCGCCAGCCGGCGGCGCACTGCGGCATCGTCGGCCTCAAGCCCACCTATGGCCGCGTCTCGCGCTATGGCCTCGTCGCTTTTGGCTCCTCGCTGGACCAGATCGGCCCGATGACCGCCGACGTCGCCGACGCCGCCCTGTTGCTGCAGGCCATCGCCGGGCACGATCCGATGGACTCAACCAGCCACGCCGTAAACGTGCCGGACTATCTGGCCACGCTCGAGGATGGCGTGGCGGGCATGGCCATCGGGATGCCACGCGAGTATTTCGTCGAAGGCATGGACGCCGAAGTCGAGGCGGCCACGCGCAACGCGATCACCCGTCTGGAACGCCTGGGCGCGCGCGTGGTCGAGATTTCGCTGCCCCACACGCCCTACGCCGTCGCCGCCTACTACCTGTGCGCCACAGCCGAAGCTTCATCCAACCTCGCCCGGTATGACGGCGTCCAATACGGCGTGCGCGCCGCCGGGTGCGACAACATCATCGACATGTATGTCAAGACGCGCGCGCTGTTCGGCGACGAGGTCAAGCGCCGTATCATGCTGGGCACGTATGCGCTGTCGGCCGGATACTATGACGCATACTATCTGAAGTCGCTGCGGACGCGGACGCTGATCCAGCGCGACTTCGAACAGGCGTTCGGACGGGTGGATTTGATCGCAACGCCCGTCTCCCCCACTCCGGCCTTCCGGCTGGGCGAACACGCCGACGATCCATTGTCCATGTATCTTTCCGACATTTTCACCCTTTCGCTGAATCTCGCGGGATACGCGGGAATCTCCGTTCCATGCGCGCTGACCCGCGAAGGATTGCCGGTCGGGTTGCAGCTGATCGCGCCGGCGTTCGAGGAGGCGCGCCTGCTGCGCGCCGCGCGCGCGTGTGAGCAGACGTCGGAATGGACGCCGCGCTGGCCGCCCGTGGACTGAACGGGGTGGGATTGGCGCTTTTTTGTTCTTGCGCTCGCGCCATTAATCCCGACGATAAGTGGTGTTTCGCCGCCGAGAGGCTTATACTTGTTTCCGGAACGGGTCAGACAGGAATCATCATGCGTGGGAGCGCGTTGCCGAATATGCCATCGCATCCTATCGAGGGAAGGAGAAACCGCCATGGGGCTACTCCACCGAAGTCGCTGAGCGTCGTCGCGCGTCCGAGCCAGCCCGGCCGTTCGGAGTTGACCGTGGAGCTGGGCGGGTATCTGGATGCGCAAACGGTCCCGAACTTTGACGCCTTTCTCAAGGAGCGCGTGGGAGAACGCGACGGCAAGATCATCCTGCTGCTGGACAATCTGGTTTACGTCTCCAGCGCGGGCATTGGGCTGCTGATGGAATGGGCCAATCGCATCCGGTCCCGCGGCGGCGAAATGCTCCTGGTGCATCCGACCGATCGCGTCTTCAAGACCCTGGACATGCTGGGATTCACGCGGGTTCTGCGCATCGCGCGTTCCGAGGAAGAGGTTTTCTCCTGAGCCGTGGGGCCGTCGTTGACCGGGTCTGCGTCCACGCCTGGGGACGGGGAAGAGGCTGTCGTGCCTGATCTGAAAGAAGACATCCGCCAGTTGACGCGCCTGCTTGATCAGATGCGCGTCATCAACCGCGTCAGTTCGGCCTTGGGGCTGAGCCTGCTGCTGGATGACATCCATTTGCTGATGCTTTCGGCGTTGGTCTCGCCACGGGGGCTGGGCTACAGCCGGGCGCTGCTGCTGACGCACGACGACAAGGCGGCCTGCCTGGATGGCCGGCTCGCCTTGGGCCCCCTGACCGAGGACGAGGCGCTGGAGTTTGACCGCATGGTCGAAGAGGAGGAAAGCGCGATCGAGTCGATTTCCCAGCGGCTGGCCAGCGTTGACCAGGTTGACGGGGCGGCGCACCGGGCGGCGTTGTTCGACATGGCCAACGATCTGAAGGCCAGCACGGTGTGGGTGTCCACGTTTCAGTCCAGCGCCAGCGTCTCGCCGCTGTCGGCCGCCGTGCGCGCCATTCACTGGCCCTGCGGCCGGCGGGAGGAATGCCACTGCGATTTGTTCCGGCCCGCCGCCGACAAGAACACAGCCGTGCGCTTTGAGCGCAGCCGGCTGCAATCGCCCCTGCCATCGCCGCTGGACGAGATTCTCGACGAGGTCTTCGTCGTCATCCCCATCGTCACCCGCAAGGGGCCCCGCGCGTTCGCGATAGCCGACCGCAAGTTCCGCGGCCGGCCCATCGACGAAACGGACATGCACATTCTGGAGTGGTTCCGCAACCAGTCTTCGCTGGCGTTTGAAAACGCCGAGTTGTTCACGCATCTGTCGGCGGCCATGAACGACCTTCGCGAGTTGGACCAGTTGCGCAGCAACTTCCTCTCGATCATTTCGCACGAGTTGCGCACGCCCCTGACAGCCATGCTGGGATTCTGCGAGCTGGTCCTCGATGGCCGCGCCGGCCCGCTGGCCGCGCGTCAGGCCGAACTGCTGCGCCGCGCCATGAGCCGTGGCGGCCTGCTCAGCGACATGATCAATGATCTGCTGAAACTGGCCGAAATCGACGCCAAGGGCTTCATTGATCTTGAAATGGAGGAAGTCGATCCGCTGTTGGCGGTCATGGACGTCATCGAGAAGCTCGAGCCGCGCCGGGCGCCCAAGAACATCACGATCGAGCCGGACGTCTCCGACGGCCCGCCGGCGCCCATCCATACAAACGCCAAGGCGTTGGAGCGCATTTTGTATCATGCGCTGGACAATGCGGTCAAGTTCTCACCGGCGGGATCGCGGATCGATGTGCGTTTCGAGAAAATGAAGGACAAGGGACGCATCCTTGTCGTGGACTGCGGATGCGGCATCCGCCCCGACAGCCTGCGCCGCATTTTCGACCCGTTCTATCAGGCCGATGGCCGTCTGACGCGCCGCCATGAGGGCATCGGCATCGGACTGACGCTCACCAAGCGGCTGGTGGACGCGGTCGGGGGCGAACTGGACATCGTCA